>ERZ1090865.1266-NODE-1267-length-12779-cov-6.285838_pt1 | contig 12779 bp, 19 predicted proteins | sample MGYA00478478_ERZ1090865 | MGnify/ENA primary metagenome ERZ1090865 (study PRJEB33644, sample SAMEA5815715) | chicken gut metagenome | biome: Chicken; feature: Gastrointestinal Tract; material: Caecum | place: Ireland | collected 2019-01-01 | study: A study of... | reverse complement strand
ATCTCGTAGGCGATGCCACCTGCTGTCGTATGATTCATGTTGTCTTATTCCTCCTTACTGCTGTTTGCCGCCGGTCGTCGTTTCGCCGGTCTTCGTGTCAGGACCTGTAATTGCCGCCTCATAGGAGGTCGCAGCAGCTGCACCGCAGTACATCGTCATCTGCACATATGCATAGGTGTTCGCTGCAGCGGCCCGCAGCGCCGTCGCGACTACGAAGTTGCCTTCTGCCGCTGTGACAAAACAGCCATTTGCGTCCACCGTCAGCGCATCCCCGGCTTTGACAGCGGCAGAGACGAGCGCATAGCCCTGTCCCTGCACCTGCACGTCGATCTGTGCACCGGAAGCGACATAGCCGTCTTTGCCGTCTAACCGGTTCTGGTCGCCGGAGGTGAGAATCGCGATGCCTAGGACTGCCTTGCTCGGGTCCGTCGCCAGGACGCCTTTTCCGTTTGCGTCAAACCCGATCGCCTTACCACGGACGTCGTCAATCTCTGCGGCCGCCTCGACTGCAACAGTCGGACTGTTCTGAATCGGAATCGTCAAATATGTTGCCATTTATGCCATGCCTCCTTCATATTCTTTCTGATACTCTGCCGCAAGGTCGGGATTCTGCTCCCACGCCTTCGCCATTGCCTGCTGATACGTCAGGCCGGAACCCATCAAGCCCTTTGCAATCTCCTGTGCCTTTGCGACGGCGCCAGAAGCCGCATCAAACTGATGATTCGATTTACCGATTTCCGAAAAAAGTACCTCATCGCTCTTTTTTACGGCGTCAAGCGCTCGATCAAGCGCCGCGATGCACGTATCGTACACCTTACTGCCGGCTTTCTTGACGTCGTACAGGCGTTCTGCAAGCTCTTCCGGCTTTTCGCCGAGTGCTTCGTATTTCTGAGCCGTCTTCAGCAGCTCCGCGCGCTCCTGGCGTTCCAACACGTCTTCCAGCTTGCGAGATAGATCATTGCAATAGTTAATTGCCTTCTGCATCGGTTCTGGGATTGTTTCAGAACTCGGTTCGGCCGGCGGCGTCTGCACCGGATCCTGCGTCGGTTCTACGTGCTTTTCAATTGACTTTGCAATACCGTCTCGCAGGGCGGTCAACTCTTCCGTAGTCAAGTCTTTCAGATTGTACTTTTCAAGTAAATCCATTTTCTTCACTCCTTTGTTTCCCCCCTTTTGGGGATCCTCTAAATTTGGGGTTTTGGTCATTGTGATTGCGGTTTGTACGGGAACAGGATCTTGTACCGCATTGTCGGGAAGAATTTGCGTAATTAGAGCCTGCATTGCCTGCGAAAACTCATCCAAGCTCTGCATCATGAGTGTACGCTTTTCGTTCTCTTGCAAACTGTCATCATGGAGAATGCTTTCGAAGCTTCTTTGGAGCATATCTGAATATTGATACAGTTTTCGCCCCTGTTCATCATTTCGGGCAACCCCGTCAAAGGTTTGCGCATCGCTAGTTTTTTGAAGAGAGGATTCCATCGGGGCAAACGCCGTTTTGAAAAGCTCCCAGGCGCGCAAAAGGGTTGTCTTGTGGGCCGCTTGGCCATCATCCGGCCCATCTTCACTCTTGTACAGACGGATATACGCATCCGGATTTGCACCCTGCCCACAGAAATCCACACTCTTCAAGTGGATATCTTTTAATTTGTGCCTCAACTTTCCTCACCCCCTTCCGCGGCCTGAATACGACGCCCAGTGCCCTCAATTGAGAACATCCGGAACGTTCCGTCCTTGATTTTTGCCCAGGTGTCGTCATCCAAAACGCGGAATCCAATCCACCACCCGAACGGCACACTACCTTCTGGCAGCCCCATGGCATTAAGTTTCTGCGGCGTAAACACGCAGCTCTCTACGAGACGCGCCACACGCCGGCGGGACGGATTGTGCTCCTCCCCGCCATCGCCAAACTGCAGCACATACTCATATACGGCCGCTTCAAGGTCATCCGGATCAATGCTGTCTTCCTGCAGATCCACAACCTCCTCGCCGTTCTGCCGCACAGCAACATTCGCCCATCCAAACACCAGGCGTTCATCGTCGTCCGACTTATATACAGAAAAAGTGTGCTTTGCTTTTGGCTCTGCAAGTTCTTTAAAGGTAAATGCAGACATTTTTAAACCTCGCTTCTTTGTTTTTGAGCATAAAAATGTCCCTGCCCTTCAACAGAACAGGGATAACCAATCAGTCGCCTTTGTTTGGCGGGCTGACCTCTTGATATAATACCGTGCATCGGCAGTGGGGATGAGCCGGCGGCACACGGTGCATCCCGTGACTTTTCGGAAGCTTGGAACGGAACCCAAAATCCTCGTCCAGACCGATTTCCTGTCCGTCAAGCGACCGGCATTCGCCACACGTGCGCTCATCGTCGGCAGTGCACCATACTTTTCTTACAGCGCCCATATAACCCTGGCTGATGGCCTGATGCACAGCCTCATACTGCGCGTGGTTATACGCCATTGCGCTTTCAGTTCTGGCAATCATCTGTGCCCGATAGCGGTGCTGGCGCTCGGCGTATTTCTGTGCCATTTCCGTTGCACGCTTTTTCGAGACGCCGTTTTTGATAAGCAAATTAAAATAATTTTGATTGGCCTTTACCTGTGGAAGATTTAAGCCTACCATTGGCCGAATGACCCGCGCCAGCTCGTCGACGTCCATCGCCTCGTGATACACGGAACGGCGCACGGCCGCTCGCACGCCGGCGATTGTCTCCTTCGTGCAGTTCGTCACAAAGTCCGCAGCGCGGTTCTGCGTCCATTGATCCATGGACGCGTTCGAGGGATTGTATACAAACCCCTGCCTGCGCTTCTCCAAATCCCGGCCGGCCGATTGGAACGCTTTGTCCCACATCTCGACGAGCGTATGTGCAACGAAGTTTGTGTAAGCGAGCTGGATGGCCGACAACGCGCTTTGCGATATGCTGCCAGACAGCAACGCGTCGCGGATCGTCTTGTAGGTGACGACGTTCTGCATATCATCAACTGTCCGCGCCAGCAGCCGAATGAGTTGCGGCTCTTCCTTATCCGTAAACCGTCGAATCTCTTTCAGCGCTTCGGCACGTGGGCTCTCTTTACAGACTTCATCGTAAAGCATAATCACGGGGCTTATTCCTCCAGATTCTCTCCGGCGCTCTGCGCGTCCTTTTGCGGCGCTGGCGGCGTGCCATTGCCAGCGGTAGGCTCCGCGAGTGGGTAGTCCTCCACGCGTTCCGGCATAGATGCAGCCCGACGCAGATAGGCATCCAGACTCTCGTCCGGCATCAGGGCGCCACTTCCAACCGTCTGCGACACAAAGGACCCAAGTTCCTCGAGATTTACATTTTCCACGTCCCCGTGCGCAAGCACGGGATAATCCGTGATACCATGGAAGTGCTCGGAATTTAGCTCCATAAGCCTCGGGATTCCCTGCGTATTGAACACGTCGCAGATGATGTCCAGATATGTTCCAAGTGCCGTCGAGAAAAGTTTTGTTTTGTCACTCGAAAGGGCGAAGCTTCCCTGCGATTGCTGGCCTAGCAAAATAAAGTCAGAAAGGGTCGTCATCGCGATACGCTTGTCCCAGCGCTCGATGACAGCGTTTGTATCAAAATTCCGCCGGCCGCCGGATGCCAGCAGCTCCAGCGTCCATCCGTCAGGCAGGACAAGTCCCTCTCGCGTGTCTCGTCGGATGGAGGTTACGATTTCCTGCGCATTTGCAAGGGTCATTCTAGACTCTTCGTCACTGCCCCATATATCCGATCCCTCCGGCGCATGAAGCACCGGAAAACCAGCAAGGTCTCTCTCAATGCCGATGCCCTCAATTTCCTGGATACGCTTTTTGAAGTACCATGCGCGGTACGCCCCGCGCAAGATGCTTCGCCCCTCTGGATTTTCCTTGCTTGATTTCGTGCGAAAGTGCATCGCCTTTTCAAGCGGCACGAATATCTCCGTATAGTTTGGCGGAGGCGCCTGTGTAAGCCCGATCAATTCATCAGTTTTTGCGTCGTACTCCCATCGCACGAGCGTGTCCTGGGAACGGATCGGCAGCTTCCTCCAGCCAATCAGGCCATCAGAATACTTGCTTGCATAACGTGGATCCCGGCTGCGTCCGCGCCGACGCTTATACACGATTTCATGGTAGCTCCAACCGTAGACGATAAACGAGAGAATCTCCGACAACGTGTCCTGCCAAGTCATCTCCATGTCGTTGAGACAGCTGTCTACAAAATCCGCCGCCTCTCGGTCGATGTCCTTCGGGCCGGCCGGATCCACACGGAATTCCGTCTGCCTGAGCATCATCTCGATGGCGTAGAGCATCGCATAGATGATCTCATCGTTGTTTGCCATTTCCTTGTACGTTTCGATTCCACGTACGCCGGAAAGCTCGGGGAGGAATTCCTCGTAGAATACCCCCGCAAATCGCTTCTGGCCTACGCGACCGATTTCTTTGGGCATCTTCACACCCTCCCCCAGTAATTATCTTGATGATTACCTTTGACGGCCTGCGACGACGGTGGACTCGACAACTTGCGCACAGATTGAATTCCGTATCGCATGGCGTCCATCAAGTGGTTATTCATGTCTACAGGCTTATTGATGGATTTTCCCGTCTTCTTGTCTTTTTCCCAAGTATAGACGGATAGCTCCGTCAAAAAGTTCACGCACCGCGGATGCACAATGATGTGAAAGTTCTGGACGTACTGCACGCCAGCCATAACGGAGTCCTTGCCCTTCTGGCTCGGTTCCACGCGCCGCAGCCCTGCCTCCTGCAGTTCCTTGATGCTTTTTTCCTCAGCGCAATCAGCGATGATGTGTTCTTTGGCGTAACCCATCTCCTTGATCTTTTTTGCGAGTTGCTGGTTTGTAAGGCCCTTTGCGTACATCTCATCAAACACCCAGATGGTATGTGTAGCGAGTTCCACAAGCCCGCAGAATAGCGCTGCTGGGTCGTTTGTAAAGCCGAAGTCGAGGCCAAACGCTGCGTGCACGCCCTTTTTCCCGCGAATCTCATCGACGGAAAAGGCTTTTTCTTCCCAGTCTTCATAGACTAGGCCATCAACTATCCCCCACTCGCCCAGGCCGGCGACCTGGTAGCGCCGCGGGTTTTGCGTCTTCATAGTCTCAAAGAGCCGCAGGTCCGCCTCATCGAGCCACTCGTTGCACGTGTAGTTCGTCGTCATTGCGAGGACGTCGGGGCTTTCTTGATCAAAAAATCGCTTTTTAATCCAGTGATGCTCATTCCCAATTCTGTTCGCACGGTTTCGCTACAACCGCACCGCTATTTAAGCTGCTGCTGCTTTCACAGCAGTTCAGACTATATCACAGCCCATTTTGGGCCCTCCCCATTTCAGGGCACTTGCCCTTACTCTACTTACAAAATAAAGGCGCCTCATCAGCGCCCTTTCTGCTTTCGATAGTCGTTGCACCTTTCAAAATGCTCATTGCTTTTGACTTGGATCATGGTTGCCCTCGTCTTTACGTTAGGGGTTTCCATGAATTAAAGGAGTTTTCAATATCGATTCCTCGATATTGCCGCAAAATCTACGGATTAAATGTGAGCGTCACCTGTTTAAATAGTCCTGTCTCTGGCGGCAACGCGCCGCGAATGGACTCGTCGAGCATGTCAAAATCCGATTCGTCGCCGATTTCGTAAGCTTCTTCTCAATTGTGTTACGAAAAGTCCGGTTCGGTTTCCCTATGAGACTTTTCTCTGCATGTTACCATGCAGTTCAGACTATATCTTAGCCACTGGTGGCTTTCCCCATTTCGAGCGCCCTTGCGCCCTACTCTACTTACAAAAAGCGTGATAACCGTTCCTTGCTTTCGATAGTCGTTGAACGTTCAGCAATAAGACTTTCCTAGAACCACATTATCTATCACACGGTTTGTTACTCCGTATTTCTTTCCAAGGGCCACTGTACCAAATTCTCGACTGTATTTTACATACACCCTTCTGATTTCTTTTATATCTTCATCTGTTAATTTGGCGTTACAATTGCGAGTCCCTTTTGCCGCCTTCTTGAGCCCCAACTTATATGCGTGAAGCATTTGTTCGCTTCTGTCGCACCATTCTAGATTTTCGACACAGTTGTTTCGTTTGTTTCCGTCAATGTGGTTTACGGTGTTCTTTTGGAGAGGATTTTCAATAAATGCTTCTGCAACAAGGCGATGCACTTTTACAGTAACATCTTTTCCATCCCAGTTCAGTCTTACTTTCTCATATCCATCACGAGTAATGCTTTTGGAAAGGGTGTGTTCTTTACGTAATGAACTTCCACACCATCCACCTAAACTTTTTACATTTCCCTTGTTGCTGACTTGATAAAATCCTTCAAAACCTTTTATCGGCTTCCAAATCTCCATAAGACAACGTCCTTTGCTGCTTCGCTTCTGATTGCCCTTTTCAGGGTGTCCCAGAAATTAGAGGAATTTAACGTGAACCAAAGTTAATCCACGCCCAGCACAGATAACCGACGTCCACCGTAATGGACGTGATCTTCAGCGGATCATCAAGCCCGCGGAAGTAGATTTTCTGGCCGGTCGGAAGATACGTCATTTCGAGCGGCGATTCTTTGCACTGCCACCACGCCTCAACGTGCAGCCGATGTATGGCCCACTTGAGCTCTGTGTAGCAGCTGTCCTTGAGCGTTCGGAAAACCTTGCGAACGACGAGCGTGTTGGACTGTGGGTACTGCATCATGCGGTAGATTATGTTCAAAGCGGTCGTCTTGCTCTTCTTGCTGGCGCGGGAACCTTTCACGACACGATAGCGCTTTTGGCAACGCCAAAACGCGCCGTACCCTTTGCCGACTACTTCTGGCAAATAGACGCGCTCAGTCTTTGAGGTCATTTGCACCATCGATCACCACCGGTGTGATTTCCTGCACTTGCAGCTTGTCCGTAAAGAGATTGTATCGCTTCCCTAGCAATTCCGCTGCCTTGTTTACCTCTCGGACCGGCGTGCCTATCTTTACGATAACCGGCTCCTCTTTTTCTTCTGTCACACGGCGTCCAGTCTCGTCGAGATACGTTTTCCGTGTCCTGCAGGTTACAACGACTGTTTCTTCTTCCTTCCTGCGTAAAACACGAGTCAATGTTTCCAGTACTTCGTCCGCCGAAGCGACGCGCTCGTTTGCGCGCTTTTCGAGCAGCGGCTGGATGTACTTCGCAAGCTTGGTCAGGTTGTTGCTTCCAATGGAGCGCATCGTGGATTCTGTTTTTGCCGTGTATCCCGCCCTGCGGGCCGCTTCCGTTGCATTGCCGGTTTCAAGCCAATAATCGATAAACCGCTTTTCCTTCTCTGCAAGCTTCGCATACCGCTCATCAAAGTTTTCCACTATGTCTCACCGCCCCCGTCCGGAGGCTTCCCGCGCGCCATCAGGTACAGCACATTTGCCTGCAGCTGCGCGTCGCGGCACATATCCTCCAGACGCTGACGCTGCGCCTGACATCCCCTTTTAGGCATTGCGATCAGCTTTTGTTTCAATAGATCTGCCGCTTCCTGTGCTTCTTTGGCTGATTGATAAAGTGCCACGTTTCCACCTCCGTTAGAGTATAAAAAGCAGTACTACGACTGCCGGCGCTTGGAACGTCCCGGATCTGCCCCGGAAGGCCGGCGCCGCACGCGCCGCCACGTCTCATAAAAGTAGCCCTTTGCGGGTTTCGCTGTCCCCTTCCTTATCGGAAGTGGCGCGCGTCCCTCGCAAAGGGCTATTGTCAGGAGGATACAAAAATGAAAACCTATATGTCTTGTATGCCTTGTATGCGATTTAATGTTGTCTGGTAGTGCTGCGGATCCATCTCAAATCCCACGTAGTGGCGGCCTGTCTGAATGCACGCCACAGCGGTAGTCCCGCTGCCGATGCAGCTGTCCAGCACCAGCGCTCCTGGATCCGTATACGTTTTGATCAGGTACGCAAACAGTTCCACGGGCTTTTGCGTCGGGTGCAAGCCTCGCTCGCACTTGATCTCGAGCAACTGCCGCGGATAGTGCACAACGCAGGTTTGCGTATCGTGTGAGAGTCCGCCATCCATATTGTAGACGCTGTCTCCATGCGTCGGCACATGCTTCCCGCGGCGCTTGATGGGCTTATCCAGTACGATAATCCCCTGCGGGTGATACGTTGGTAGGCGCTTGTAAAACACGCACACCTCTTCGATGCATCTCAGCGGCATTTTCTTGGCGTTTGCAAACCCGGTCACCATGTTCTTGCACCAGTACCAGCAGTACCGGAACAGTTTCGGCTGACTTGCAATCAGCCGCGTTGTAAACGGCTGACACGCCGTCAAACAGATTGCCCCGTTGCTCTTGACCACGCGCAGATACTGCGCCCACAGCTTGTCAAATGGCAGGAGACTATCCCACCGGCAGCCAGTGATCCCATACGGAAGGTCCGTCAAGATCATATCTACGCTGCCGTCTGCAATGCGGGACATGCCCGCAATACAGTCTTCGTTGTAAATTTGATCTGTGTACTCCATGCTGATCTCCTTTGCAGAGACCCGCACAGGCCGAATCCATTCGGCGGTCCTTTTTAAAAATTCCCTAAGTATAGTGTACGACATTTTCGTGTTCGGTGCACACCGAAACACTTTGGAAATCTTCCAAAATCTACGGATAACTACGGATTTTATGTTCACGATAGATTTTAAAATAATAACGAATTTGCTATTGACTAATTATATCAAATGTGTTATAATATAATCACCGTAAAGGAGATGAACAAAATGCCGACAATATCAATGTTCTTTGGTATTATAATTAGAATGTACAATAATGGAGAGCATAACCCTCCCCACTTTCATGCCACATATCAAGGGCACAACGCAACGTTTACTTTAGATGGGGAGCTTAAGGAAGGTGAGATGCCAAAGACGCAGAGAAAATACATTGCCGCTTGGGCTGAGATTCACAAAGACGAGCTTTTAGCAAACTGGGAATTGGCAATGAATGAAGAACCGCTATTTAGAATTGATCCCCTGCGCTAAGCGGGGGGACAATTCATCATAACAGAAAGGAGAATAGATGCTATGAATACTCCTGTATGGGTAGTAAAAGAAGTACAACCACAAAAAGACTATACTTTGCTTATCACCTTTGCGGACGGGGCTAAAAGACTCTATAATGCCCGCCCTTTGCTGGACAAAGCCATATATGCTAAACTCAAAAATCTTGCGTTCTTCCTAAAGGCTAAAGCAGAGTGTGGAACCGTTGTTTGGAACGACGATATAGATATAGCTCCAGAACACCTTTACGAGTGTTCACAGCCTGTAGGTGGTGCGCCCAATGCTTGATAAGTGTACAGCCATTATTGACGAGCTTGTAAAGCTTAGAAAAGCCAAAGGAATTACGCAAAAAGAGCTTGCTAAAGCCGCAAATCTTACACAACCTGCAATCGCCAGACTTGAAAGCAAGGCGACTACCCCGCAACTTGATACGCTTCTTAAAGTTGCCACTGCTCTGGACTATGAGCTTGAGCTTGTACCTGTTTCCAAGTGAAAATAAACCCGCTCTTGAGCTTTTACTCTTGAGCGGGTCTTTTTATACAGATAAATAAGCAGCGGCCCAACAACGAGCTGCTGCTTATTTTTAAGAAATGATTGATGAGAAACAAAAAATCAATATCGAAAGGAGAATCCCTTGTAATCTACGGAAAGTATACCACACCCCCGAGCACTTGTGTACTCTGGATTTCTCCGAAAAACTACGGAATTACAAGCTTCCCCATTCGAAGACTTCCTGCGGGGACAAATCTGACAGTTCCTGCAGGGCCTGCCTGGCAATCGTGTACGTCTGGCTCTCGCTGTATCCGACCTCTGCCGCAATTTCCTTCCAGTATGGCCGGCGGACCCATGTCCTTCGCTTTTGCGGATCCTTCGGCCCTAAGTACGCAAGCTCCAATATGCGGCGCTGTGCGCGCCCCAACGTGGCCAGTGCGACTGTGCAAAAAGCTCGCTCCTCGCGGTAGTGTGCGATACGTCGCCTGCAAGCGTCCATTTCACGCTCAGGGCGCTTGTCCTCATGTTCTGCTGCGCGTGCCACAGGGTCCGAAGTGGAGCCCTTTGGCTGCGGCATTCCTGATAGACTTGGGGACGCAACAGAGACAGCGCCCTCTTCTTTTTTCAGCTCCTCCAAAAGTTCCTGCTCATCCGCAATCATTGCCGGAAGATCATAGTACTTTTGCAGAAGCTTTTTAATTTCTTGGGGCGTCATCGCCTCCATATCGCATTCTCCCCTTTCTATGCCATCATCCCTTATGTTTTGCCCACCGATAGATGCTCCTGACGAGCTCCCACACCGCTGCGCCAAACACAGCGGAACTCATAATCAGCAGCAGGCACCTCGTTAAGTCCATCCATTCACGCCCCTTTCTCAAGTGCTGTAAGGGTGACTTCTACACACCCTTCACCCTCTGTGTATGACTTTGATACTGCAGCAAACACAATCTGCGCATCGTCGCGATACGCGATGCCGTTGAGCGCGTCGCAGATGATCTTCCCTACGTTGTCCCAGTCCGGCTTTTTGGTGGGATACAGCTGTCCGGAAAGCATCTCCGCCCTACGTTTTTTACTCGCACTTTTTGGTACAGGATACTTGGCCAAAATCTGGATACACAGCGGAGTGTCCACTTTTGTCCAAGTTCCTCCACTAGCTTTCAAAAACGATCCACGTACTCGGTCCTCGTAGGCGGCCGTTTGTCCAGGCGTAAACGTCATGACGCGGCCGTCGACGTGTACAGTCCTTGCTCGCTCTTTTCCACGAGGCGTTCCTGGGACACAAAATCGAATACTCCTCATGCGCCCATCTTCGAATCTGACTTTTTAGGGACAGGTGTCTGGATCCTCTTCATGATTTCCTTCACGGTCTTCATGTCCGCCCAACGAGTGCAGCCTGTCCCTGGTTTGCATCCGCGCGGCTGCCCCGTAAATAAACAGTACTGACATACGTTTTTAACACCTTCGATCTCCGTATGAAATCCACACGTCTGACAGTCTTTTACACTCATTTCGCTCTCTCCTTTTTCTGAAACTTCGGGAGCAGGTACGCCTCAAATTCTTTTCGCTCCCCATCAGATAACGGGCACGTATCTGGAATTCCCCTCCACGCCTTGTACCGTCTGTACAACGGATTTATGGATGGGTGGTTTATATTTACGCGATAGCCATACGGATTTGCGTGCAGCAATGGTCCACGCTCTTCGTTTGCTTCTGAATATGCCATTGCCACGCCTCCCCTATGCATTCTTGTTCCAAGCCTTCACGGCCTTTTTCACGGTTTTGGCTGGCCCTCGAACCAATCCACAATCGTTGCATCCGACAAAATAACTCGGCCGATCTCCGTACTCTGCCTGCTGCAGCAAGATGTGTTTTCCCCCGCAGCGCGGGCAAGTCTTTATGTACATACCCATGAGCATTTCGGCCTCTGCAATTTTTCGCAGTCGGCGCTTTGTGATATCCAAGAGCCAATCCCTCCCCGTTTCAATCAAATTTCATCATATTCTTCTCTGTCAAACGGGATCCCGAGCTGCTCGATCAGTAAGCGATCCACGTGGTACCAAAAGATTTCATCTTCGCGTTCCTCGTCGCACAACCTTGAAACGCAATCGATTACCCGGCAGATTCGCATCGGACCATACCCTTCTTCGTGCAGCGCCACCGCGAACAGCTTCATATGCCGGCGCGTGCGCGCTTCACCTTCCGAGTCCAATTCCTTTTTTACTTCATCTCGAATTTTTCGCCTGACGTTGCGGCTGACTGGCACTCTCGCTTTCATGGCTCGATTTCCTCCATATTGAAGCCCGCATCCACGGCCGCTATGAAAATCTTCTTTAAAATATTATCTATCATTACTTCATTTTCCTTTGAATGCATGATGCCTCGTATTGTGTTAACCAGAACGGAAATTGAAACGGCTGCTTCTTCCACACTGGCGTCAATAAGTTCAATGTTTTCGTCAGTAATAATGATTTTCATTTGTCTTCTCCTTGTGCGTCGTTGTTCAGATTGCTTTCAATCGTCCCTATTCTTCGTTTTCTATCACGATATTCTCTTTACCCATTTTTCGTATCCTCCTTTATGCACAATAATATTCTAACAATTTCCATCTACAAGATTAGATGTCGAAGCCCGGCGCGAAGCCACGCGAGGAGAGCGCGTAGCGGCTGCTGCTGCCGCCGGTAAGGACGAGCCTAAAGGAGCTCGAGCTCGTCGCATCGACGGAGCGGGTCCAGTACGGGTACGTCCCCTCGTCCACGCATTCTTTCACGCGGCCGCGCTCCCGCTTGAATATGGGGAGTTGGACGCTGTAGCCGATGTCTTTCCAGTAGCCATCCGGCGACGGGCCGAACACATCGGTCGCGGACAGTAGCCACATCAAATCTTCATACTCAATCCGCTCACCATTGATTTTCTCCACTATCCTGCGAGGCTTAAAGATTTCCCTCCACTCCTGCGAAATTTTGGGGAGAATATCTACGAGGACGTGCTCCCGGCCCTTGCTCTTGTAGTATCCGCCATTGGTGGTGGTCTCTTCGTTCATCACTCCCTCGTCCCAGCAGTCCTTGAATACGAACCGGGCCGTGTTCGGGTTGCTGTATGCGCAAACGACGGTGACGTAGCCGCTCGGTTCTAGTGGGACATCGATTTCATCAAACGGAGATACAAATTTGTCCAATTTCCCTTCTTTTTTCGCCGCTTTAATTTCGTCCAGCAAAAAGGTGTCTTTTTTAATCCGCCTGATGTTATAGCGTGTCCCCTTGTCGGAATCGTCTATTTTGGCAGCGGTTTCGCTTTCGCTTGTTACAA
>ERZ1090865.1264-NODE-1265-length-12788-cov-8.201445_pt1 | contig 12788 bp, 10 predicted proteins | sample MGYA00478478_ERZ1090865 | MGnify/ENA primary metagenome ERZ1090865 (study PRJEB33644, sample SAMEA5815715) | chicken gut metagenome | biome: Chicken; feature: Gastrointestinal Tract; material: Caecum | place: Ireland | collected 2019-01-01 | study: A study of... | reverse complement strand
TCAAGTTCATGGACGCAAAGGAGATCATCACCAAAAAGTTCAAGAAGAAGATCACGGACTACCGCGATTTCGAGCCGGAAGAGGAGCAGCTCCTCGGCAAGTGGGCAAAGAAGGAGTTTGATTCCGATTTCCTCTTTGTGACGCATTATCCTTCCGAAAAGCGCCCGTTCTATGCGATGGACGACCCCGCCGATCCCGACTATACCTTGAGCTTCGACCTTTTGTTCCGCGGCATAGAGATAACGACGGGCGGGCAGCGCATCCACGATTATCACCAGCAGATCGCCAAGATGAAGGCGCGCGGCATGAACCCGGACGATTTCGAGAGCTATCTCATGGCGCACAAGTACGGCATGCCTCCGCACGGCGGCTTGGGTCTCGGGTTGGAGCGCATCACCATGCACCTGCTCGGATTCAAGAACGTGCGCAACGCCTCCATGTTCCCGCGCGACATCAACCGCGTCACCCCGTAATAAAATCGTTGCACAGGCGGCGCCGCTGTTGTCCCTTCTGTTCCCGAACAAAAGGACGGTTTGCACCGGCGGTGCGGGGAAACACAATAAAAAACACAATTGTCAACCAAGTTCTAAAATTTGGTTGACAATTTTTTTATGGTCTGGTAAGATAAGTGGCATGAAGCTGAAAGAAAAAATTTACCGCAAATTGGACGGTGCGCGGGGGCGGAGCTTTTCGGGCGAAGAGCTGGCGGAGGAGTTCGGTGTCAGCCGCAATGCCGTGTGGAAGGCGGTCAAAAGTTTGCAGGCGGAGGGGTTTGCCATCGCCGCGGTGTCCAATCGCGGTTACTCGCTCGAAGCGGAAAACGACAAGCTCACCCCTTCGGGCATCGAAAAGTTTTTGGCGGGAGGGGAGTACCGGATCTCCGTCGCCGATTCAACGGGTTCCGTCCTCGACGATTTAAAGGAAGCCGCAGCAAAGGGCGCGCCCGCGTGGAGCGTGCGCATCGCGGAGGAGCAGACGGCGGGGCGGGGCAGGTTTGGCAGACCCTTCTATTCGCCCAAGGGCGCGGGACTGTACATCGGTATCCTGCTGCGGCCGAAGCTGACGGCGGCGGAAACGCTGTTCATCACCACGAGCGCGGCGGTCGCCGTTTGCGAGGCGCTCGAGAGCGTCTGCCCCGAGCCCTGCGAAATCAAGTGGGTCAACGACGTGTTCCTGCGGGGCAGAAAGGTGTGCGGAATTTTAACGGAAGCGTCCTTCAGCGTGGAGAGCGGCGGGCTTGACCGCGCGATCGTGGGTATCGGCGTCAACATCCGCGATACGGCGTTTCCGCCCGAATTGCAGGGGATCGCGACGTCCGTTTTCGAGGGCAGGGAATGCCCCGCCGAAACGCGCGCAAAGATCGCGGCGAAGCTGTTGGAGCGGTTCCGCTATTATGTGGAAAATATCCCGCAGCGGGCATTCTATGCGGAATACAGGCGGCGCTCCTTTGTCATCGGCAAACGGGTGGAAGTGCGCTCGGGCGACCTCTGTGAGAGCGGTATCGCGCTCGATCTCGACGAAAATTGCTTCTTAAAGGTGCGGCTGGACAATGGGCAGGAAAAGCTGCTTTCCGGCGGCGAAGTTAGCATTAAAGTGCGGTAAATCGAGTACTATGTCAGGTATAATTGTATGAAAAACGAGAAAAACGAAAGAGAAATCGAAATGCAAGGAGAAAAGAATGCGGCGGCGGAATTGAACCGCGGGCGGCGCGTCGCGGCGGAGCTTGCAAAGTGCGCGATCTTTGTCGTGCTGATGATTGTTTCCGCCTTCATCCGAATACCTTTCCCTCTCGTGCCGCTCACCTTCCAGACGGTGGTGGCGGTGCTTGCGGGGCTGTTGCTCGGGCCGCTGTACGGCACGGCGGCGGTGGGCGTCTATATCTTTATGGGGCTCATCGGGCTGCCCGTCTTTACGAGCGGCGGCGGGTTTGCCTATGTGGTGCAGCCGACGTTCGGGTATATTCTCGGTTTTGCGGCGGCAGCCTTTGTTGCGGGGGCGCTTTGCGGAAGGGGCAAAGCCGCGCAGATAACGCTGCGCGGTGCTTTGCTGGCGAGCGTCGCCGGGTTTTTGGTAAACTACATCGTCGGCGTTCCGTACTTTCTTTTGATCTGGCATTTCTATATGCACAACGGAGGGGTTTGGCAGGCGGCGGTCACTTACAATCTGATTTATATGCCGAAAGATCTCGCGCTGTGCCTGTTGGCAGGATTTTTGGCGTGGCGTGTTCGACCCCTGCTCGATCGCCTGCGCTGAACGGAATTTCAGAAAAAAATGAAATAGCGCGGAAAACGGAGATTTATTATTTGACAAAAAAATATGGCTTTGGTATAATAGAATGGCTGTTTAAGGGAGCATGCTCTACGGAACAGCCATTCAAGCTAAAAAGGTTAACAACGAGGTGTAGCGCAGTTTGGTAGCGCGCACGGAACGGGGTCCTCAAAAATCGCAGGGAGCGGAGCGAGCGAGATTTTTGGGGAGAGGAGCTGCCGAGCGCAAACGCGAGCGGTGCCCGAAAGGGCAGCGTGAGAAAGCGTCCGAGAGCAGCGACGAGGGACCAAGAGGTCGTGGAACGACCGGAAGCAAATTTGAAAAGTTAACAACGAGGTGTAGCGCAGTTTGGTAGCGCGCTTGGTTCGGGACCAAGAGGTCGTGGGTTCAAGTCCCGTCACCTCGACCAAAAAAAGACGAAAGGTAAATCCTTTCGTCTTTTTGTTATCACGTTGGGTTGAACCCACGACCTCTTACATAAGCGGGGCCCCCGAAAATCACAGGGAGCGAACGAGATTTTTGGGGAAAAGGAGCCGCGGAGCGCAGACGGGCGTAAATCGTTGTGCTTCAGTTCCGCAGGATGCGTGCCTTTTCCGCATCAAATTCCTCCTGCGAAATGGCTCCCATGTCGAGCAGTTTTTTCAGCTGCAAGAGCTCGTTTGTCTTGTCTGAATCTGCCGCGGAAGAAGAGGCTGCCGGGGATGCAGATGTGTAGGAAGCGGTCGCAGAAGGGGAAGTTCCGGCGGGACGCGAGCCCGACGAATCGGCGGATTTTTCCGTTAAAAAGACCTGCAAATTGTCATTTCCGATTCCGTACAGCTTGTTGCGGATGAGTTTGATGTCGCACAGGTTTATAAAACTCCGCAGAAGGTTTGTGTGACGCAAAAGTTTGTATTTATTGTAGCACTGCAAAGAAGGCAATGTCAAACAATTCCGTGGAAGATCGGAGGGCAGAAACAGCGGCGGAAGCCGCAAGACCGGTGCGGCAAATGTTTCCGCGGCGGATAAATTGCAGAAATCCGCCGCGGGCGGGCAAGAAATTTCCGTCAACCATTGACAGCGGCGGGAAAATGTGTTAACCTATAGTTACCTGTAAATGAACGTTCACGCGAAAGGGGACAAACGCAATGGAAGGAAAGAAAAAAATCACGCTCAGGGATATTGCCGCCAAAACGGGTCTGTCGGTAAACACCGTTTCGCGCGTACTCAACAAAAAGCCGTATTATACCAAGGAGGTGGAGGAAAAGGTCAACGCCGCCTGCAAAGAGCTGGGTTACATCGTCGACATGAATGCCTCCGGTCTGCGCAGCGGCTCCACGCACACCATAGCAATCCTTTTTGACGACCTGATCAACCCGTTTTACTCGTATACGACGGATATTATCTCCAAACGGTTCGAGGAGGTCGGGTACAACTCCATTATTTTTTCCAATAACGGAAAGTCTGCGTATGTCGATTACGAGATGATGCGCAGCGTTATGGCGCGCAAGCCGGACGGCATCCTTTCCTTTCTGGAACCGGCGGAGGATATGGTTGATTTTATCAAAGAAACGGGCATTCCGTTTGTTATTTTCGGCCGCGACGGTGCGCCGTACGGCATGTGCGGCGTCTGTGCGGACGAGGAATACGGCGGCTACGTCGCCGGGAAACATCTGCTGGATCGCGGATACCGCAAACTTACCTATATCGGCAGCTGGCACGACGTCAAGGTCTGTCTCGACCGTCAGAAAGGGTTCGAGCGCGCCATTGCCGAGGCGGGCGCCGCTCCCGCGCAGATCTTTTATATCCGAGAACGTGAGTTCGGGGAACTGATCGATGAGCTTGTCTCGAACGGCACGGACGGCATATTCTGCTTTAACGACATTATTGCTTTCATCGTCATCGAGGCTCTTGAAACGCGCGGGATCGAAGCGGGCGTCGATTACGGGATCGTCGGGTACGACAACATCCAGCAGATGCTGCGCATGCCCCGCCTGATCACCACCGTAGACGTAGGCTGCCACGATTTTGCCGAGGCGGGCGCCGACGCGATGCTCGCGCTTTTAGCGGGGGAAGAATTTTCCTCCGGCTCCTTCTGCGAAACGCACAAGTCGTTTCTCGTAAAAGGCAAGACCACGCGCTGAAGCGCAGCCGCAGCCGAAATTTCTGCCTGAATAAAGAACCGCCCGCGCAGCCGCGCGGGCGGTTTTCATCTATACCGGCTCGGAAAGGGTTTCCGCAGCCGTTTTCACTGCCCGCGGTCAGTTTTCCCCTCGCGCACGGCGCAGACGAGCAGCAGAATGAAAACGGGGAGGAGCAGCGCAGAGCAGAGCAGGGCGGAATAGTTTCCGAGTCGGTCAGCCGTCAGTCCGCCCGCCACCGCGCCGAGCGCGAAGCAGAGGATGACGAGCGCATAGACGCCGCTCTTTTTGAGCTTTGCCCCGTCCTTTTCGCGCACGCCGCCGAACAGGTTCACGGCAGCCTGGCGCAGGTTGTTCGTGCAGAAGGTCGTCGCCGCTTTGGCGCCGCGGCATTCGGTAAAGGTATTGTATTGCAGGGCGCACAGGAAGGAAACGGAAACGTAGGTATACCAATCGGAAGCGCTCTGCGGAATAAAGGCGAGCGCGGCGAAGGCGCACATCTCCACGGCGGTCGTAAACAGCGGCAGCCGCAGTTTTTTCAGCAGCGCGGGCAGAGCGGCGGAAACGAGTATGCCCGCCAGATAGGCGAGTATGGAGAACAGGTAGTGCAGAGCCTCCGCAAACCTGCCCTGCACCAGCCGCAGTGCGAGAAGCACGAGGTTTCCCGTCTGCGCGTTGCAGAACACGCCGCCGTGCAGTAAAAAGGTGTACGCCTCCAGAAAACCGCCCACAAAGGCGAAGGAGAGGAATACATACAGAGTTTTTTCCGGCTCGAAGGTGCGGGGCGCGGGCAGCCCCGCCGTGGCAGTATTTTCCATAAATTCGTGTTCCCTTATTCGGTGAATTGTCGCGCATTCCGGCGCGTTTTCTATTGTAGCCGCTTTGCCGCGGAAAGTCAATGCGGGGGTGCCGAAAGTTTCGTTCCGTTCTATAAAAAAATGTTATGCGCGCGCATATGCCCATGTGCTGCACGGGGAATCCCGCGGCATCCGGCGGGCATGCCGCCGTGCCGGGTATTTTCATAAATTTGTTTTAAAATCCCGCCGCGATTCCGTTGACAAATTCGGGCAAATCGTTATAATGTTAGATAACCTAACATTTTTGAGGTTTGTGATGGATAAGAGGCACATCGGCTACGCTGTCAATTCTCTCAGCCGCCGTATCTCCCGGGTGATGGACAGCATCCCCGCGATCAAGGAAAATAAAAATTTGACGGGTATCCAGATCTGGGTGCTTAATTTTTTGTTCCGAAGCGCGGAAAAGGACGTGTATCAGCGGGATGTGGAGCGGGAATTCAATATCCGCCGCTCGACGGCTACGGAGCTTTTGAAGGCAATGGAGGGAGGCGGACTCATCCGCCGCGAGCCGGTCGACTTCGACGCCCGCCTGAAAAAGATCGTGCTCACCGAGTATGCGGAGGACATCCGCAAACAGCTGCAGGCGCAGATCAAAAGGACGGAAGCGCAGATGACGGAAGGGTTCACCGACGAGGAGATCGAAACCTTCTTTTCCTTTGTGGAGCGGTTCAAAAACAACCTCAAAAAATGCGAATGATACCGATTCGCAGCCGTTGGGCGCTCGCGTGCGCGGGGCGTATGCGAGGGGAGAGAACAGGTAAATTTCAGAATAAGGAGTAAAGAGAATGATCAAAACTTTGGCGAAAAGTATCCGCGAATACAAAAAACCGTCGATACTTTCCCCCATCTTCGTTTCGATCGAAGTCATCCTCGAATGCCTGATGCCGTTGGTCATCGTCTGGTTCATGGATGCGCTCGAAACGTCGAAAACATCGTCGGAATTGATGAATTGTATTCTCGTATACGGCGGTTCATTGATCGGCATGGCGATCTTATCGCTCGCCACGGGCATGCTGTCGGGCAGGTTCGCCGCCTGCGCGAGCGCAGGCTTTGCGAAGAACCTGCGCAAGGATATGTACTATGCGATCCAGAACTATTCGTTCGCGAATATCGACCGCTTTTCCACCTCGTCTCTGGTTACCCGCCAGACGACGGACGTGACCAACGTGCAGATGGCGTACATGATGATCATCCGCGTGGCGATCCGCTGCCCGTTCATGCTCATCTTTTCGCTCGTCATGTCCTTTACGGTCAACGTCACCATCTCGTGGGTATTTCTGGCGCTCGTGCCCGTGCTCGCCGCGGTGCTCGTGTTCGTCATTTTGAAGACGCACCCCATCTTTGAAAAGGTGTTCCACAAGTACGACAACATGAACCGCTCCGTCCGCGAGGACATCAAGGGCATCCGCGTCGTCAAATCCTTCGTGCGCGAGGACTTTGAAAAGAAAAAGTTCAAGGCGGCTTCCGAGGACGTCTGCAAAGACTTCACCCTCGCCGAGCGCATCATGGCGATCAACGGGCCGGTCATGCAGTTCTGCATATGGCTCGCTTTCCTGCTCATCTTCCTGCTCGCGGCGATCATTACGGGGCAGGCGATGGAGGCGAACAACGTTTCCGGCGCCGTGACGGGCGGCGATCTGACGGCGCTCATCATGTACGCCTCGCAGATCCTTTCCTCCGTCATGCAGCTTTCGATGGTTCTCGTCATGGTGATCATCGCGCGCACCTCCGCCGAACGTATCGTGGCGGTTCTGAAGGAAAAGAGCAGCATCGTTTCCCCCGAAAACGCGGTCACCGAGGTCAAGGACGGCGACATCGTCTTCGATAACGTCAGTTTCAAATATTCGAAAGACGCGGAAAAGTTTGCGCTTTCCGGCGTCAATCTGCACATCAAATCGGGTCAGACGATCGGCATTCTGGGCGGTACGGGCGCTTCCAAATCCACCCTCGTCAACCTCATCCCGCGCCTGTACGACACGACGGAGGGCGCCGTGTACGTCGGCGGGGTCAATGTCAAGGACTACGACCTCGAAGCGCTCCGCAACAAGGTCGCCATGGTCTTGCAGAAGAACGTTCTGTTCTCGGGCACGATCAAGGATAACCTGCGCTGGGGCAAGGAGGACGCGACCGACGACGAAATGCGCCGTGTCTGCCGCCTCGCCTGCGCGGACGACTTCATCCAGGCGTTCCCCGACAAGTACGACACCTACATCGAGCAGGGCGGCACCAACGTTTCGGGCGGGCAGAAACAGCGCCTGTGCATCGCGCGCGCCCTTCTGAAAGACCCGAAGGTGCTCATCCTCGACGACTCGACCAGCGCCGTCGACACCAAGACGGACGCGATGATCCGCAAGTCCTTCCGCGAGGAGATCCCGAACGTTACGAAGATCATCATTGCGCAGCGCGTTTCTTCCGTACAGGACGCAGACCAGATCATCGTGATGGACGGCGGCAGGATCGACGCCATCGGCACGCACGAGGAGCTGCTCGCTTCCAACCAGATCTATCAGGAAGTGTATTATCAGCAGAACAAGATCGGCAACCCGTCTGCCGCAGCAGAGGGAGGTGAGAGCCATGAGTAAGACCGTTGCAACGCAGGCAAAGCCGAAAATGCATACCTTCAAATTGCTCGGAAGGCTGCTCGGCTATCTGTTCCATTACTATAAAGGCAGAATGATCGCCGTATTCGTCTGCATCGCCTTTACGGCGGCGGCAGGTATCAGCTCTTCGGTATTTTTGCAGCTCGTACTCGCCGAGGTCATCACCCCGCTCACGGAGGGCGGCGCGCAGTGGGCAGACGTTTCCGGCGCGCTCTTCTGGATCATCTTCGGCATGGCTGTGATGTACGTCGTGGCGCTGGGCGCGTCCTTCTTCTACAACCAGACGATGGCGGTCGTCACGCAGGGATTCCTGCGCGACGTGCGCGACGATATGTTTTCCGAGATGCAGGCATTGCCCATCCGCTATTTCGATACGCATACCCACGGCGACATCATGTCCGTGTACACCAACGATACCGACGCGCTGCGCCAGCTCATCTCCATGAGCATTCCGCAGGTATTCTATTCCTGCATCGCGGCGATCACATTGCTCGTTATCATGCTCCTCAACAGCCTGTGGCTGATGTTCGTCGTTCTCGTGGGCGTCGTGTTCATGGCGCTCGTGGCGAAGGCGGTCGGCGGCCGCAGCGCGCGGTACTTCATCCGCCAGCAGGAGGTCATCGGTAAGACCGAGGGCTACATCGAGGAGATGATGGGAGGTCAGAAGGTCATCAAGGTATTCTGCCACGAGGAAAAGGCGAAAGAGGAGTTCGACAAGATCAACGACGAACTCTGCGACGCGTCCGACAAGGCGAACGCCTACGGCAACATTCTGATGCCCGCCGTCATGAACATCGGGCACTTCATGTTCGTCATCACGGCGATCGTCGCCGGTCTGTTCGTCATGTTCAACGTGCGCAACTTCACCATCCTCGGCTGGGGCGACGAGTTCACCACGTCCGTCGCCATGATCGGCTTGATCGCGACCTTCCTGAACATGTCCCGCCAGTTCTCGCTGAACATCGGGCAGGTCTCCATGCAGATCAACTCGGTCGTCATGGGCCTCGCGGGCGCGGGCCGTATCTTCGAACTGCTCGACGAAAAGCCGGAAGAGGACAACGGATACGTCACCCTCGTCAACGCGAACATCGACGAAAACGGCAACATCACCGAGAGCGCCGAGCGCACGGGCAAGTGGGCGTGGAAGCACCCGCACCAGGCGGACGGCACCGTCACCTACACCGAGCTGAAAGGGGACATCCGCATGTTCGACGTCGACTTCGGCTACGTTCCCGAAAAGATCGTCCTGCACAACGTCAGCCTGTACGCGAAGCCGGGGCAGAAGATTGCCTTCGTGGGAGCTACGGGCGCGGGCAAGACGACGATTACAAACCTCATCAACCGCTTCTACGACATCGCCGACGGCAAGATCCGCTACGACGGCATCAACATCAACAAGATCAAGAAGTCCGATTTGCGCCGCTCGCTGGGCATCGTGCTGCAGGATACCAACCTGTTCACGGGCACGATCATGGAGAACATCCGCTACGGCAAGCTGGACGCGACGGACGAGGAGTGCTTCGAGGCGGCGAAACTTGCCAACGCGCACGACTTCATCACGCGGCTCCCCGAAGGGTACAACACCGTGCTGCGGCACGAGGCGTCCAACCTCTCGCAGGGTCAGCGCCAGCTCATCTCCATCGCGCGCGCGGCGGTCGCAAACCCGCCCGTCATGATTTTGGACGAGGCAACCTCCTCCATCGATACGCGGACAGAGGCGCTCGTACAGAAGGGCATGGACGCGCTGATGAAGGGCAGAACGGTCTTCGTAATCGCGCACAGGCTTTCGACCATTCAGAACTCCGACGCGATCATGGTGCTCGACCACGGCCGCATCATCGAGCGCGGCTCGCACGAACAGCTCATCGAACAGCGCGGCACCTACTACCAGCTGTACACGGGAGCGTTCGAGCTCGAATAGAGGAATGCTAAAACGACAGACAGCGCCCCGCGCTTCCATTTGGAAGCGCGGGGAATTTTTTGCGGATAAATATTATTTCGGCGAAGGGGAGCCTTCTCTCGGAATTTTGAGGCAAAATCTTTGCAGTAAATATTGGATTGCGCGTAAAATCGATTGACAAATGCTGTCGGAAAATGATATTATAATAAAGCTTGAACGGGGGCGTAGCTCAGTTGGTTAGAGCGCATGCTTGACATGCATGAGGTCATAAGTTCGAGTCTTACCGTCCCCACCACGCAAAAAGAGGTACCCGGCAGGGTGCCTCTTTTTGCGTGGCGGAAATTTACGGAAATTGAACGGGCTGCCGCGCAAGCGGACGGCTGTTCGTGCGCGTGCGCTGCTTTGCCGCGATATTTGCCGGAGATTCCGAAGGGAAAATGCGAAACGAAGCGACGCTCCGCCGAGAGAATTTTCAGGGGGCGCCACCAAAAATGAGCCGCCTTCTGCGCAAAACGGGAAACCGATAGTCCGGCTCCCCGCTGTTCCTGTCTGCCGGCGCGGCAAAAAATAAGGCGGGGGATTCTGTCCCCGCGCCTTGCTGTTTCAGTTTTTAAACATGCGGTTGAGCCGCTTGGTGATGGAGCGGATGTTCTCGCGCACGGCGCTCCTCGCGCTGCCGCCGATTACTTTGCGCGCCTCCACCGATTTGTTCGCGCGCACGCGGATGAGGATGTCCTCTTCAAACAGGGAGGAGAAGCTCTGGTACACGAACAGGTCGAGTTTATCCAGCGTCTTGTTGTTGTCGATGCAGTAACGCACGATATTTCCCGTAACGGCGTGCGCGTCACGGAAGGGCATACCCTTCTGCACGAGGTAGTCGGCGATGTCCGTCGCGGTGGAAAAACCTCCCGCCGCCGCATTGCGCATTCTGCGCGTGTCGAGCGAGATATGTTGGAGCAGTTCGTTAAAGATGGACAGGCAGGCAAGCACCGTCTCTTCCGCGTTGAACAGCGCCTCTTTATCCTCCTGGAAGTCCTTGTTATAGGTGAGGGGAAGCCCCTTAATCGTCGTCAGCATTCCCATGAGACAGCCGTACACGCGGCCGGTTTTGCCGCGGATGAGTTCGGGGATGTCGGGATTTTTCTTCTGCGGCATGATGGAGGAACCCGTCGAATACTCGTCGGCGATGTCGATGAAGCCGAACTCGTCCGTCGAATAGATGATGAGATCCTCGCAGAAGCGCGAAAGGTGCGCCATCAGGGTGGAGCAGCAGAAGAGGTATTCCGCCACGAAATCGCGGTCGGAAACGGCATCGAGCGAGTTTTGCGAAATTTCGGAGAAGGAGAGGAGGCTCGCCGTCATTCTGCGGTCGATGGGGAAGTCGGTACCCGCGAGCGCGCAGCTGCCGAGCGGCATTACGTCGGTGCGCTTGTAGCAGTCGGTAAAGCGCTCGATGTCGCGCAGGAACATTTCGCTGTACGCGTTGAAATACTGCGCCACGGAAATTGGCTGCGCCCTGCGCATATGGGTATAGCCGGGCATAATGAACTGAACGTTGTTGTTTGCGATGTCCAAGAGCGTTTCAACGAGCGCCTTGATGTGCCCGCAGACGTTGACGATGCTGTCCTTTGCATACAGGCGCATATCGGTAGCGACCTGGTCGTTGCGGGAACGGGCGGTATGCAGTTTTTTGCCCATCACGCCGATGCGCTTCGTGAGCTCGTCTTCGACGAACGTATGTATATCTTCCGCCCCGTCGATCTCCAGGTTTCCCTTCTCGATGTCCGCAAGCATATTGACGAGGGTATCGCTGATTTTGTCGGCGTCTTCTTTCGGAATGATCTGCGTTTCTCCGAGCATCTTCACATGCGCGATGCTTGCGAGGATGTCGTGCCAATACAGCTTGTAATCGAACGAAAGCGACTGGTTGAAATCATCGGCGCTCTTTGCGCTCGGCTGCGTGAAACGTCCTTCCCACAATTTCATAATTTCATCTCCGTAACTGAATTTAAGCCGTTTTTAATTGACTTATTCCGCCGAAAACCTTAAAATAATAGACGAGCCACAATTCCCCCTTGGACGGCGGAAAAAGACGCGTACCGTCTTTTAAAGTTGTTCGGTTCTATTCTAAACTATTTTTCTGAAAAACACAAGCATTTTATAAAAAAGAGTAACAAAATTGATTATTTTAGGAATCGATCCCGGTCTTGCGACGCTCGGATACGGGGTTTTGGAAAAAGATGCCCGCGGCAACGTCCGCGCTGCGGATTACGGAGTGGTTTTAACGCCGAAGGAGGAGCGCCTTCCCACCCGGCTCGCCATTCTTGAGGAGGGCGTCAACAAAATACTCGACAAATTTTCGCCCGACGAGGTGGCGGTGGAGGAGCTGTTCTTTTCCAAGAATATCACAACGGGTATCGCGGTCGCGCACGCGCGCGGCGTAGCGCTGTTGGCTTGCGTAAAAAGGTGCGGGCGGCTGTTCGAATACACCCCGATGCAGATCAAGCAGGCGCTCACCGGCTACGGCAAGGCGGAAAAGAAGCAAATTCAGCTCGTCACCGCCAATTTATTGCGCCTGAAGGGCATCCCCCGACCGGACGACGCGGCGGACGCGCTCGCGGTCGCGCTGTGTCATTCGTTCACGTCGAGGCTGTCGTCTTTATATACGATATGATTCTCACTTTTTCTTTTGAGCTGACAAAAGAAAAAGTCGAGATTTTGAGGGGAAACCCGAGCGGTTTTCCCCTCAGCGACGCGCTTTTTAATGGCACGCCAAAAATATGCGCGTCGCTTTCACCCTTTCTGTAAGGCAAGGGATTGCCAAATAGGGTTGCGCTGCGGAAAATTGCGATTTCCCTTGCGCGAGTAATAATAAAATGCGCGTTTGAAAACGACGTTTTTCAAAAAGCGCACTCAATTTGCCGCACACCTACGGTTTTTGGGAAGAAGGTGAATTTTTTGCCATATATAATGGCGTGCCCTTAAAAAGGCAAAAAAGAGGGAGAAAACGCCGCAGAAAACGCTGAAAGCGTTTGAACGGCGG
>ERZ1090865.1257-NODE-1258-length-12820-cov-9.309362_pt1 | contig 12820 bp, 9 predicted proteins | sample MGYA00478478_ERZ1090865 | MGnify/ENA primary metagenome ERZ1090865 (study PRJEB33644, sample SAMEA5815715) | chicken gut metagenome | biome: Chicken; feature: Gastrointestinal Tract; material: Caecum | place: Ireland | collected 2019-01-01 | study: A study of the... | reverse complement strand
TTTCAGCTAAACCTTCTACAATAGAAGTCTTACCAACACCAGCAGGTCCGATTAAAACAGGATTATTCTTCTTACGTCTTGAAAGAATTTCAATTACGTTATCAATCTGTTCGTCACGGCCAATTACTGGGTCAAATTTATTGTTCTTAGCTTCCTCAACTAAGTCAACACCAATTGGCTTTTCATTGGGTTGTTGTGGGTTCTGTTGAATGGTTTGTGGTGCAGCACCCATGCTGCTGGAGTAGTTAATTGGAATTGAACCTGAATTGCCCTTGCTATTTCTTCTAGTGCCGAAGTCGTCATTAAAGAATGAGCTGTTCAATTCGTTAAATAAGTTATCAAAATCATTGTCAAAGTATGCCATATGTGCAACACTCCCTATCTCAAATTTACGTCTTTAGCACTCTAGCTTATCGAGTGCTAACTCATTACATTTAATAGTATAGCAGGTTATCCACAGATTGCAAGCTAAAAAATAAAAGTTTTACACATTTTACTTTATTTTTGTGATTTTTATTTAAAAAAGCACTACAAATGCTGTAATATAAACATTTGTAGTGCTTCACAAATTATAAAGAATTTCTTAAGATGGGCAAAAATTGATGATTATTTTGCTTAAAACTGTTGAATTTTAAGGAAGTTTTCCACAGATAAGAATAAGTTTATTACCATAGACTATTTCTGCCTACCTCTATTATTGCCCTTTTGCTTGTCCAGTATTTTGCGGTTCGCTCAACTTTTTCGGCTCAAGCAAATACTGTTTAATTACTTTGATTACCTGCTTATTCTGAGGTAAATCCGAGTGATCCGCTTCTACACCCGTTACTGTCATTGCAGTATAGCTCTTGACTTGATTCTGAAAAATATATTTTCCGGCTGCTACGCTAGCTTCTGGTACAATTCCATCAGACTCATAATTTTTTCCACCAGATAAGGAATAAACAATCAAGTTTTTCGGTAGTTTATCTTTGTTCTTGATAAAGTTTTCTAGCATTTGCGTTTTATGATTAATATTTTTTTCACCAAAATTATATGGCGTTCCTAGCGTCATCAGACGTTTGATTTTAATTTCATCAGAATAGTAACAGTAGTAATGTTCTAACCAATAGGTCCAGATCAAGCCACCGTTAGAATGCCCAAAGGCTTTAAAATTATTAAACTTATAGCTCTCTGATAAGGCATAAAAGGCTTGATCAAACCAGCTGGCTTGCTTCTTAATATTGCTATAACCATCGTGATTATTTTCAAAACCGACAATAATGAAAGGTTCGTTGTCGTTTTTATTAATTTTGCCTGAATATGACAGCGTTCCATTCGTTGAAACTTTAATTTTAAGCACGCTATGCTTAGTCGGTGTGTTCTGATTTAGCTGCTTCACTAATTGGTTAAAACGTTCAGTCGTTGCACTAGAACCTGGAATCATAATTACTGGTGACAAAAGCGATTTGCGTCTTTCAGCTCTAGCGTGGTTATCAGCCTTCATCCAAGAATAACCCGGAATAGCCAAAGCTACTAATAAGACTAAGACGATTGCCAACCATTTAAAATTAGGATTTTGAACTAAATTAATCATTTTTTTCTTCATAATCCTTTAGTCCCCTTTCAAGTCGCAAACCTAATTTTATAGTTGGAATAAACATTATTATATCTAAAATGAATAACAAAATAGAAAATACCAAGTTGCTCCAGTCACCATTAGAACCAAAGAAAGAGACCAAAATTCCTGGTGTCCCACTTAAAACGGGGTAAGCACAAGGTTGAATTAAATGGCACAAAATTGCTCCAGCGGCTAGTAGAATATTAATAATTGGAATAATCACAATCGCCGGCAGTAACAATGGATTTAAAATAATCGGCATCCCGACCATCATGCCTCCAGTTGAGCCAAAAGCTGCTGGAAGCAGGTTAACCTTGGCAATATTTTCACTATCCTTATTTTTACTATAAATTAGGATAATTACAATCATCGCTAAAACAATACTCGCACCACCCATTTCTGCATAAGGATAAAACAAAGAACTACCCAAATACTTATATGGTACATTCCAAGCACTCCCATGTTTTAAGGCAAAATTTAAGTTAGCTGCTGCTGAAATACTATTAGAAGTAGTTGACAAAGAAGCTAGAGGATAACCTATTCCCATCCAGCTAAGTAAAAAGACTGGGATAGTCAGTAAAGCTATTAACAAAATATTATTTGATTCCTGTATTTGAGTAACTAGCCCTTTAAAAGTACTAGAATTCAAGAATTTGATTTGAAATTCATAAATTATAATCCCCAAAACTATCCCACAAAAAATTGCAAATATTGTCGGGATAAACGCATTCCAGGCTCTTTCCTTAATTCTAGCGGCATGTTCAAAATCGACTGGCTTGTGTTCCTTTCCTAGCCAATGAAAAATTTGCCCTACACCATAGCCAATTAACAAGGCCAGCAAGACAGCATTAATTTTTAAAACACTGGAAGAAAATGGTGAATGATCGCTGGCATTATTAGCTAAATTATTGGCATAAGCACAAAACATGATAACGATGACAGCCGTCATCCCGGCCATGGTTGAATCTTTACGGTATAAACGCGCAGTATAACGTGCCGCAAAATAAGCCGCATAAATACCAAATAAGCCGAAGGTTACCCGAACCATCCCCCGACTGACAAATGCTCCCGCATACCAAAAACGATCTGGCAAAGTGATATCAAAATTAAAAATATTGTAAATAAAACTATCGGGCGAAAAAACGGCATCTCTGAACAACTTAAAATATGTCCCAATTACCGCGATCGGCATCAGCATAACCAACGTTCGCTGAAAAATTCTAAAGATTGCCAATCTTCTTAGTTTAAGAAAGATATTTGTGATTCTGTTTACCATGGTATTTTCCTTTACCTATCTATTCTAAATATGATTGAATAAAGTTAATTAAAACAATTATTAATTATACATCTATACTAGAAAGCTGATTATGATGGCTTACATTAACTTAAAAAATAATACTAAAATTTACCAATCTGGTGACACAACCATCTATGCCAATAAGAACATTACTTTTTCTATCGATAAAGGCGAACTAGTCATTATTCTCGGCTCATCAGGAGCTGGAAAATCTACTTTGCTTAATATTTTAGGCGGAATGGAACCAAATACAAGTGGCGATGTAATTGTAGCGGGAAAAAATATTGCAAAATATAACGCTAAAGAATTAACTACCTATCGGCGCAACGACGTTGGCTTTGTTTTTCAATTTTATAATTTGATTCCCAACTTAACAGCAAAAGAAAACGTTGAATTAGCTGCTCAAATTGTCCCCGATGCGATGAGCGCCGCTGATGCCTTGCAGTATGTTGATCTAGGACAGCGAGAAAACAATTTTCCCGCTCAACTATCAGGCGGTGAGCAGCAACGTGTGGCAATTGCCCGAGCCATCGCTAAAAAGCCAGCCTTACTTTTGTGCGATGAGCCCACCGGTGCCCTTGACTATAAAACAGGCAAACGAATCTTAAAAATTTTGCAAAATATGAGCCGGCAAAATGGCTCGACGGTCTTGATTGTAACTCATAACGCCGCTATTGCCCCAATTGCTGATAAGGTCATCCGTATTCACGATGGAAGTATTCAAAAAGTCCAGCATAATCTACATCCCGCTGACATCAGTACAATTGAATGGTAGGTGGGCGACATGCAAAAAACTATTCTATGGAAAGATGCTTGGCAAGCAATCATTCATTCACTTGGCCGTTATATCGCCATTATTCTATTAATTGCACTGGGGACTTTTGCTTTTACAGGCTTAAAAATGGCTGGTCCTGATATGCGAGCAACAGGAGCAGACTTTTTTGCCAAACATAACTTAGCTGACGTCACTGTCACTTCAAACTATGGCATTAATTCAACTGATCGCCTTACTATTCAGAATTTACCGGAAGTAAAAGAAGCTACCTTCGGCTATTTTCAAGATGTTAAAATCAAAAATCAGCCTGACACGCTCCGCGTCTTTTCTCAGTCAGATAATCTTTCAAGTTATGAATTGATTAAAGGACATTTTCCTAAGAATAAAACAGAAGTTGCACTGTCATATTTATTGCAGAAAAAATATCACTTGGGACAAAACATTACTTTTAATAAACCTGGCATTTTAAAAAAATAAGACTTACAAGATTGTTGGCTTCGTCAAAGCTAGTGAGTTCTTAGATAAAAATCAAATCGGTCAAACCAACATTGGCAGTGGCCATTTAACTGGAATTGCGGTTGCTAATCATAACGCCTTCGCCGCACCAGTTTATCAAATTGCCCGAATCATTTTCAAAAATACCGCCAATTTAAGTCCTTTTAGCATAGCTTACCGCAACCGTGTTTATAACGATCAAACCAAATTGCAAACTGCTTTAAACCAAAATCGAGCCGACAAATATGACAAATATCGGGCCATGTATCAAAAGCAATATCGGCAAGCTACAGCTAAACAATTACTTAAACGTGGCATCGTAGTTAACCCGGCGCAAATTAAAGTACCACAAAACAAGCTTAAAATTGCTTATCCTAACTACGTAATCAACAGCCGTGAAGAAAGTCAGGGTTATGCTTCTTATCGAGCAGATTCTGAACGAGTTGAAGTTTTGGCTAATGTCTTTCCTGTTTTCTTGTTTGCTGTAGCGGCTTTGGTCAGCTTAACTACAATGATGCGTTTTGTTGAAGAAGAACGGACTAATATTGGTACGCTAAAAGCACTAGGCTATGGTAATGGGGCAATTGCCATTAAGTTCTTGCTCTATAGCACCTCAGCTGCAATTTTAGGTGTTATTCTGGGGGGCTAGCTTAGGTTACACCTTTTTGCCTAACTTAATCATCAAGGCCTATTTAGCTAGCTCAACCTTAGGAACTGATTACCAGCTGAATTTTGCTTGGGGACCACTATTAATTTCATTGACGATTGCACTACTTGCAACAACCGTCGTTTCAATGATTACTTTAGCTCAAACTCTGCGTGAACAGCCTTCAGCTTTACTTTTACCTAAACCACCTAAAAATGGTTCACGTATTTTACTAGAATATATTCCATTTTTATGGAAGCACATGAGCTTTTCAGCTAAAGTAACAGCCCGCAATATTTTCCGTTATAAGAGCAGAATGCTGATGACCATCCTAGGCGTTGCTGGTTGTACTGGATTACTAGTAATGGGATTTGGTATTCGTGATTCGCTACAAGGAATTGGCAATATTCAATATTCTGAAGTACAAAAAAACGATGTTATCGCTTTGAAGAATCGCCATGTTAACACGACTGAGCGACAAAAATTAAACAAAATTTTTACCAGCCATGATGTTACGCAAACTACTGCTGTACAATATCAACAATTGACTAAACACCTTGATAGCACTGGAGCAACTGAAAATGTAATGCTAATTGCGCCACAATCAACTAAAAGCTTTAGCAAATCTATCAATTTGCAAGAACGTCAAAGCAAGAAAAAACTTGTTTTGTCAAATAATGGTGTAGTCATTTCAGAAAAATTAGCTACTATCTTGCACGCTCATAAAGGTTCAACAATTTCCTTAAAAAATGAACATGGGAAACTACTTAAGTTCAAAGTTAGTGGAATCTGCGAAATGTATCTCGGTCACTATATCTTTATGAGCCCAGCTGAATATGCCAAAGCAACTGGCAAAAAATTTACTACTAATGCTTATTTAGTAACCATGGCCAAACATTCCCCAGGAAATATCAGCCATATTAGTCAAAAAATGATCAAAACAGGCGCAATCGAAACGGTTGTCTCAACTTCATCAAATAGAGAATTGCTGAGCAGTTTCACTGGTAGTCTAAATGAAGTCATTCTAATCCTAATTTTAATTTCAGGGATGTTGGCCTTAGTAGTCATCTATAACTTAACTAATATCAATGTCGCTGAAAGAATTCGCGAATTATCGACCATCAAAGTGCTAGGATTTTACGATAATGAAACAACGATGTACATTTATCGCGAAACAATCATCTTATCGGCACTAGGAATTATCGTAGGCTTTGGCTTCGGTTGGTGGCTACACCACTTTATTATCACTAGTTTGCCACCAGATGTCGCGATGTTCGATCCGAATATGTACCCGTTGAACTTCGTCTTCTCTGCGCTAATTCCCGCTATTATCACCGCTATTTTAGCAATTGTTGTCCATCACAAGATCAAGCGAATCAACATGCTAGATGCCTTGTCCTCCATTGATTAAGCGCTGTTATGCTATAATAATCACTATAGAAAAGGGTGGAAAAAACATGCCAAGAAAGCACTTTGAATTAAACAGTGATGTTAATAAATTAATCGAAAAATATGATGAAATTAATAATGTTGATTTCAATAAGTTAGTTAACAAGGCCTTGAGATTCTACCTTGTTAATCAAATGAACTACAAAGATGTTCAAGACGCCCTGAATAAAGCTGATAACGAAGCTTCTAAGTATATTGATGAAGCAATGCGTTCCAGCATGGGTGATATTAATCGAAATTATTAGAACATAACTAATCATGGAAAAAGCCATCTGTTTTGACAGCAGGTGGCTTTTAGTATTCATTACAAGATAATTTATTATAAAAACAACTAATTGATAATTTCTTTACTCAAAATGCTTATACCGATAATATCGATAACCTATCTTTTTACCAAAAATCGTCTCCGAAGTTTTCATCCAATTAGCCAGCAAAACATAAATGCCTAAAAAGACTAAACCGAAGATTGCTAAATAACCAAAACTACCAACACGGCCTAAGTCGTTGAAACGATAGCCAAATAAAATTTGGTAAACAAAGAGCAGGATAATATAAATCTCGTTTGAAACAATGATCGGCAACAAACTCCCCATCTTAACGCCATATGTCTTATTAAGCTTGTGATAACTGAGCCAAATTACCAGTAAGAACGAAATATCAGTTGAAAGAATTGCACCATCCGCATTCATGAACATAGTCATCGGTACTTGCAGAATTATTTTTACTAAGACACCTTCAACCATATAGATCACAGCCAGTTTGTTCATGTTCAAAGCTAAAAGCAGTGTTAATGAATTCATCACCAAACCAGCAAACAAACTTTGAACAATATTTTCAACCAAATAATACGCACCTAAACTATCGTGTGAGAACAAGACCGTATAAATTGGAGAAGCCGCAAAAGCACCAAGTGCGACAACCGGAAGCAAGACAAATAATAGTAGTCTATAGTTCTCTAAAAGCAGCTTTCTAATGCTTTCTTGACTATCATTAGCCTTATACTTAAGCCCTGCTAAAAGGGGCAGACTAGTCTCAGAAACGGCTGTCGCAAGTGAAATAATCACCGTGGTAATCTTGCTTGGATTAGCCGAGAAAATTGTGTACAAGTAACTAACATAGCTTTTACTCATATGACTGAAGCTAATCAGGATTTGTTTAAACAAAAGTTGATCAACTAATTGCGTAACAGTAATGAACGATCCCAGCAAAACAAACGGAATTGAGGCATACCATAAGTTAAGCAAACTACGAGAAACATTATTAAGTGCTCTGGGCTCGCTATTTTCAATTAATTCTCGGTAATGTCCCCACTGCTTGCGCATATATGCAAAAAGATACAGGTAACTAGCTATAGCACCAACACAGGCGCCAAACACACTGAAATAAACCGCCGTTACGTAATCATGATGGAAGACTTCAATAATCAACAAAGTAGCCAGCAAAATAAACAAAATTCGAGCAAATTGTTCCCATAATTGGGAAATCCCATATGGCTTCATATCATTATTTCCCTGAAACCAACCTCGAACCATACTCATTGATGGCAGAATTACTACGGCTGGCACTAATACTCGAATAGAAATTGTTGCACTAGCCACTGAATCCACTGGACTATTTTTGGCAATCATTGGTGCCGTCACATAAAGCAAAATACCACACGCTATTCCCATGACCAGCATAATAGCGAAGCCTAATTTGGTAATGTACAAACTGTCTTTATATCTATTTTGCGAATTTAATTGCGATACTTCCCGGGCAATAACTGAAGGAAGTCCTGCCGTCCCAATTGATAAAAACAGCGCATACGGCGTATATGACGAATTGAACAGCGCCTGTGCGTTTAATTGGTTGTGGTAGCTTCCCAGCATAATTAGCCAAGGAATCAAATAAACAACCCCGAGAATTCTAGATACAATGCTACCAAACGATAGCCAAAATGAACCGGATAGGATTTTTTTATTCAATAGAATAGCCTCAAATCTACGTTAGTTTCTCATTGTGCCTTCTTATTATACGTGGATTTTATAACTTTGTGGGAAATATGTACCAACTAGTTACCCTTTTTTAACAAATTTTTCAGCTCTAATAATACAAATCAGTTACATTATTTACTATATTGTTACCCAGCCTTTAATTTTACGTTAGACCCCTTGACCTAACCTTCTTTAATTATTATCCTTAAAATGTTTCTGTTAAAGGTCATAATTAGACAAAAATAATAATGTATTAAGAATATTCATCGGGGGAATTAAGTTGTCATTCAAGAAAAAGATTATCACTAAATTAGCTTATGTTGCTATGCTTTCAACTACTGGCGTTGCCGCAGCTGCAATCGTGCAACCACAAGCACATGTCCAAGCTTCTACCACTTCAGTTGCTGCTCGCTCACTCGGAATCGATGTTGCTAGTTACCAAAGTGCTGATCTTTCAGCTCACGCTAAAAGCGGTGCTAAGTTTGCTGTTGTTAAAGTAAGTGAAGGTACCAGCTACAGAAATCCTAAGGCTAGTGCTCAAATCGCTAGTGCCCGCGCTAAGAATATGATGCCAATGGGCTACCACTTTGCTACATTTTCTGCTAATAGCGCTGCTGCTAAAAATGAAGCCAACTACGCAATCGCATCAGCTAAGGCTGTTGGTCTTGGTGCTGGCTCATACCTTGCATGTGACTATGAGTCAGGTGACGGCAACAATATCTATGGTGGTAAGAATCCTACTGCTAATGCAATTAATGCCTTCATGAGCAAGGTTAAAGCTGCTGGTTACAAGCCACTTCTTTACGCTAGTTCATCAGTTTTAAGAAACAACATTAACACTAACTCTGTTGTTAACAAATTCCCTAACTCATTATGGGTTGCTGCATACGCTGTTTCAGGTCGAGTAGACAATCCTAACTTTGACTACTTCCCATCAATGAAGGGTGTTTCAATTTGGCAATTTACTGACAACTGGCGTGGTCTTAACGTTGACGGTAACATTAACGTTTTACCTCTTACTTCATCAGGTAGCGCTGTTTCTCAAGCACCTAAGAAGGCTCGCGTATTAAAGAAGAAGGCTCATGTATACAACAAGGCTGGTCACCGTACAGGCAAGACTATTAAGAAGGGCACTTCTATCACTACCCATGGCAAGAAGAAAACTATCAATGGTAAGAAATACTACAAGATTGCCAAGAATCAATACATTAGATCAGCTAACCTTTACTAAAAAGGCAAAATAAGTCATCAAAAAATGCACCAGGTAGAAATTACCTGATGCATTTTATTTTATCCAATTTTTTACTTGGCGAATTGTTCACCAGCTAAGTTACGGTAGAAGTTAGCCTTAGCTTGACGGTAATATGGGTTAACCCACAATAAACCGATCCCGCAGGAAATAATACCAAGTAGCCACCAGCCGATGAAACTTAAATCAAAAATAAACAAGTCCATCTTATGGCCATCCATCAACTTACGGCTGGCACTGATAGCTTCTGTGGCAGTCGGCTCATGACCACTATCTAGCATGTCACGCAAGATATATGGTGTCATTGCATATGAATAAGCCTTGATCAGCCCTGGAATAATCAGTAACCAAGTCCACAAAATAAGAAAAATTTCATACAAAATATAAGTTAAAAAGTTACTCTTAAAGTTTCTGGTAAATGGACTAAAGATACCTGAAAGAACATTTTCCTTAGTACCACTATCTCTAAAATGCAAGATAGTATAAATTACGCCCCATGTGATTAAACCAATTGCAACTGAGACTACCAAAGTAATCAGCCATGCAAAAGGATTAACTCTTACTTTGTCTAGGTACATCAATTCAGCATTGTTACCGAAGCGGCGGACAATACCGTACACGATATCTTCGCCCTTTTCAAAAAAGTTTTCGATATCGGTCAAAATATAAACGATTAGCCAGCCAACAAATGACAGCAAAACTGCCCAGCCCCAGTTACCACGTAACTGGTCTCTAGCTTGTTCTTTTAATTCTTTTCTTGTAGTAGCCATTTTCTCTCCTCCTCACTTTTCTAATCATGAGTATTGTCGCCTAAAATCAGGGCAGAATCAATTAAAAGCACATCAAAAAAGCCTAATTCCACCAACATCGGAACTAGGCTCACACAGTGTTGACCGCCACTCTGACCACATATAGAAGATAACATTTTCGCTACCGGAGAAAATGACTACTAATAGCGACGGTACATGATAGATTTTAGCATTCAACTACCTAAAAAACAAGCAAAAAGACGGGTTGAATTAGCGGAATGGATACCAAAATTTACGGATAAAAAAGACGAGGTCTAAACCTCGTCTTCTTCATTACTAAAATTCAAGCATCATCGTCATTGCACGATTGATCTTCTTTTTAATCTTTTTAAACTCACCAGAAGCAGTATGATTATCCTGCAAAATGATCATGTTCTGGCCATCTTTAGTTGCCCGCATAAAGGTATAATACCCTTCACCAGCACCATTAGCAGCTTTATAATGCTTTAAATTATAAAGTCCACCATTGTAATAGCTAGGAGCCTGACCCTTGAACAGAACTTTTCTACTCTTGTTAGTCAAAATCTTACCAGCAAGAATATACTGCATGGTCTTAGCTAAATCTGCGTTAGACATTACGATTGAACCAGCACCCAGCTCATTGTGAGCATCCTTAACGGCTTTAGCATGGTTCACTTTGACATATTCACCCTCACGCATTTCATAGCCTGGTACCCAATGACTAGCCAATAACTTAGCCTTGTCTGACCACAAGAACTCACTATGGGTTAATCCTAGCGGCTTAATATAAGTGTCGCGGAATAATTGCTCGTACGACTTCTTCTCAAGCTTAGCTAAGATTCCGCAAAGAAAGATGTAGTTCACTGAGGTGTAGTTCCACTTGCCTAATTTTCTGCCGTCAAACACGGTATATTGTGCATCATGCTTGATGTTCGCTTCATCAGAGATAAACTCAGGCGTACCTAGTTGCTGATCCGTTTGCAAATCAAGACCTGACGTCATATTAATTAAGTTACTAATCTTAACAGAATCAGCGCCTTCTACATTAGGATAGAATTTAGCAAGCTTATCACTTAACTTTAACTTTCCCTTTTCAACCTCGTGCATTACCATTGCAGCCGTCATCGACTTTTGAACCGAATTAATCAAATAGCTAGTGTCAGGTTTATTGTCTGTCGCATAGTTAAGCAAAACTTTACCATGATTTATTACCAAAACTGAGCCTTTAACGCCCACATGGTCAATAGCCTGGCGCACTACTCCGCTTTTAAACGGTCTTTATTGCTTAAATCAACTCGCTTAACGTTATCCTTGTTTTGCCACTTCTTGGAGTAGAAGTAGTTAGACATATCATAGTCATAACGCTTATTAGGTTCCTTCATGAATGGACGAACAGCTTGATCAACTGCTACCCATCCTTTCCAGCCGAGGTGAATAGTATCTTGCATGAAGTACTTCTCATTGCCACGTCTTGATAGATCGGCAATATTTTCAAAGCCTTGGCTAGTCAATTGGTGTTCCATCTTAGCAACAGATTCTTGGTACATCTTGCTGGATAAACCAGTGTACTTCATCCACTTACCATTAATTGGTGGGATGATAAATAGCACATTAGTGTGTTGCTTAGCAAACTGCTCCAACATCAATTGGAAATCACCATATTCTACTGAATGTACATAGTCAAAATCACGCTGACTACCCTTCAAGCGTTTCAATACCTTCTTTGGTAAACGTGTTCTAAAGAAGGTATTATCAATACCTAAGTTGTTTGAGTTAGTGTGTATAGCAGCTTGCTCTGCTGCAACCTTATTCAAAGCAGCTACAGAATACTTGTTAGGTAAAACCTTAGCTCTCTTTTGGATCTTCTCAACTCGGTCGCGCAATTGGAATGAACTGAAGAAGTTATCTTCGTTAACCAATATCCGACGGCGATTTTCAAGATAAAATCTTTCAAAGCTAGTTAGCTTCTTACCTTGAGCAATTTGCTTAAGGCTATTCTTGATCTCGCCCTTTACGTTTGGCATTTCAAGCAGACGTTTAGCGGCATAACGATCAGTCTTATTATTTTTCGCACTGAGCAAGAAATTACATGCTTGCAATGGTGAATAATACAATGCAAAGGCATTAGGATCTTGACCCCGCTTAGTAAACCATTGTGGTGAAATGATCACAACAGCCTTCTTGTTTCTAAGCTGCTTAGCTGTTCCTTGCATCCCCAAGAACTGAGCCAAAGATTGACTACCCGGTCCACCTAATAAGAATGGACGGTAGTTTCTATGATACTTTTCCGCAATTACACTAGGGTGAAGTGGGTCGAATCTTGACAACTCACTTGAACCATAGAATGGCACGTAGCCATCTTCAAAAGCTTCGTGCTTCATTGTGCTGCCCTTGAAGACAGTTGTGTTTTGTGAAGCTGCAGCCTCGTAAATCGTTTGCTTAGAAAAAGTTCTTTCCCAAGGAATAAGGAAAACAACTAACAAAAGGATAAAAGCGCAAAGAACTGGGCCAAAGATTTGCCACAGCCGGCGTTTATTACTCATTTTCTAAGCTTTCCACCTTTGCAACA
>ERZ1090865.1245-NODE-1246-length-12879-cov-9.303805_pt1 | contig 12879 bp, 12 predicted proteins | sample MGYA00478478_ERZ1090865 | MGnify/ENA primary metagenome ERZ1090865 (study PRJEB33644, sample SAMEA5815715) | chicken gut metagenome | biome: Chicken; feature: Gastrointestinal Tract; material: Caecum | place: Ireland | collected 2019-01-01 | study: A study of... | reverse complement strand
CAATGGGATGATGACGACGCTGATGGCTGGGAGGCCGATGACGACGATGACTGGGACGACGATTGGGAGGATGACGATGCGGACGACTGGGACGATGACTGAGAGGTAAGGGACCGAACTTCCGAAAAAATTTGCTGGCTCCCCCGGTTTCTGCGCTCTGCCCTCCGTATTCTATGGGTGTAAGGGAGGAAAACCGACACGGAAAAAATGAAAAAAGTTTTTTCCGCGACCCCGGTTTTCAAAAAGTTCCCCCGTATCCTATAGACAAAGGCAGATGCCAAAACAAAGGAGATGACCCAAATGAAAAAGAAGATGACGATGCTCGCCCTGACCCTGACCGCCGCCCTGGCCCTGACCGCCTGCGGCAACCAACCCGCTTCGGCCGCACAGACTTCGGCCGCCGCCCCGACCGCTGCGCCTGCGGAGACGCCGGCCACCGCGCAGACGGCAGCCGCGGGCACCGTACTGCTCAGCGTGAACCCCGAAATCGAGATGGACTATGACGACGGCGGCCGGGTGCTGGCGCTGCGCGCCTGCAATGCGGACGGCCAGGCCGTGCTGAACGGTTACGACGGTTACACCGGCCGCCCCTGCCCCGAAGTGGCGGGCGAACTGGTCGGCCGGATCAACGCCGGCGGCTATTTTGACGAGACGATCGGCGGGCAGGAGAAAAACATCGTGCTCAAGCTCGAGCAGGGGTCGGCCCAGCCGGACGCCGCTTTCCTGACCGAGATGGAGCAGGCGATCCGCACAACGGTTGAGCGGGACGGCATCGGTTCCCGCATAGTGGCGCTGGATGCGGACGACTGGGACGACACCCACGCGGCGGAAGGGTACATCAACGCCGAGGCAGCCCAGCAGCTGCTGGCCGCCCAGCTGGGCCGCAGCGACCTGCAGTTTGTCGAGCGGGACTATGATCTGGACGACGGCGACTACGAAATTGCCTTCGTGCTGGATGGCGTCGAGTACGAGTACGAGGTGGACGCCCGCAGCGGCAAGGTGCTGGAGATGGAAGCCGACACGGCCGATGACTACGACGATGGTTGGGATGACGCCGACGACCGGTACGACGACTGGGACGACGACTGGGACGACGACCTTGACGACGTGGGCGAAAACCGCACCGACGACTGGGACGACGACCACGACGACGATTGGGATGACTGAACACAGCAAAAGGCCGGCCCCCCCCCGGGGGCCGGCCTGCTTGTGTCGAGAAACTCAACACGCGGACTTCTTCGTTTATTTGTCCCGCTGCGGGACTATTTGATAAACTGCTCGATCGCCCTGTTCAAGCGTTCGATGGATTCTTTGTCTCCCTGTTCGACGGCATCCACCAGGCAATGTTCAATGTGGTCCTTCAGGATTATTTTACCGGTACTGTTGACAGCGGACCTCACGGCGGCAAGCTGGATCAGCACATCCGCACAGTCCTGTCCGTTTTCCACCATCCGCTTGACCGATTCCAGATGTCCGATGGCACGGGAAAGGCGATTGAGGACCGCCTTGGTCTGGGTGTGCTCATGGTGATGCGGCGGAAGGGGTTCTGTGGAGGCAGCCTCCGAATGGGGCTGTGCATAACGGGGCATAAGGGTTCATCTCCTGTGCGTTGATCATTCCCTAGTATTGTACGAGGAACTGTGAAATTTGTCAATTGTCGTATCCCCCCGGGGGGCTTCCCAAATTTGTGTGGCATGGTATAATCTTTATGTTTATGGTTGGCAGAAGCCAAAAGAGTGTCTGTGCGCAGCAGCACTGGCGGCCAGAAGACCGCCCAGAGCCTTCCTTCTGCCATCCGCTGCCGCAAAGACGGCAGCCTATGCAAGAAAGCTGAAGCAGGAACGACACAGGCAGAAGTCTGCTGTATGCACATGGAAGTGCAGCGGCAGGCTTTTTCTTTTTCTGAAAAGTTCCGAAAAGAGAAAGCAGTTTCATATTTTACAGGGGCCTGACTCACTGTACAGCAGACCGCAGACCGCGGTGTCTCCCCGGCGCCGGTTTGCGCGAAGGCGGCGGGCGTCACTCCCTGCCGGACTGTCCCCGGGAATGGGGCGGGCACGCCGATGGCCGCCCATGGAGAACCGAACGATCGACAAAAGGAAACAAGAGAACTATGGACACAATCAAAAATGATATGGCAAATTACTGGTCCCGGCGGGCGGAGAACTTTTCCCGGCTCCGGCAAAGGGAATTTGCCAGCGAAAAGCATGAACAATGGCTTGCCGAGTTGGACCGGTATCTTCCGCGGGGGCGGAAGCTGGACATTCTGGACATCGGCACGGGCACAGGTTTTTTCGCTTTTCTGCTGGCTGAACGGGGCCACCATGTAACCGGGATTGATCTGACGCCTGATATGATCCGGGAGGCAAAGAAAACAGCCGAAAGAATCGGGATCTCACCGGATTTTTATACTATGGACGGGGAAGCGCCGGATTTCCCTCCCCGGAGTTTTGATGCCATCGTGACCCGGAAGCTGACCTGGGCGCTGCCCGATCTGCCCCGAACATACCGGAATTGGCACAGACTTTTGAAGCCGGGGGGCATCTTCATCAATTTTGACGCCGACTATTGCCGGGAAAAGCCGCCTTCATCGCTGCCGGCGCATCACGCCCATCAGGATGTGGGCGAAGAGTTGATGAGCGAATATGAGCGTATGAAAAGCCTTCTGCGTCCAACCCAGCGCCCACGCCCCGAATGGGATGCCGAGCTGCTGGCTTTGGCAGGTTTTTCCCACATCACGATCGATCCGGACGTATGGCAGAGAGTCTACCGGGAAAAGGATGAATTTTATGATCCTACGCCGGGATTCTCCATTTCGGCAACCGCATAGGAAGGTGGAAATATGAACCGGCTGCAAAACTATAAAGATGAAAATATCGCATACTGGACAAAACGGGCCCCCGGCTATTCCGATGTGAACCGTGCGGAACTTTGCACGGCACAGCGAAAGGTCTGGAGCCAGGCATTGGATGCCCGCTTTCAGCTCCACTTTGAAGGAAGGCGCCGAAAGGACATCCATGTTCTGGACGTGGGGACCGGCCCCGGCTTTTTCGCCATTCTGTTGGCGGAACTGGGCTACCGTGTCACCGCCGTGGATTATACCAGCGCCATGCTGGAACAGGCGCGGAGGAATGCCGGCCGCCTGGCGGAGAAAATAACATTTCAGCAGATGAATGCGGAAGAGCTGTCTTTCCCCGACGGCAGCTTTGACGGCATCGTATCCCGCAACCTGACATGGAACCTTTCAAAGCCGGAACAAGCCTACGCACAGTGGGTCCGGGTGCTGAAGCAGGACGGCCTGCTGCTGAATTTTGACGCCAACTGGTACCGTTATCTTTACGACGCCCAGGCGGAAACGGGACACCATTCCGACCGGGAGAATGTGCGTGCAGCCGGGGCGGCGGACGATACCGCGGGGACGGACGTTGCCGCCATGGAGGCGATTGCCCGGCAGGCGCCGCTTTCCAGGCGCCGCCGCCCCCAGTGGGATCAGGATGTCCTTGGCCGCCTTGGCATGCGGGTATCCGCAGATACAGAGGTGTGGAAACAGGTGTGGACGCGGGATGAGTGGATCAACAACGCCTCCACCCCCATGTTCCTGATCGCGGCTTCCAAACCTGCATGAGGGGGCGGCGATATGAAAAAATATGTGCTCCGCCGCCTTCTGCAGGTAATCCCCATTCTGCTGGTCATCACCTTCCTTTCCTTTGGTATGATGCGGCTGGCAGGAAGCGATGCGGTGCTCCAAAAAATGGAAAACACCGGAATGGCTGTTTCACAGGAAACGGTTGACGCCGCCCGGGCGGAGCTGGGGCTGGACAAGCCGTTCCTGACCCAATATTTTGTATGGCTGGGGAATCTGCTGCGGGGGGATATGGGAACCAGCTACATTTCCGGGCAGGATGTTTTCGAAACCTTTGTCTCAAAACTTCCCGCCACACTGCTTTTGACGGCTGTCTCCATCCTGCTGACCATCCTTGTCTCCCTTCCGCTGGGCGTACTGGCCGCCGTAAGGCAGAACCGCCTGACGGATTACCTGATCCGCACAGCCAGTTTTCTGGGGAACAGCATGCCAAACTTTTTTGTCGGGCTGCTGCTGATGTATTTTTTTGCGATCCGATTGGACTGGTTTCCCGTCATTTCCCGTGAGGCAACCTTACAGAGCGTGATCCTGCCCGCAATGACATTGGCCATTGCCATGTCCGCCAAATATCTGCGGCAGGTGCGGGCGGCGGTATTGGATGAACTCAGCAAAGATTATGTGGCGGGCGCAAAAGCACGCGGCGTTCGTTTTTCCGTGACCCTGACAAAAAGCGTTCTCCGGGCCTGCCTGGTGACGATCCTCACGTTATTGACGCTTTCCATCGGCAGTTTGTTGGGCGGCACCGCTATTGTGGAATCGATTTTCATGTGGGACGGCGTTGGCAAGCTGGCGGTGGATGCCATCAACATGCGGGACTACCCAATGATCCAGGCGTATGTCATGTGGATGGCGATTCTCTATGTCTGCGTCAACCTTGTGACAGATTTATCCTATCGGGCCCTTGACCCGCGGATTCGGCTGGGAGGTGAGAAAGCATGACGGCTTCTGTTTCGGTGCGGCGCCAGAAAGTCCGAAAGAATCATACGAAGAAGCGGCTGTTCTTCTTTCTTCTGCTGACGGCCCTGCTGATGCTTGTGGTGATTTTTGCGGAGCAGATTTGCCCCTACGACCCCAACGCACAGGTTTTCACCACGCTGGAGCCGCCCAGTGCGGCCCATCCCGCCGGGACAGACCGTTTGGGCCGGGATCTGCTTTCCCGCATTCTGGTCGGCCTGCAGACCAGCGTGATCTCCACATTGACGCTGGTGGTCATCATCACCGCAGCGGGAACCGCCGTCGGTGTTGTATGCGGCCATCTGGGCGGTGTGGTCGATTCGCTTATGATGCGGGTATCCGATGTATGTCTGGCCTTTCCCGGGCTGGTATTTGCGCTGGCGATCGCGGCATTGCTCAACGGCGGGCTGCAAAATGCGATCATCGCGCTAGCTGTCATCAGCTGGCCGAAATACGCCCGGATCGTCCGCAGCCAGACGCTGGCGCTGGAAAGCACCGACTACATAGCGGCGGCCCGGCTGGCAGGCGATACTTCCGCGCAGATCATTCTGCGCCATATCCTGCCCAACAGCGCCGGGCCCATCCTTGTGACCGCTGTGCTGGACATCGGCACAATGATGATGGAATTGGCCGGATTGAGCTTCCTTGGATTGGGCGCGATGCCCCCCACCGCGGAACTGGGCAATATGATGAGCGGCGGGCGAAGCATGCTTCAGACGTATCCATGGGTCATCATCGGGCCGGGGATCGCCATTTTTGTGGCGGTGGTCATTTTTAATCTGCTGGGCGATACGGTTCGGGATTGTCTCGATCCCCGCAGCGGCCGCAAACAATAAGTACATCCGCATGAAAAGGAGCAAACGAGATGAAAAAGGCCGAAACTCTGTTGGTCATGTTTATGGCGGCTTCCCTTGCGCTGGGACTCCTGTCCGGCTGTTCATCAAGTGAGCCGGCGTCCGGCGGCGATGCCGCCGGGACAACCTTCGTATTGGGCGATACCACCTTCAACGCGGAAAATGAAGAGCCGGATGTAAACCCCCACAACGCATACTCCGGCTGGGCCTGCATCCGTTACGGCATCGGCGAAACACTGTTCCGTTATTCGGACTCCATGGAGATCGAACCCTGGCTTGCCACAGACTATGAGCTGGTAGACGAACGGACCTGGAGGATCACCCTTCGTGACGGGGTGACATTCTCCAGCGGACGTGCGCTGGACGGCGAAGCGGTAAAAGAGTGCCTGGAGCATCTGATCGAGGTTCATGACCGGGCCCGCGGAGACCTGATGATCGATTCCATTTCAGCAGACGGTCGGACAGTGACGATCACTACGGCGGAACCCCGGCCCACCCTGCTGAATTATCTCAGCGATCCCTATGGCTGCATCATCGACATGGAAGCAGGCATCACAGAGGACGGCATCGTTTCCGGCACAGGGCCGTACATCGCCGCTTCCCTGGTTACCGGTGAGGAGCTGAATCTGGTAAAAAACGAAAATTACTGGGATGGAGACCCCGGCTTTGACAATGTAACGGTATTGACGATTTCAGACGGAGATACCCTTACCATGGCCCTTCAGTCCGGCGAGATCGACGGCGCCTACGGCATGCCCTACGCCAGCTATCCCCTGTTCCAGAACGAGGACTATACCTTCTCCAGCTGCGCTACCAGCCGGGCCTTTTTTGCACACATGAATTTTGAAAGCGAAATCATTCAGGACGATGCGGTGCGTCAGGCCATTGCCATGGGAATTGATAAGCAGCGGTTCGTAGATGATCTGCTTGACGGAAACGGGTATCCCGCCGCAGGCGCTTATCCGGACAGCTTTTCCTTTGGCGGGGGCGCGGTAACCGCAAAAGAATATGACCCGGACGGCGCCAGAAGAGTCCTTGAGGAAGCCGGATGGGTGGACACCGACGGGGACGGAATCCGGGAAAAGGACGGGCAGACCTTGACGATCCGCTGGCTTACCTATCCCAGCCGCCAGGAACTCCCCCTGCTTGCAGAATCCGTCCAGGCGACCCTCGGTGATATTGGGTTTGATGTCATCATCAACAGTACGGCAGACCACAACAGCCTTCGGGCCGATCCGGCCGCCTGGGATGTGTACGCAAGCGCGATGGTCACCGCCCCCACCGGCGACCCTGCATACTTTTTCTCCACCCACTGCCTGGACGGTTCCGCAGTGAATAACGGCCATTACCATAACGACGAACTGGAAAGCCTGGCAGCCGAATTGGGCCAAACCTTTGATACGGACAGAAGAGCCGACCTGGCGGTGGAAATGCAGCAGATCCTCCTGGATGACGATGCTTTTGTGTTCTGCTCTCACCTGCAGATGAGCATGATTTCTCGGTCCGATGTGACCGGACTGGTTGCCCATCCCTGTGATTTCTATGAGATAACAGTGGACCTGCGACCTGTTGAATAAGGGGGATTCCCCCGGGAGAGGAGGAATCCGTGTGGAACCCTTGTTAACCTATCGATCGGTGGAGGTCAGCTTTAATGGACGAGCGGTCACTCACGATGTGAGCTTTACGCTTCATGCCGGAGAAATCCTTGGCATTGTGGGGGAATCAGGCAGCGGAAAGAGTACGCTGCTGAAAGCCGCCGTGGGCCTGCTGGGAAACGACGGCCTGGTAACGAAAGGCGACATCTGGTTCCAAGGCAAAGACCTGCCGGATCTGCCGGAAAAGGAGCTCCGAAGGGTCTGCGGGGCCGGAATCGGCATGATCTTCCAGGATGCCGGCGCTTCCCTTTGTCCCATCCGCACGATCGGGGAACAGATTTATGAAAGTATGTCGGCCCACATGGAGATCACCCGGTCCCAGGCGAAGGAAAAGGCGCTGCTGCTGTTCCAAAGACTTCAGTTCAAAAATGGGCAGCAGATCTGGAACAGCTATCCCTTTGAATTGTCCGGCGGGATGAATCAGCGAGTCGGCATTGCCATCGCCATGCTGATGGAACCGCCTGTGCTGCTGGCAGATGAACCCACCAGTGCGCTGGATGTGGTTGTGCAAAAACAGGTGATCGAAGAAATGCTGCATCTGCGTGAAATGTTTGGGACCGCGATGATTCTGGTTACCCACGACATCGGCGTAGTATCCGCCATGGCAGATACGGTTCTGGTCTTACAGGATGGACGAATCATGGAGTTTGGTACGGCACGGCAAGTCCTGCATGAGCCGCAGAACGCTTACACCCGTACGCTGCTGGCGGCGGTGCCGAAGCTGCGGAGGACATGAAGGATGGGTGTTTTATTAAAAACAGAAGGGCTGACAAAGATTTTTTCAGCGGAAAACAAAACGGAACATACGGCCGTTGACCATGTCAGTTTTCAGATTGCCGATGGCGAAACCGTGGGGCTGGTGGGAGAATCCGGCTGTGGAAAGAGCACCCTGGCGAAGCTGATCACCCGGCTGGTGGAACCCACCGCCGGAACGATCCACCTGAATGGAAAAGAGATCACGAAAGCCAGGGGGAAGGAATTGCGGGACGCATACCGGCAGGTGCAGATGGTATTTCAATCTCCCGCAGGTTCATTTGACCCGCGCAAAACCCTCGGGTATGGCATCGGTGAAAGCATGCGAAATCGCGGGATTCCGAAAGCGGAGCGGATGCGGCGCACCGAGGAACTTCTGGAGCAATGCGGGCTTTCACCGGAGTATGCGGGACGTTATCCCCACGAGATAAGCGGCGGCCAGTGCCAGCGGGCGGCTCTCGCCCGTGCACTGGCCATCCGGCCGAAGCTGCTGATTTGTGACGAGGCCACCAGTGCTCTGGATGTGACGGTTCAGCAGCAGATTATGGAGCTGTTGAACTCTCTGAAGCAGGAAAACCGACTTTCTTTTCTGTTTATCTGCCATAATCTGGCTCTGGTGCAGTCTTTCTGTGATCGGGTGCTGGTGATGTGCGAAGGAAAGATTGTGGAGGACGGCACGCCGGAACAGATCATTCAAACGCCGCGGTCTGAATATACCAGACATTTGGTAGATGCTGCCTTTTAGAATACGTTTCAGGGACAGCAGTTCCGTCAAACTCGCCCACGGCGGCTGGCTGACCACGCTTAATGCCTGTTGTTCGAGCGTCTGTGTCACGGCTGGCCCAAGAAAGCCGCCGGAACAACGTGGCAGCGAAAGAGCGGCAGACATGGCTTGCTGTCTCCTTTCAGAACTGTGTCGCAACTTCGTTCTACCAGAGGGCGGCAAACCATGTCTTCTTTTGTTCTCTTTTCTATTTTGCGAAATTTATTCTGCCTTATCGCTTGATTTTGTGTTGTCTTTTTGCCGCTCCCACAAATCTGAAATTCTACTTGACTTTTGTTAGCAGGTCTTATCTGCCATCCTTGAGGGCACTCCATTGCTAGCCGACTTCACTCCGGAAAGCCTTGGGGACGCATTTGCATTTTGAGGTCAATAAATAACCCCCGGCGAAGCCGGGGGGGCATAGGCGGGTGAAGCCCTGGATTACTGGCGCACGCATTACGTCGCGCTGGTTCTGCCCGCCGTGAATGTTACTTGCCATCCGTAGGGTTGTTTAGAGGGTTTTCAATGTCAACTGTTCGCCTGTGCTTGGTCTTCTTCCAACGGGTACCGGACGTATCCCGCTATCCTCTTTTCGGCTGACGCGGACCCAACATTCTGGTCAGAGTGGACAAGAACCTTGCGAACTTGCGGGCCTCTTGAACCCCATTGTGGCGTGCCCCTTTTACAAGGGAAACCCGCGGAAAATATGGACGATAAAGCGACCGTTTACCCTGCTGCCACCTTGCAGAAAATCTTGTGCTTTTTCGCCTGTTCCACCGCATTCCACATCACCTATTGGATGGAGTATTGGTGAGCTGGCGTGAGGCGCCCGACAAGGGCATACCCCTCACTTTTTGAGTTTCGAAAAAGCGTGATATTCATCGGATAAATCAGTCGTTTCAGGTACGAAATCGACAGGCGGAAGCGAGTTCGTAAAAGTACAGAATCGTATGGTCTTAGCGAGGAAATTCTGGACCGCGTGCAGGTACAGAATTGTATGGTTCCGGCGAGGCGCATAAAGGTACAGAATCATATAGTGCCGGCGAGCTTGCGGCACCGGAATAATATGAAACAATGTCACATATTTTACCGGGACAATTCTTCGGAATGGTAGCGTTTTCGCACACGTTTTTTGGCCTGGCGCACCATACGATTTGTACCTATTATACCATGATTTTGGGGCTTGCACCATACGATTTTTTACTGAGAGCGAGACGCAAAAAAGCGCACTCCCGCCCTATCTGTAGGCGGTGTCGGCCCTGCAAAAAGCGCCATTCCAGCGCCTATGGTGCCGGGTGTTTGGAGAACTTCGGCCAAATTCGGCCGAAGTTGGCAAGATACAATTAAGTTTCCATAATAAAACCATCCTAGTATTTTCAGCTTAATCTGTTTTCGTAAAAGCTGCATTTATGCTGCGTCCAAACTCGACAAATGTGCTCAATTTCGTTAAATACAATATAAGCACGTTCGTCTGATCTTGGAGTTAATCAAAATTTGTCCATATCCGGTTGACTTGCCAGCTGCTTAATAGAGATAGCTATCATTCTGGCTCTCGATCATCATCTCCTCCACCACCCCCAATCGTGAGCAGGTCAAAGTCCTGGATACTAAGCCCCAGCTGGACACAGCGGAGCATGAACTGGGCCGTTGGTTATTTCCCGTTCACTTTTGTGAGTTTTCTCACATACACCGTAGTCGGTACATTCAGCGCTCACAAGTCAATGAGCTTGGGAAGGATCTAGTAGATGGAGAAAGGTGTTGAACTGTTCCGGGAACCCCTCCGGGCTTGCGTGACGGGCCATAAGCCACGCCAAATTGTACCTCCATCAAGCATTTTGCAGGGCGATCGCATCATTTTCGAATAGATGTGCAAAAATCGCCCCCCTCCCCCATCTGCACGCAGTTTGAGCACCACCTTGCCGGAGTTTTAGCCCCACTTTCACGCACTGAAGCCACAAAGCTTTATAATTGGAGGTTTCGTAATGACAACTATCGGGAGATACTGCGGTTAAGCAGACTTCAGTACAGCCAGCGAACCATTGAATCAATGGCACACTGTCCCAAACATACAGTGCGGGATGTACTGCAGGCAGCAAGCGAGCAAGGCGTATCCTGGCCCCTCTCCAACGACATCACCAACGCCGAACTGGAACAGCTTCTCTTCCCAAACAAGCACAAGGCATCCAGCCAATACGCCGAACCCAACCATCCGTACATCCACCGCGAACTGGCTCGTTCAGGCGTGACCCTGACGCTGCTGTGGGAAGATCCTGTGTGAAGTGCCAGGAAAACTGGCCAGAAGCTATATATGAGCACTCAGTTTGGTGAGCGTTGCCGCCGTTGTGCACGCATTACAAGGGCAACCATGTGCATCCAGCACAATCCGGGGGACGCTATGCAGGCGGACTGGGCTGGCGACTCGATTTCTGTTCAGGACCCGGTCACCGGCGAACAAAGTGCAGCCTACTTGTTTGTCGCCATTCTGCCCTGCAGCTACTACTAGACGGCGTATATCAGTGGCTACGGAACCGTCAGGAGATGCAAAAACTTAGCTGGAAGGAGTTCAATACCTTCTACGCTCTGCTCAATCTCAGACCTCGTAAATGCCTTGGCTGGTTCACTCCTTATGAGACCTTCTTCCTCCAAGTGTTGCACTTCACTTGACAATCCGCCGTCGTTGAAGATTTTCTCTGCTGATAGGTCACTTCCCACATACCGAAAAACAGGCTCATGGCAACATGGGCCTGTTTGCGCTGTTGTTTTTGACGAGGTGTGGTTTGGCGGTTACTGTTTTCGTTCCATATCCATAGATACTCCGATCACTTATTTCCACCTCATATCCCGGCAAATATTTCTCAAGTAACATAAGGAGAAATATCATGATATGGACTAAAGGTTGCCACAGTCCGGTCATCCTCATCACGGAACACGTTGCTGTGAGCACAAAGGATTCCATACCCCTGTTCTGTAAGCAGTCTGCGTACTTCGAAGACTTTACTACCGTCATAAGATCGAGACTGCTTTACATAGAGCTTGCCAACATTGATGCCTCTGGTTATGATCTGATAAGGTATGTTGTAGGTATCGAAAAAGAGTTTTCCATCTTCGTGGCTATTGATAAGTGTTAAAGTGTAGGTTGCCATATTGATTTTCTTTTCGTAAGCTATGATTTCCGTTCTATTATTCTTGTGGAAAACCTATTGATACTACTGTCAACAGATTGCCGCTCTCACACGGAAAAACATATTCAGCAATTTCACAATCCTCTGTCATTTCGCTGATCGACATCAAGTTTATCCTTAACACATTCAAAAGAATGACCGCCTTCTTTGTTACTGCAAGACCGCCTTCTTTGTTACTGCAAGAATTGTTTCAAGATTTACTGGATGTATGCTATAATGCAGTAAATTCTTCTCATCATGAAGACTGCGCACATATGGCTGTGTTTCAGGAGCCAAATCCATGATGATTTCAGGCGCAGAACCTTCCCGCTTCCACTTTTTTCCCACAGTGGACGTATCAAATGTCCACAAAGAGCCATCCAATGGATTAATACATTCAACAGGCCTTCTTAATGAAACAGCCAATCCGTGTTTATATTGACAATAATCCTGGTAATAATGTCTGTGGAATCGGACAAGTTCTTTCAGATATTCCTGCATAAGCAGAAGTGCGGTCTTATAGGCTTCAAAGCACTCCTTATTCTCCCATTCAGCATCTTCTTCAATATCAAAATATGGAACATGAAATTGCTCTGTTATGTATTTCAAGTCATTGATTTTGAAATCCCATATATATTTCTTTATTTCAGTCGCATTGTACTGAACCACGTCCCTGGCAAAATAATCAAGCCTCTGTGCTCTTTTTAAAAGGGAAAACAGATCTTCTATCGCCTGTTCAGCATGAGATACAGCTTCATACATCCAACCATTGTGCATTTCTTTATTGACATTTTCCTCTGTGCATACATCTGCAAATTCATTCTTTTCCAGTATATCTGTATAAAAGCTGTCTGCATTCAAAACAATCTTTCGGATTGACTCAACAGCCATAACGTGCCAGCCAATGTACTGATTATTTAAATATTGTATCATCTGGGATTTTCCAGCCTGGATTCTTGCTTCATCTGTAAGTTCAGCCATGTTATTCACACCTGTATTCTTTGATTCATAATCAATCACAACCATTAAATCACATTAGAGTGTTGGCGTCGGGAGATCGCGACCATATTTTGTCGGGAGTATTTAACCAATTTTT
>ERZ1090865.1242-NODE-1243-length-12892-cov-7.456259_pt1 | contig 12892 bp, 10 predicted proteins | sample MGYA00478478_ERZ1090865 | MGnify/ENA primary metagenome ERZ1090865 (study PRJEB33644, sample SAMEA5815715) | chicken gut metagenome | biome: Chicken; feature: Gastrointestinal Tract; material: Caecum | place: Ireland | collected 2019-01-01 | study: A study of... | reverse complement strand
ACGAGATGTCTTAGGGTCTCGTGGGCTCGGAGATGTGTATAAGAGACAGGCCATCTATCATGGGTAAAATTGGTGCGCTCGGTCGTGTGCTCGGTCCTCGTGGATTGATGCCGAACCCGAAGAGTGGTACCGTAACTATGGATGTTGCTAAAGCTGTAAGAGAAGTAAAACAAGGCAAGATTGACTTCAAAGTTGATAAGAGCGGTATTGTTCATACTTCAATTGGTAAGGTTTCATTCACTGCAGAGCAGATTCGCGACAACGCGAAAGAATTCATCTCTACATTGAATAAGTTGAAACCGACTGCAGCCAAGGGTACATATATTAAGAGTATTTATCTTTCTAGTACAATGAGTGCGGGTATCAAAATTGACCCGAAATCAGTAGAGGAAATCTAATAAAACAGAGTAACAATGAGAAAGGAAGATAAAAATACGATTATTGAGCAGATTGCTGCTACAGTACAGGAATATGGTCACTTCTATTTGGTAGATACAACAGCTATGAATGCTGCTGCAACAAGTGAATTGAGAAGAGCTTGTTTCAAGGCTGACATCAAATTGATGGTAGTTAAGAATACATTGCTTCATAAAGCACTTGAAAGCATTGAAGGTGATTTCTCTCCTCTTTACGATTCTTTGAAAGGTACAACAGCTGTGATGTTTTGCAATGTTGCAAACGCACCTGCTAAACTGATCAAGGATAAATCTAAAGATGGTATTCCGGGACTGAAAGCTGCATACGCAGAAGAAAGCTTCTATGTTGGTGCTGACCAGTTGGATGCTCTCGTAGCTATTAAGAGTAAGAATGAAGTTATTGCCGATATCGTTGCCCTGTTGCAATCACCGGCCAAGAATGTTATTTCTGCTCTTCAATCAGGTGGCAACACCCTTCACGGAGTTCTCAAAACTCTTGGTGAAAGATAATTATAACACATTTTATTTAGTAAATTAAACATTAAAATCATACAAAAAATGGCAGATTTGAAAGCTTTTGCAGAACAATTAGTTAACTTGACAGTAAAAGAAGTTAATGAACTTGCAACTATCCTTAAAGAAGAATACGGTATTGAACCTGCTGCTGCAGCTGTAGCTGTTGCTGCTGGTCCTGCAGCTGGTGCTGCTGCCGCAGAAGAAAAAACTTCTTTCGACGTAGTATTGAAGAGCGCTGGTGCAGCTAAACTTCAGGTAGTTAAGGCCGTTAAGGAAGCTTGTGGTCTTGGTTTGAAAGAAGCTAAAGACTTGGTAGACGGTGCTCCTAGCACAGTAAAAGAAGGTTTGGCTAAAGACGAAGCAGAATCATTGAAGAAAACATTGGAAGAAGCTGGAGCTGAAGTTGAACTTAAATAACATTGGCCTGGTAATCAGGTAATTCGGTTAGGAATCCTTCACAAGAGGATTCTTAACCTTTTTGTGTATATATTTCAAATTAAGTTCTCCAAATTCATTGACAGATGTCTTCAAATACTGTAAATCAAAGAGTTAATTTTGCTTCGACTAAGAATCCGCTTGAATATCCGGATTTCCTGGAAGTACAATTGAAGTCATTCCAAGACTTTCTACAACTAGATACCCCACCTGAGAAGCGTAAAAAAGAGGGATTGTATAAAGTATTTGCCGAAAACTTCCCAATTGCCGACACAAGAAACAATTTTGTTCTTGAGTTTCTGGACTATTATATTGATCCGCCGCGCTATACCATTGATGATTGTATAGAGCGTGGGCTCACATATAGTGTTCCATTGAAAGCGAAACTCAAGCTTTACTGTACAGACCCCGATCATGAGGATTTCGATACAGTGATTCAAGATGTGTTCCTTGGTCCTATACCTTACATGACTGACAAGGCAACTTTTGTCATCAATGGTGCTGAGCGTGTAGTTGTGTCGCAGCTTCACCGTTCTCCGGGCGTATTCTTCGGTCAGAGTGTACATGCTAATGGTACAAAGTTGTACTCAGCCCGTATCATCCCGTTTAAGGGATCATGGATTGAGTTCGCTACCGATATTAACAACGTAATGTACGCTTATATTGATCGTAAGAAGAAATTGCCTGTTACTACGCTGTTAAGAGCTATCGGCTTTGAGAACGACAAGGACATTCTTGAGATTTTTAACCTGGCTGAAGATGTGAAGGTTAATAAGACTAATCTCAAGAAGGTAGTAGGTCGTAAACTGGCTGCGCGTGTCTTGAAAACCTGGATTGAAGATTTCGTTGATGAAGATACCGGTGAAGTTGTTTCTATTGAACGTAATGAAGTCATTATCGACCGTGAAACAGTAATCGAACCGGAACATATAGATGAAATAATTGACTCGGGCGTTCAAAACATCCTTATTCACAAGGAAGAACCGAACCAGTCCGACTACTCTATTATATATAATACCCTTCAGAAGGACCCGAGTAACTCGGAAAAGGAGGCTGTGCTTTATATCTACCGTCAGTTGCGTAATGCAGACCCTGCCGATGATGCCAGTGCCCGTGAAGTTATTAATAACCTGTTCTTCTCTGAAAAACGGTATGACCTTGGTGATGTAGGTCGTTATAGAATCAATAAGAAATTGAACCTGACGACAGACATGGACGTGCGTGTCCTCACTAAAGAAGATATTATCGAGATCATCAAATATCTGATTGAGCTGATTAACTCAAAAGCAGATGTAGATGATATCGACCACTTGAGCAACCGTCGCGTACGTACTGTAGGCGAACAGTTGTCCAATCAGTTCGCTGTCGGTTTGGCACGTATGTCACGTACCATCCGCGAACGAATGAATGTTCGTGACAATGAGGTGTTTACTCCGATTGACCTGATCAATGCGAAGACTATTTCTTCTGTGATCAATTCATTCTTCGGAACTAACGCATTGTCACAGTTTATGGACCAGACAAACCCGTTGGCTGAAATCACTCACAAACGTCGTATGTCTGCTCTTGGTCCTGGTGGTTTGTCTCGTGAACGTGCCGGATTTGAGGTTCGTGACGTTCACTATACACACTACGGACGCCTTTGTCCGATTGAAACACCGGAAGGTCCGAATATCGGTTTGATTTCGTCACTTTGTGTGTTTGCCAAGATCAATGATCTCGGCTTTATTGAAACTCCTTACCGTAAGGTAGATAACGGAAAGGTAGATCTGTCTGAGAACGGACTCGTTTACCTGACGGCTGAGGAAGAAGAAGCTAAGATCATAGCACAGGGTAATGCTCCGTTGAATGATGACGGTACATTTATCCGTAATAAGGTTAAGTCTCGTCAGGATGCCGATTATCCGGTTGTAGAACCTTCGGAAGTAGAGTTGATGGACGTTGCTCCTCAACAGATTGCTTCTATCGCTGCATCTTTGATTCCCTTCCTTGAACATGATGACGCTAACCGTGCGTTGATGGGATCGAACATGATGCGTCAGGCTGTTCCTTTGCTGAGAAGCGAAGCTCCAATCGTAGGTACAGGTATTGAACGCCAGCTGGTACGTGATTCACGTACTCAGATTGCTGCCGAAGGTGATGGAGTGATTGATTTTGTAGATGCTACTACTATTCGTATTCTATACGATCGTACAGAAGATGAAGAGTTTGTAAGTTTTGAGCCGGCATTAAAAGAATATAGAATACCGAAGTTCCGTAAAACGAACCAGAATATGACAATCGACCTTCGGCCAACTTGCAATAAAGGTGATCGTGTGACGAAAGGTCAGATTCTGACAGAAGGTTATTCTACTGAAAATGGAGAACTCGCTTTGGGTAAGAATCTGTTGGTTGCTTACATGCCTTGGAAAGGTTATAATTACGAGGATGCTATCGTGTTGAATGAACGTGTGGTTCGTGAAGACTTGCTGACTTCAGTACACGTAGAAGAGTATTCACTCGAAGTTCGTGAAACCAAGCGAGGAATGGAAGAGTTGACTTCTGATATTCCTAACGTGAGTGAGGAAGCCACTAAGGATTTGGACGAGAATGGTATCGTACGTGTCGGTGCACGTATTCAGCCGGGTGATATATTGATTGGTAAGATTACACCGAAAGGTGAATCTGATCCTTCTCCGGAAGAAAAATTGCTTCGTGCTATCTTTGGTGATAAAGCCGGTGATGTGAAAGATGCTTCTTTGAAAGCATCTCCTTCTCTGAAGGGGGTAATTATTGATAAGAAACTGTTCTCACGTGTCATCAAGAATCGTAGTTCTAAGTTGGCTGATAAGGCGTTGCTTCCGAAAATTGACGATGAATTTGAGTCTAAGGTAGCTGACTTGAAACGTATCTTGGTAAAGAAATTGATGGTATTGACAGAAGGAAAGGTATCTCAGGGCGTGAAAGACTATTTGGGAGCTGAAGTCATAGCTAAAGGCTCTAAGTTTAGTGCTTCTGACTTCGATTCACTTGATTTCACCGCGATTCAGCTGAGCGACTGGACCAATGATGATCATGCAAATGGTATGATTCGTGACTTGATCCTGAACTTTATCAAGAAGTACAAAGAACTTGATGCTGAACTGAAGCGTAAAAAGTTCGCTATCACAATCGGTGATGAATTGCCTGCAGGTATCATTCAGATGGCGAAAGTATATATTGCTAAAAAACGTAAGATTGGTGTAGGTGATAAGATGGCCGGACGTCACGGTAATAAAGGTATTGTGTCACGTGTTGTTCGTCAAGAAGACATGCCGTTCCTTGAAGATGGAACTCCGGTAGACATTGTATTGAACCCGTTGGGTGTGCCTTCTCGTATGAATATCGGTCAGATTTTTGAGGCTGTTCTCGGACGTGCCGGAAAGAATTTGGGTGTGAAGTTCGCTACGCCGATTTTTGACGGTGCAACTTTGGATGACTTGAACGAGTGGACAGACAAAGCCGGTCTACCACGCTATTGCAAAACTTATCTTTGTGATGGTGGTACAGGCGAACGCTTTGACCAACCAGCAACCGTAGGTGTTACCTATATGTTGAAACTCGGTCACATGGTTGAAGACAAGATGCACGCACGTTCTATCGGACCATACTCATTGATTACTCAGCAACCTCTTGGTGGTAAAGCTCAGTTTGGTGGTCAGCGTTTCGGAGAGATGGAGGTTTGGGCACTCGAAGGTTTCGGTGCATCGCATATTCTCCAGGAGATTCTGACAATCAAGTCGGACGACGTTGTTGGACGTTCTAAGGCTTACGAAGCCATTGTAAAGGGCGAACCCATGCCACAGCCGGGTATTCCGGAATCTCTGAACGTGTTGTTGCACGAATTAAGAGGATTGGGCCTGAGCATCAATTTGGAATAATGAACTAATGTGCCAATATGCCAATGTATCGATCAAGGTACATTGGCTGTGGCATTTCATAATTAGCATATTTTCTTATTGGCACATTGGCATCAGCCAATCGGCACATTATTTAGTTAATTAGCATATTATATAATTATAAAAGTATGGCTTTTAGAAAAGAAAATAAGATCAAGAGCAATTTCTCGAAAATCTCTATCGGTTTGGCTTCTCCGGAAGAAATCCTTGAGAATTCGAGTGGTGAAGTATTAAAGCCTGAAACCATCAACTATCGTACATACAAACCTGAGCGTGACGGTTTGTTCTGCGAGCGTATCTTCGGCCCGATCAAAGACTACGAATGCCATTGCGGTAAATATAAACGCATCCGTTATAAAGGTATTGTCTGCGACCGTTGTGGTGTAGAAGTTACTGAAAAGAAAGTACGTCGCGAACGTATGGGACATATCCAGCTTGTCGTGCCTGTAGCTCACATCTGGTATTTCCGTTCGCTGCCTAATAAGATCGGTTATTTGTTGGGACTCCCCACCAAGAAACTCGATTCTATCATTTACTACGAACGCTATGTTGTCATTCAGTCGGGTGTGAAAGCTGAAGACGGTATCGCCGAATTTGATCTGTTGTCAGAAGAAGAATACTTGGATATTCTTGATACTCTTCCTAAAGATAATCAGTATCTGGAAGATACAGACCCCAACAAGTTTATTGCTAAAATGGGAGCCGAAGCGATCTATGATCTGCTTGCCCGTCTCGATCTTGATGCATTATCCTATGAGTTGCGTCACCGTGCCGGAAATGATGCTTCGCAACAGCGTAAGAATGAGGCTTTGAAGCGTCTTCAGGTGGTAGAATCATTCCGTGCATCACGTGGACGGAATAAACCTGAATGGATGATTGTACGTATTGTACCGGTAATTCCGCCCGAACTTCGTCCGTTGGTTCCGTTGGATGGAGGGCGTTTCGCTACATCCGATTTGAACGATCTTTATCGTCGTGTGATTATCCGTAACAATCGTTTGAAACGATTGATTGAGATTAAGGCTCCCGAGGTGATTCTCCGTAACGAGAAACGTATGCTTCAGGAATCTGTCGATTCACTGTTTGATAATTCACGTAAATCCAGTGCAGTTAAGACTGATGCCAACCGCCCGTTGAAGTCTTTGTCTGACAGCCTGAAAGGTAAGCAAGGACGTTTCCGTCAAAACTTGCTGGGTAAACGCGTTGACTATTCGGCCCGTTCGGTAATTGTTGTTGGCCCGGAGTTGAGAATGCATGAATGTGGTATTCCTAAGCTGATGGCTGCCGAACTGTACAAGCCGTTCATTATCCGTAAGTTGATCGAGCGAGGTATCGTAAAGACTGTGAAGTCTGCTAAGAAGATCGTGGACCGTAAGGAGCCGGTGATCTGGGATATTCTTGAACACGTAATGAAAGGTCATCCAGTATTGTTGAACCGTGCTCCGACACTTCACCGTTTGGGTATTCAGGCTTTCCAGCCTAAGATGATCGAAGGTAAAGCTATCCAATTGCATCCGTTGGCATGTACAGCGTTCAATGCCGACTTTGATGGTGACCAGATGGCTGTTCACTTGCCTTTGAGCAATGAGGCAGTACTTGAAGCACAAATGTTGATGCTGGCTTCTCACAATATTCTGAATCCTGCAAATGGTGCTCCTATTACCGTTCCTTCACAGGATATGGTGCTTGGTTTGTACTATATCACCAAACTCCGTAAAGGCGCAAAAGGTGAAGGACTCACATTCTATGGCCCCGAAGAAGCGTTGATAGCTTACAATGAAGGCAAAGTAGATATTCATGCTCCGGTGAAGGTTATCGTAAAAGACCTTGACGAAAATGGAAATATCGTTGATGTAATGCGTGAGACTTCAGTAGGTCGTGTGATTGTGAACGAAATAGTTCCGCCTGAAGTCGGATACATCAATACTATTATTTCAAAGAAATCATTGCGTGACATTATTAGTGCTGTAATCAAAGCTTGTGGTGTTGCTCGGACTGCTGACTTCCTTGATGGAATTAAAAATTTAGGCTACAAGATGGCTTTTCAGGGTGGTCTGTCATTCAACTTGGGTGATATCATTATCCCGAAAGAGAAAGAGACACTCGTTCAGAGAGGTTATGAAGAGGTAGAGCAGGTGATCAATAACTATAATATGGGTTTCATCACCAATAATGAACGTTACAACCAGGTAATTGATATCTGGACACATGTAAACTCTGAATTGTCTAATATCTTGATGAAGACTATTTCTTCAGATGATCAGGGTTTCAACTCTGTGTACATGATGCTTGATTCCGGTGCCCGTGGTTCTAAAGAGCAGATCCGTCAGCTCTCCGGTATGCGTGGTTTGATGGCAAAACCGCAGAAGGCAGGTGCTGAAGGTGGTCAGATTATCGAGAACCCTATCTTGTCTAACTTTAAAGAGGGACTTTCTGTGTTGGAGTACTTTATCTCTACTCACGGTGCCCGTAAAGGTTTGGCCGATACCGCTTTGAAGACTGCCGATGCGGGATACTTGACTCGTCGTCTGGTTGACGTTTCGCATGATGTGATTATTAATGAAGAAGACTGCGGTACGCTTCGCGGACTGGTTTGTACTGACCTCAAGAACAATGACGAAGTTATTGCTACTCTGTACGAACGTATCCTCGGACGTGTATCCGTACACGATATTATTCATCCTCAGACCGGTGAATTACTGGTTGCCGGTGGTGAAGAAATTACAGAAGATATCGCCAAGAAGATTCAGGAATCTCCGATTGAAAGCGTTGAGATTCGTTCGGTATTGACTTGCGAATCGAAGAAGGGTGTTTGTGCGAAGTGCTACGGTCGTAACCTGGCTACGAACCATATGGTTCAGAAAGGTGAGGCTGTCGGTGTAATCGCTGCCCAGTCTATCGGTGAACCAGGTACACAGTTGACATTGCGTACATTCCATGCTGGTGGTACGGCTGCCAACATTGCGGCCAATGCAAGTATTGTTGCTAAAAATAATGCCCGTTTGGAATTTGAAGAACTCCGTACGGTAGATATTGTGGACGAAACTGGTGAGGCTGCCAAAGTGGTAGTAGGTCGTTTGGCTGAGGTTCGTTTCATTGATGTCAATACAGGCATTGTACTTTCTACCCATAACGTTCCTTACGGTTCTACACTTTATGTAGCCGATGGTGAAGTGGTAGAAAAAGGTAAACTGATTGCGAAATGGGATCCATTCAACGCTGTTATCATAACCGAAGCTACCGGTAAGATTGAGTTTGAGGGTGTCATTGAAAATGTTACTTATAAGATTGAATCGGATGAAGCGACCGGACTTCGAGAAATTATTATTATTGAGTCTAAAGATAAGACTAAAGTTCCTTCGGCCCACATCCTGACCGAAGATGGTGATCTTATCCGTACATATAATTTACCTGTAGGTGGACACGTAGTGATCGAAAACGGCCAAAAGGTGAAAGCAGGTGAGGTAATCGTTAAGATTCCGCGTGCTGTGGGTAAGGCTGGTGATATTACCGGTGGTCTTCCCCGTGTTACTGAGTTGTTTGAAGCACGTAACCCGTCGAATCCTGCCGTCGTATCCGAAATCGATGGAGAGGTTACTATGGGTAAAGTGAAACGCGGTAATCGCGAAATCATCGTTACATCTAAGACCGGTGAAGTGAAGAAATACCTTGTTCCGCTGTCTAAGCAGATTCTGGTACAGGAGAATGACTACGTTCGTGCAGGTACTCCATTGTCCGATGGTGCTACGACTCCGGCTGATATTTTGGCTATTAAAGGTCCTACGGCTGTACAGGAATACATCGTGAATGAAGTTCAGGACGTATATCGTTTACAGGGTGTGAAGATCAATGATAAGCATTTTGAGATCATTGTTCGCCAGATGATGCGTAAAGTGACTATCGACGAACCGGGTGATACACGCTTCCTTGAACAGCAGGTAGTGGACAAACTCGAGTTCATGGAAGAGAACGACCGCATTTGGGGTAAGAAAGTGGTTGTAGATGCCGGAGATTCTGAAAACCTGAAAGCCGGTCAGATTGTCACAGCCCGCAAGTTGCGTGACGAAAACAGTATGCTGAAACGCCGTGACCTTAAACCGGTTGAGGTGCGTGATGCTGTTGCTGCAACTTCTACCCAGATTCTTCAGGGTATTACTCGTGCCGCATTGCAAACTTCAAGCTTCATGTCTGCCGCTTCTTTCCAGGAGACAACTAAAGTGCTGAATGAGGCTGCTATCAATGGTAAGATAGATAAGTTGGAAGGTATGAAGGAGAATGTAATTTGCGGTCATCTGATTCCGGCCGGTACAGGTCTTCGCGAGTTTGACAAGATCATTGTAGGTTCTAAAGAAGAATACGATCGTATTCTGGCTAATAAGAAGACAGTGCTTGACTATAATGAAGTAGAATAATACATTCAATTGACTATAGCTGAAAAAGAGCAATTGCCGTAAAGGTGATTGCTCTTTTTTTTAGTTTATGTTACGTTACCGGATGAAGCGATTGGTCAATTTGCTTTTTGACATTAGCCAAACGATGGCGTAACATGTCAGGAATACAATACAGGCCATACAAATAATTCGTACAGTATATGGCAGCAACTCTGTATCCAGTAAATCGTAAGCAATGAATACAAATACATAATGGCTCAGATAAATGCCGAATGCGAGTGATGCCATGTGTGATAACCTGTGGTTTGAAGGTACCTTTATCTTCTGTACGATTACAAAAACCGGGAAGGTCATCATAAATACGTTGATACCTGCAAAGTACCACACAATTTCCAGATAAGCATAATTTCCCGGGAAGTAATTTTGTGTGATGACGTACCCATAAGATGTGATCAGGTATCCTGTCAGAAACATTGGGATGGTAATACTCAATAGTTTCTTCCAACTCCATTTCAGTGGATATTTTGTGAGATAATAAGCTAGCAGAAGATATCCGATAAAACCGGAGAAATAATAAAAGGTACCATAGTCATTCCAGTCACATACTCCCCATAGACCCATATTCCCGTAATTGCCCTGATAGCCTAGTGCTGGAGCGAACATTTTTACATACGGAGCAATCAGGCTGATTCCCCAAATGCCTAAGAATAATTTTAGTTCCTTCTTTGAAACTTTTTCCAACCAACCGCTGATAATAGGCATTATCAAATATAACCCAATCAACATATAAAGATACCACAACGGGACTGTGTCAAAATTGAAATTAAATATAAATGTATATAGTTTGAACCATAAAGCTTCAAGACTGTGATCTGGCATCGAGATCAGTGGATTTTGAGTATCGGGATTGATATAGTTCAGATATATGAAATACAAAACAGGCAAGACTAGTGACCAGAAAATCATTGGAGGGATCAGGCGTCCTATCCTTTTCTTATAGAACGCTGCCATGTCGGTTTGTACGGGTAATAGCAATACTCCGGTCATCATAACAAAAATGGGAACACACGGGCGCATCAGGCTTCCCAAAAACACTCCTGTTAAGAACGATTCCCGATTGGCATCAAATTGGCCGATAAATGCATCGCAACTATGCGAGAAAACAACAAAGAAACAGGCGAGTACCCTTAACAGGTCAATCCAACCTATATTCTCTTTCTTTTTTAATTCCATGATATAATTGATTTAAATGTGTTAATGTGAAAAATGTACAATCTGTGCTGCTGTCATTATTATTAAATTCATTCTATTGCCTTTACTTTGTTCAGGTTGGGTAATGTGTTCCCCCGATAGAAGCCGGTTTACTTTGGAGCGTCTTGGTTGAATGCGTCGGAAACCTTGTTTTTGTATTGTGTATACCGTTCACGGAATGATAATGGCAATCGTCTTCTATGTTTGCGGTGAAATTTCTGATATGTGTTCTGGTGAATGATTTCTCTCCACTCGGACGGTTCCATATTACTTTTATGGAGTCCGATAATTATTCTGATAGAAATGGTGTGAAATAATATATTTTTCCAAGTTGTTGCAAACTTCTCACTTGGGCTGCTATAGTGTAATGTTTCCGTGTCGAGTGTGATGCCTCCTTCATACGAAAAAGAAGTCGGGATCCTTTTTGCATTCACCGTCCGGTGAGATTGTGTGATGATTTCCCCTTCTGTGGACGAGGGGTAATTGGAATAGATTTCTTCCAGTAGTAACAGCTGTTTTTTAGTAAGCCGACAGAGCGCTCTAAGGAGCATGGGCAACAAACAGATTCCTTTGTCCGATATTTTAAATTGCTTTTTTATACTGTAATTAATATTTTTCATAGGTCTTAAGATTTTCTTTTGGACAAAGATAATCTCTTTTACCAAGTGTTACAATGTGTCTATTCGAAAAACAGATCAGATTTTACTGTTTTCAGCGTCCGGTTTATCAATAGTCGTTAATTCCCTCTTTATTTACCGAACATTCCTGTGCCTGCAGCGTTCCTATATCAAAACAATATAAATCAAGCATTATGAATTTTATCTGGTACATTTTGATAGGTATCCTTGCCGGTTATTTTGCCGGTAAGATAATGCGTGGAGGAGGATTCGGCCTTTTGGTCAATCTCTTATTAGGGATTATAGGCGGTGTGCTGGGCGGTTGGGTGTTTGCCCTTCTGGGACTGGCAGCAACCGGAATTATTGGTAGTCTGATTACTTCGGTTGTCGGCGCGATCTTATTTCTCTGGATAGCCTCCTTCTTCAGTCGCTCCCGATGAGGGGAGTATTTCTCGCAATGAGACAGTATCGTTTATTGTGGTTATATAAAAATTAATAGTTTATGGGAAGTGGAAATGCAAAATTCCTGGTAGGACTTGGAATCGGTTCTGCCATCGGTGCGCTGGTTTATCATTTTTCGCGCACGGCGAAAGCTAAAAAACTGAAAAATGATGTGTTCAATGCTCTTCATGAAATAGAGGCTGATGCCGAACTGGCAGTAGTCGAAGCAAAAGACAAAGCCGTGAAGGCTGGTGCCAAAGTAGCCGGAAAAGTAGCTGATAAAGCGACTGAGGTGAAAGAAAAATTGACACCTAACTCTTGATAGTGAGCGGTAGATAATGAACGGTGAACGGTAAATTGGAATGCACTAATTAATGTATTGAGTTTATCGTTCGCTGCTTATTGTTGATTACCGCTTTTAATATAGCCTGAGATAATTTAAAATCCCTTCCTGTTTTTTTTCTTCAAATATCTGCTTTTTTCAGATATTGATTAAAAAATGCTTTGGATTCAAATAAAAAATTGTTTTCGTATGCCTTGCATTCTATGGAAAAGAGTGCAAGGCATTTGTCTTTACTATAAAACATAATCTGTATCTTTGTAGCAGAAGAATTAGAATCAATCAATAATAAAAGATATGGAAAATCTAAATCCCGATAATCAATTACAAATAGAATTAAAAGAGGAAGTGGCTCAAGGAACCTATGCGAATCTGGCTATCATTACACATTCAAGTTCGGAGTTTGTACTCGACTTTGTGCGTGTATTGCCCGGGTTGCCAAAAGCAGGAGTACAGTCGCGGGTGATTATTGGTCCCGAACATGCCAAACGTTTGCAAATGGCGCTTGAAGAAAATATAGCAAAATATTAACGTGCATTCGGTCCTATCCGAATGCAGGAAGACGGAG
>ERZ1090865.1239-NODE-1240-length-12904-cov-27.599580_pt1 | contig 12904 bp, 9 predicted proteins | sample MGYA00478478_ERZ1090865 | MGnify/ENA primary metagenome ERZ1090865 (study PRJEB33644, sample SAMEA5815715) | chicken gut metagenome | biome: Chicken; feature: Gastrointestinal Tract; material: Caecum | place: Ireland | collected 2019-01-01 | study: A study of... | reverse complement strand
GAGTCCAACATTTCGTCACCACCCCGAATGGACTACCACAGCTTGACAAAAGACATCGCCTACACGGCCGGCTTCCATCCCAACGCGGAGCTCGCCAACCGGATGCTCGCCGAGGCGGCGGAGACACTGCCCGACAACGCCCGTCCCGTGGTCCATTCCGACCGGGGATGCCACTACCGGTGGCCCGGATGGCTGGAGCTCATGGAACGCTACGGGCTGATCCGGTCCATGAGCGCGAAGGGCTGCAGCCCCGACAACGCCGCCGCGGAGGGATTCTTCGGTCGCATGAAGACGGAGTCCGTCTATCCCGAGCATTGGGAGAAACGCACCCGCGACGAGGTGCTTGTCCTGATCGACGAGTACATCCACTGGTACAACCACGAGCGCATCAAACAGTCGCTGGGCTGGATGAGTCCGGTACAATATCGTCAAAGCCAAGGAATGGCTGCATGACTATCTCCAAGAAAACGTCCGCAGCCCCCAACCGAAGCATTATGGCTCCGTATGCTGCGCGACCGCAACGATTCCGCCCATGTCTATGACGGCGAGAAAGCCCGGCTGTTGGTCGATACCATCATCCACGACTACCTTCCCGAATTCGATCGTTTGGAACAAGGGCTCGTGTGCAGATATGGGAAACTGTTGGGTGGCGACGATAAGGCCATGGCCGATGGGCAGAAAGCATAGCACTGAAAGACTTAAGAAAAAGAGTTAAGGTTCACGATTCAAGCAGAATCATGAACCTTGTTGTTGTTCATCCGAGAACCGGCTGCGTTTGAGGAATCGGAATGCAGAATCTCAACTCTGCAGCATGTTCTTCATCAGAATCTATAGTCGCTTTCCATACATAATTGCCCGGCGACAACGGCAGTCCACTCGCGAAGTCAAGAACGTTAAGCGCATGCCCACCGATAAAGTTCTTTTGGTCCAAAGTCAAACCCTGAACGGTCTCAACAGTGAGTACGCTTGCTACACGAATCTTCTGCGGTACAGGTCCAAGAAGTTCCACCACATGACCGTATTGATCACGGAGAGAAAGTTCCAAGGTCAATTCACATGGGCACAAATCGCCAGGAACACACACTTCGGTGAATACCGAAAATCTTACAGTCAATCCTGTTTGGGCGATCGGTAGGATATATCCGCCCATTCCCACAGCATTCCCTTTATTACTTTCCGGGGTAATATTGGCGAAATCCGCGATAGAAATCTTAACTGCCGACCGCTCTGACATACTACTCATAATCAAGCCACCAACCTTGCTTCCGAATATTTTGATGAAGAGATGGACTGATATGAGCCTTGGCTCTGATTAGATAATCCGTTTTTGACATTGGACGGAAAAATATAAATCTTGTGGTTGCCATCCATCAACACAGCACCGTCTTCTGTGTACTCTTCAAGCACACGAGGAAGTCCATCGTCAAAATAAAAGTCCACGCCGCTCCTGACATTTTTACGCACTTCACCGAAAGTGTTTCCAGCCGCATAAAAACCAGGCATGTTGTCGGATTCAGCCCACCAGATACCGTCTTCGTGATGGTAGACAATCTTTACGCTCTCAACATTTCGATTCATCCGAGCATCTCCTGAATCTCTTGTTCGGTCAATCCCACATCTTTCATGAGTATCTTCCTTACCAACCCTGGAGGAATGGTCTGGCCGTCATGAAAAGCGAAGGTAAGCGGTTGCCTGCCGTCGGCCTTCAAACGTCTATGGGAGCCTGCCCGTCGATCCTCCTCGTAGCCAAGCTTTTGGAGGATTCGCAGCAAGTCGGAAGACTTCATCGAAGGATAGTTCAACCCCATGCAACTTCATCTTCCTTGTCCGAACCCAATGTCGTCATTCAACATTTATGGTAGAACTAGATAACCCATTTGTCCACACGTACCTGCGAAATGTCTTCACTCCGGTACAACGTCGTGTGCGCCGTATCGTAATAGGGGTTCGCACTACCTCGAGTTTTCAAATCCAAGGCCAAGGAAAAAGCCACTTCCGGATTCGAAACCCGAGGTAGTGCGAACCTCCTTCACGCTCACTTACTGACGTTGAACTTGAACTCCACGATGTCGCCGTCGCGCATGACGTAGTCCTTGCCCTCCAGGCGCATCTTGCCCTCCTCCTTGACCTTGGTGTAGGAGCCGTCCGCCGCCACGAAGTCGTCGTAGGAGATGACCTCGGCCTTGATGAAGCCCTTCTCGAAGTCGGTGTGGATCACGCCTGCGGCCTGCGGGGCGGTCCAGCCCTTGTGGATCTGCCAGGCGCGCACCTCCTTCTCGCCTGCGGTCAGGAAGGTCTGCAGTCCCAGGATGTCGAAGCCGACGCGGGCCAACTGATCCAGACCGGATTCCTTGAGTCCGGCGTCTTCAAGCATCTCGCGGGCGTCCGCCTCGTCCAGCTCGGTCAGTTCGGCCTCGAACTGCGCGTTGAGGAAGATCGACTTGGCCGGCGCCACGGAGGCGGCCAGTTTGGCCTTGAACTCCTCGTTGCCCAACTCGTTGTCGTCCACGTTGAACACGTAGATGAACGGCTTGGCGGTCATCAGGTGCAGCTCGGCGATGTCCGCCTTGTCGATCCTGCCGGCCGCGGCGGCGTGGTCGATGGTCTCGCCGGCCTCCAGGATCTCCTTGGCCTGCTTGACGGCCGCCACGTACTCCGGGCTGACCTTCTTGCCGCGCAGATCCTTCTCCAGCTTCGGCAGCGCGTTCTCGATGGTCTGCATGTCGGCCAGGATGAGCTCGGTGTTGATCGTGTCGATGTCGTCCGCCGGATCCACGCGGCCGTTGACGTGCACGATGTCGTCGTCCTCGAACGCACGCACGACCTCGCAAATCGCGTCGGCCTCGCGGATGTTGGCCAGGAACTGGTTGCCCAGACCCTCGCCCTCGGACGCGCCCTTGACGATGCCGGCGATGTCCACGAACGTGACGGTGGCCGGCACGATCTTCTCGGTGTGCACGAGCTTGGCGAGCACCGGCAGACGGTCGTCCGGCAGCGGCACGATGCCGGTATTCGGCTCGATGGTGGCGAACGGATAGTTCTCCGCCAGCACGTTGTTGCGGGTCAATGCGTTGAACAGTGTGGACTTGCCCACGTTCGGCAAGCCGACGATTCCAATGGTAAGAGACATGCCCTCCAGCCTACCTTCAGCCCTGCACGGCTTCGATGGCGCCGATGGCGGCCCCGCGGAACCCCGCGTGTTCGAGCGCGACCACGCCCTTGATGGTGGCGCCGCCCGGCGAGCACACGCCGTCCTTCAGCGCGGACGGGGTCATGCCCTCCTCGATGATCTGCGCGCCGGTGCCCTCCACCATCTTGGCGGCGAGCCGGTAGGCCGTGTCGCGCCTGAGACCGTATTTCACGCCGGCGTCGGCCAGGGCCTCGATGTAGACGGCGGTGAACGCGGGCGCGCAGCTGCTGACGATGCCGGCGATCGACATGTGTGCGGTGTCGACGGTTTCCAGCAACGCGATCGGCTCGAACAGGGAGCGGATCAGCGCCATCTGCTCGTATTCCAGCGTGTGCGATTGTTCGACGACGAGCACGCCGCTGCCCACGCCGATCGGCAGGTTCGGCACCACCGACAGGTGGCTGGTGCCGGGGATGATGGCCTCCAGCTGGTCGTTCCACATGCCCCAGGCGATGGACAGGACGATCTTGCCGTCCAGGGCGTCCGCCAGCGGGGTCATGACCTCGCCGACCAGGTTCGGTTTGACGGCGATCACGACGACATCCGACTCGGCGACGGTCTCCTCCGCGCTGGCGGCGGCGCGCGCGCCGAGCTGCGTGGTGTCGCGCATGAGACGGTCGCGGTCGATGTCGTAGGCCACGATGTTGCCGGCCCCGACCACGCCACCGTTCACAAGGCCGCGGGCCACGCCCTGCCCCATATTGCCGAATCCGATGAATCCGACGGTCACATCCTGCAAAGGCATATCCTCATCCTTTCTCGTCAATCCTTGAAACCCCTCTCCCTCCGGCGAGGGAAGCCGCACGGCGGCCGGAGATACCGTCCCTCCGACTCAGAACAGTTCCTCCAGGTCGCCGCGATTCAGCGCCTCCTCATACAGGTGGCGGAACACGGTGGACCCGTGCAGCCCATCGTGTTCGAACTCGTTGGTCACCCAGTAGTGCGAGCGCCCGACCCGGCTCAGCGTATCCAGCTGGAGCCCCGAGTCCACGTACATGTCGTCGAAGTACACGGCCGCCTGCAACGGCACCTCGTTGCGGGCCAGCCGGTCGGCGTCGTAGATGCGTCCGAAGCGCGTATCCTCCATCAGCACATCCATCGCGGCCCGGAACGGACGCAGCGCGGCCTGCTGCTCGTACATCCACGGGAACATCGCCTCGCCGGTGAACAGCATCGGCCGCCGGTCCCCCGCGAATTCGGGATGCCGGTCGCGCACGCGCTGCGCGGCCCAGCGGATCGGCTCGTCCAGCTCGCCGTTGGCGTAGATGAACTCCTGCAACGGCCAGTACAGCGGCCTCGATCCGGTGGCGGCCATCACCTTGCCGAGGAACTCGTCGCTGAGCGGCGAGTCGTCGCAGACCGACCCATCGCCGTCCAGGAACGCGTCATCCATGATCCAGTGCACCCGCTCGCAGCTCGGCTTCATGCCGAAATCCGACCCCAGGGTCTGGAACCGCTCCACGGTAAGCCGGTCGCCGTTCGGCAGGCGCACATCCTGCGCCGCCAGCCGGTCGGCCACGGCGGCCACGCGCTCCACGTCCTGCGGGTAGCGGTCATAGTACTGGCGCGTCTTCACGGCCATGCGCGGGAAGGTGTGCTCGTAGACCTCCGTGGCGTCGGCGGGCACATGCGGGATGCCGCCGGTGGTGAAGCTGGCGATCACGCCCTCCGGGAACAGCGATAGATAGGTCAAGGTCAGGAATCCGCCGTAGCTCTGGCCCAGCGTGACCCACCGCGCGCCGGCGAATTCGGTGCGGCGCAGGTGTTCGAAATCGCGGATGATCGAATCGGCCAGGAACCGCTTGAGATACGCGGCCTGCGCCTCGGGGCCGCCCGGGGCCAGCCGCGCCATCGTATGCGTTTCGATGCGATTGGAGCGCCCGGTGCCACGCTGGTCGGGCAACACCACCCGGAAGTGCTTGATCGCCTCCGCGATCCACCCATCGCTGGTGGGGTTGAGCAGGCGCGGGCCGGGGCCGCCGGGGCCGCCCTGCAGGAACACGAGCAGCGGCAGGTCGTCGTGTACGTGTTCGGGCGCGGTGACCACGCGGTAGAACAGGCTGATCGACTCGCCGTCGAACCCTTCGCCGGGCGTATGGCCGGTCCAGTCGAGCGGCACGCGGATCGACCGGTCCTCGATATGCAGACCGGGCACGTAATACTGTGTCAGCAACGTCATCGGTTCCGTTTCCCTTTCCTTGCGTGGTCAAGCGGTTCCATGATATCCGAGAAACACGGGGACCCACCGCCGCGGCAACCGCCGGCGAACTCGAACGGGCCGCGAGCGCCGCCGCTCCGGCCATCCATCATGCCCGGGGATGATGGCCGGAGTGCATCATCCCACGGTAGCCTTGAAACCATGAACAGGATGGAACGGTTCTCGGCCTGGCGCGCGCGCAACGTGCTGCCGCTCGATGTGCTCGGCACGCTGGCGATCGCGTTCTTCACGGTCGGCCTCGCCGCCTCGACCGGGAACACGCCGGGCATCCTGTTCGCGCATGATCCGACGTCGCAGATGGTGTGGTCGCTGGTCTCGCTGGTTCCGGTCATGTTCCGCCGTTGGCGCCCGCAGGCGGCAGCGCTGTGCTACGCGGGTCTGGTGGCGTTGCATCTGGTCTTCGGCCCGGCGATGCTGTACAGCGATTTCCTCTCGCTGGTCATGGTGTATTCGGTGATCGTCTACGGCGATCCGCGCAACACCAAGGCGTTCATCGTGCTGGCCGCGGCGTTCGGCCTGTTCGCCACGATGGCGATCACCTGGTCGGTGGATGTGGGCCCGATGTTCGGGCAGGTGTGGGACGGATACCGTCAGATGTATTACGGTGCGTGCTCCACCCTCTATCAGGAGGGGTTCAGCGGCGAATGCGCCTCCACGCTGCTGGTCGAGGGCTTCCAGATGGGGCTGTTTGTGGCGGCATGCCTGGGGGCCACGATCGTGCTCGCCTACTGGCAGCGCGCGCGGCAGGCCACGATCCGCATGCTGCGCGAACGCAATGAGGCGATCGCGGCCCGGCAGGACGAGGAACGCCATATTGCCGCGCTGGCCGAACGCGCGCGCATCGCCCGCGATATGCATGACGTGGTGGCGCACACGCTGTCGATCATCATCGTCCAGTCCGACGGCGGCCGCTACGCCGGTGCCGGGAACCCCGAGGTGGCGCGCAGCACGATGGAGACGATCCGCAGGGAGTCGGAGCGCGCGCTGCACGATATGAAACGTCTGCTGGGCGTCTTCGGCGGCTCCTCGCATGCCGATTACGACGACATCGCCGCGCTGGTGGACCAGGCGCGCGAGACCTCCCCCGATACCGCGATCGTCCGCCGTGTCGAGGGGACGGCCGCCCCGCAACGGCTGGGCGCGCAGGCGAGCATGGCCGTGTACCGCGTGGTGCAGGAGGCGTTGACCAATGTGCGCAAGTATGCGGGGCCGCGCCCCACGGTCCGCATCGACGAGCGATGGGATGACGGCGGGCTGTCCCTGACGATTGCGGACAACGGCCGCGGCGCCTCGTCGGGGTTGGACGGGCATACGCCCGGCTACGGGTTGATCGGCATGCGGGAGCGCGTGCAGGCCGTGGGCGGCACCGTCAGTGCGGGACCGGGCATCGGTGGAGGGTTCGTGGTGTCCGTCACCGTGCCGTACGCCGCCGCAGCGGACGCCGTTCCCGCGGCCGCCGACGATGCGACGGCGCGATCCGCCGGTATCGACACGCCCCCCATTCAGACCGCGGTGTCGCCGTCGGCCGTGGTTCCCGGCACCGGTCCGGCACCATCTCCCGATGGGCGGGACCGTGCCGACGCGCCGACCTTGGCGGGCGCAGCGACCATCCACGCGGTCGGTGGCACCGACGCAACCGACGCTGCCTTCACAGGCGCTTCAACCGACACCGCCGATTCGGCCGGGTCGACCGGTACGGCCGGTACGACCGACCGCCCGGCACCGTCGTCCCCGCAGACCTCCCACATGCCGCGTCTGCCCCGGTTCGCGATGCCGTCGTTCCCGCTGCCGGAACGCATCGTGCCGCCCTCGCTGCAGGAGATCGCCGGCAAGCTGCGCTCCAAGCCGATCGACCAAGCCGAGTCGGCGGGCGGCGAGCGGTTCAATTGGATCGAGCGGCTCTCGCAATGGAGCGAACGCCATTACCTGATGATGGACGTCATCGGCACGCTGCTGCTGATCCTGGTGGCCTCCTCCGATCTGTTCGTCCACGCGGATTTCGTCGGCAGCCCGCTGCCCGACCATGGGCTGTACGTGTTCATCACCGTCATGGTGATCGGCCCGCTGGCCTTCCACCGGCGCTTCCCGGAGGGCACCGCGGCCTTCCTGGCGGTGTTCTGCGCCTTCGAGATGATGTTCCTGCCCAGTGCGCCCTGGTGCAACATCCTGGTGCTGTACGCGCTGTACGCGGCGGCGGCGTATGGCAGGCCTCGCGCGTGGAAGTGGCTGACGGCGGCCTCGCTGGTCGACTCCGTCCTGTTCGGCGTCAAGGTCTGCGCCAATATGATGGGCCTGAACACCATCTACGACCTGATGTTCGAGCCGCAGCCGCTGCGGCTGACGCTGTACGTCGCCGCCGGGCTGATGACCGGCGGCATGGTGTTCCTGCTGTGTTGCACGGCGATCGTCTACGGGCGCTGGACCCGTGCACGCGGCGCGAACGTGCTGATCCTGCAGGCGCGCGAGGAGGCGCTCAGGGCCGAGGAGGCCAAGCAGCGCGTGCTGGCGGCGAATATGGAGCGCGACCGGATCAGCGCCAGTATCCAGGCCGAGGTCACGGCCACGCTGACCACGGTCATCGACCAGGCGGTGGACGGCTTGGCGATGCTGGACGATTGCGCGGCGCGCGGCGAGACGCCCGCTCCGCAGACGATCGCCGCCGCGTTCGAGGCGATCGGTTCGCGCGGACGCGACGCGCTGGCGCATATGCGACAGCTGCTGCGGGTGCTGCGCGAGACCGGCTTCAGCGACGAGCACCGGCCGGCGGCGCAGGAGACGATGCGGCTGACCCCGGCCGCCTCGCTGGACGACCAGCTGCGGGCCGCCACCGCCAAAGCATGACGCCAAGGCGACACCACGGTGCGGCTTCGGGGGGCTATGGACAACATCGACCGCGACTGCCAGGCAGTTCGCTACAGTGGAAGGCATGAATGCTATGCAACGGATTCGCGTGGTCATCGCCGACGACCAGGAGCTGGTGCGTGCCGGCTTCGCGATGGTGATCGGCTCCCAGCAGGATATGCAGGTGGTCGGGCAGGCGCGTGACGGCGCCGACGCCGTCCGGGTGGCCGAATCGCTGCACCCGGACGTGGTGCTGATGGATGTGCGTATGCCCGGCATGGACGGCATCGAGGCGACCCGTCGCATCACCGCGCTGGAGTCCGGGGCCGCCGAGGGGACGCGGCCGACGCGCGTCATCATCCTGACGACCTTCGACCTGGATGAGTATGTGATGGCGGCCATCAACGCGGGCGCCTCCGGCTTCCTGCTCAAGGACACCGAGCCGGAGACGTTGCTCAGCTCGATCCGCACCGTCTATCAGGGCAATGCCATCATCGCCCCCTCGGCCACCAAGCGTCTGATCGAGAAGATGATGGAGGACGGGTACACCAAACCGCATCCGGTACCCGAGGCCACGCCCGCCGCGCCGGTCTACACCGATCCGGAACTGGACGAGCTCACCGACCGCGAGCGCGAGGTGCTCATCGAGATCGCGCACGGCCTGAGCAATCAGGAGATCGCCGACAAGCTGTTCATCAGCCTGCCGACCGTCAAGACGCATGTGGCCCACATCCTGGCCAAGATCAACGCCCGCGACCGCGTGCAGGCCGTGGTCTTCGCCTATGACAACCATCTGGTGTGATTCCTGCCGATTCACGATTTCCGGCTCCGCCGTATTGCGGATCGAAACCGCACACAAACGAACAACCGCGTCATCCCGTTTCGTTGGGGTGGCGCGGTTGTCTTGTGCGAACGAACAGCGGCGCCGATTCACAGTATGGCGATGGCCGAAACTGCGAATCGGCGCCGAATATCTAGGCCTCGGCCAGGGCCTCGACGGGCGGGGTCTTGACGGCCCGGCGGGCCGGGAAGACGCTGGCCAGCAGTGCGGCGACCGCGGCGATCGCCAGGATCGCCCCCGAGGTGGCCCAGTCGATCGGGAACACCACCGAGCCGAAGCTCATCGAGAACACGATGTACGAGCCGATCCAGCCGAACACGGTGCCGACCACGATGCCGACCACACCGCTGACCAGCGAGATAAGCAGCGCCTCGATGGCCAGCGAGCGCCGCAGCTGTCCGCGCGTCATGCCGATGGCGCGCAGCGTGGCCGATTCGCGGGTGCGTTCGATCACGGACAGGGACAGCGTGTTGGCCACGCCGATCAGCGCGATGATCACGGCCACGGCGAGCAGGGCCACCAGCACCATGAGCAGCATGTTGACCATGCCGTCCCAGGACACGCGTTCGGCGATCGATCCGCCGACGGTGATGCCGGGGATGGAGCTGACCGCCTGCTGGATGTCGTCGATCACATCCGCCGGGGTGACGGTGCCGTCGGTTTTGGCCCATACCTCGTAGCCGTCGGGCTTGGCGCCCAGCCGGTCGAGCGTGTCGGGCGGCATCAGCCCGTAGATGCCGTACGGGGTGTTCACCCCGCGGAACGGCGCGGCCTCGACGGTCGGTTTGAACGCGATGCCGTCGACGATGTCGCCGTCGTCGTTGTAGGTGGCGTTGAGTTCCAGATCGAGCACGGAACCGTCGCGCACCGGGTAGTCGTCACTGTCGCCGGCCAGTGCGTCGGGGACGAGCAGCACGCCGTCGCGCAGTCCGTCGATGGCGTCGCCGTTCATCACGGCCCGCCCCTGCTGTGCGGTGAGCGTGTACACCTGCAGGTTGCTGTCATAGTCGTCCGTATGCCAGACGGCGTTCGACGAGCCGATCAGTTCGGCGTCCTGGATGCCGGCGACCTTGCGGATGTCGTCGAGCACGGTCTGGTCCACGCCTTCGCCGGAGACCTGGATGTCCACGCTGTATCGGGCGTCGAGTTCGCTGGCGAGCGTCTGCCGGGCGCTGGCCGCGCCGGTGCCGAGCGTGGAGACCAGGGCCACGCCGATGAGCAGCGCGGTGCTGGTGGCGGCCACGCGCCGCGGGTTCTTCTGGATGTTGGCGGTGGCGATGGTGGATGCGGGGCCGATATGGGCCACGAGCGCTCCCACGCCCTTGAGCAGGAGCGGCACCCACCGGTTGGCGCACAGCAGCAGGCCGAGGAAGAAGATCATGACGCCACCCATGGCCATGAGCAGCACCAGGGAGAACTGCTCGTTGCTCAGCGCGGATTCGCCGTGCGCCTGCCGCCAGGTGTCCACCACGGTGAACGCGGTGACGGCGGCACCGAACAGCATCATCAGCAGGCTGACCACCAGTCGGGCGGCGCCCGATTTCCTGGCCGCGCTGACCTCCAGCGGCTGCAGCGCCTCCAGCGGGGTGACGGTGGTGGCGGTGCGGGCCGATCCGAGCGAGGCTAGGATCGTCACCACCACGCCGAAGGCGATTGGTACCAGGAACACCTGCGGGGTGAGCACGGTCACGAAGCTGATGCCGGAGAACTCCACGCCCGCCACATGCAGCAGCTGCATCAGTCCGATGGACAGGCCCACCGCAACCAGCGAGGAGATTAGGCCCAGCAGCAGCGCCTCGGCCACCACGGAGCGGTACAGCTGCCCCTTCCTCGCGCCGATGGTGCGCAGCAGCGCCAGCGTGCGGCGGCGTTGCGCCACCAGCACCTGGAAGGTGTTGGCGATGACGAGCGCCGCCACGAACATGGCGAGCACGCCGAAGACCATCATGAACGTGGTCATCATGCTGGTCTGCCCGCCGCCCAGCCGTTCGAGCGCCTGGTCCTCGCTCGCGCCGCGGTCCAGCGCGGCGAAGTGCGCGGGCAGCAGGGCGTTGACCTGCTTGATGACCTGTTCGGCGTCCGTGCCCGCCGGCGGTTGGATGTCCAGGTATAGGATCGTGCAGTTCAGCGATGCGTAGCCGGGATCGACGGCCACGCTGTCCATCAGCCGTCCGATCGCCCCCTCGGACACGACGGCCGCGCCGCCGTAGTACGCGTACGCGCCGCCCGGATCCAGGCTCAGGCCGCTGACGGTCAGCTCGACGGGCGTGCCGTCCGAGTAGGCCGCGCTGACCGTGTCCCCGATGCCGACGTCGAGCCGCGCCGCCATATCCCGCGGAAGCACGATCTGCCCGTCGCCGGACGGCCATTCGCCCTTCGCCAGATCGACCGGCATCAGCGTGGACGGTGTGGCGTTCGCGATGACGATGCCGCTGGAGTGCCGGTCGCCGGCGGTCACCTCGATGTTCAGCGTCACCTCGGCGCGCACGCCGGCCACGCCTTCGACCCGGCGCACCTGGTCCAGGTTCAGGTCGCCGACGGTGATGCCGTACATCGGCGCGTCGTCGTCGCTGGCCACGACCGCGTAGTTCGCGTCCCCGTAGGACGCCGAGATCTGCCGGCGCAGCGAGTAGTCGAGCGTGTTGCCGAACAGCAGCGTGCTGGCGATGAACATCGTGCCGATCAGGATGGCGATGCCCGCCGGGATCAGCATCCGGGCGTTCTTTCGCATGAGTTTGAGCGTTATCGACCACATGAGCGTTCCTCCTTACCTCTGTTATGCCGTAACCGATGCGTGCGGATCACCGGCGATGGCGGCCGGCGGTTGCGGCATGCGCTCCGGTGCGCGTGTTCCGCGCATCCTGCGGCGGCAGCGGCACGCCGGCTCCCGCGCGCGGCGATTGCGGTCCGGTCGGCGTCAGGGACTGGCGGGTGGCCCGTTCCCGCTCCTGCATGAGCAGCTGGTTCATGCGTTCGGCGGTCGGGCCGGTCTCGTCGGCCACGATGCGGCCGTCCGCGAAGACGATGGCCCGGTCCGCATAGGAGGCGGCGACCGCGTCATGGGTGACCATGATGATCGTCTGTCCCAATTCGTTGACCGACCGACGCAGGAAGCTCAGGACCTCCGCGCTGGAGACGGAATCCAGGTTGCCGGTCGGTTCGTCGGCGAAGACGAGCTGGGGGCGGGCGATCAGCGCGCGGGCGATGGCGACGCGCTGCTGCTGGCCGCCGGACAGCTCGTTCGGGCGGTGGTCCAGGCGCTGCTTGAGCCCCAGCGTGGTCACGAGCAGGTCGAACCAGGCGCGGTCCGGTTTCTCGCCGGCCAGCGTCAGCGGCATGATGATGTTCTGCTCGGCGGTGAACATCGGCAGCAGGTTGAAGCTTTGGAAGATGAAGCCGATCTTGTGTCGGCGCAGCATGGTCAGCTGGTTGTCGGTCATGGTGGTGATGTCGGCGCCGTCGAACATGATGTGCCCGCCGGTGGCGGAGTCGAGTCCGGCGAGCGTGTGCATCAGCGTGGATTTGCCGGAGCCGGACGGCCCCATGATGGCGGTGAACCGCCCCTGTTCGAACGCCACGTTCACGCCGCGCAGCGCATGGACGGCGTTCTCGCCGTTTCCGTAATCCTTGACCAGGTCGATGGCCTCGATGGCAGTGTTCATGTCGCACCCCTTGGTTGTCCGGAGCCGGGGTCCATCCCGGCTGTTGCCCCCAAGCTATCCCGGTCCGGAGCCGGGACACATCGTGCGCCGGGCGGAACCGCGGGGGGGGGGGGGGGGGGGGGGGGGGGGGGGGGGGGGGGGGGGGGGGGCGG
>ERZ1090865.1236-NODE-1237-length-12950-cov-8.843738_pt1 | contig 12950 bp, 29 predicted proteins | sample MGYA00478478_ERZ1090865 | MGnify/ENA primary metagenome ERZ1090865 (study PRJEB33644, sample SAMEA5815715) | chicken gut metagenome | biome: Chicken; feature: Gastrointestinal Tract; material: Caecum | place: Ireland | collected 2019-01-01 | study: A study of... | reverse complement strand
GATTCGTCCATATACCGCAGAGCCGTGGATTTCAATGCCTCTACAAACTCCGGCGCGTCCGGTTCGTTCGCTTCTTCCAGCATGACGCGTTTCAATTTCCCGCTCGGGGGGAAATGCGCCTTCGTCCTGTCGATGTCTTTGTTGATCGCGAAAAACTGTATTATATTTCCAGTCTTATTGCACTTGATTTCAAACGGGGAAGTCGATACCTTGAAGTCGGAATCATCTCGGTTTGAGATCGTATAACCAAAGCTTCGGATCGTCGCCTGCATGGACTGAAAAATAGACCGGCGGATCGTGTTCTCTTCCGATCGGCAATACCACACGTCTCCCGGCGTTCTGTCAAGAAGATCGGGGATCGTCGCCGTCTCATCGTTCTGCGTCTTTCCACTGATTCGTCCGCCGCGCAACACAAACGTTTTTACGCCCATCTCCGAAGCGTCCACGCTTTCCCCGCGGAGAAGTTTTAACTTGATCTGCCGTTTATACTCCGGCGTGAACTTCATCCGCTCCTGCGGCGTCCAGTTCGGAATAAACAAGGGCTTGAAAATCTCCGGGATGATCTTCTCCTGAAAAGCCTGCATATTACTTCCCTTCTGTCATCGACGTATCCTTGAAAATAAACTGCACCACCGGCGCGTCCTCTTTCGCGGAGACGTTTACCTCTGTCTCCGTGGAATCCTTCTGTCCAAGATACTGTTTCCCCAGCCAAATCGCCATGGACGGGTTTCTTTCCGCCAGCTTAAACTGCGCCCGACGAAGGCTCGCTTTTCCCTCCTCTTTTCCGTTTTTCATGAGTTCCGAGAAAGCCTCTCCGTTTTCTCTGTTGTGAAGGACTTCAACGGTAGTTTCCAAAACACTCGCGATCTCTTCTTCCGTACACATGATCGCCGCGAGATTTTTAATGATGTTCTTCCCCGCTTCCGTCAGCTTCTTCATGGGTCTTCCGCGCGTTTTAACGTTCTCGAAACACATATCCGGATTTACTTTTGTATTTTTACTTGAATCTTTCACATTTGACACCGCCAATAGAAAACGCCCCGCCGGAGGCAACCGCAGGGCGTTATTCTGTTTTTCTCGGTTCCCCTTCCCGGTTCTCCCGATGATACTATTTTACCACAGTTTTTAAGATAAAAAGTGCAAACTTTTTGCACCCCTGTTTTTTATGGGAAAAGTCCGTTTTCGTCAGCAATTATCTCGGCTGTCAGATATATCTCTGCCGTCCAATACTTTGCCGTCCTCTCCGCGATATTACACCTCAAAGCCGCCACATAACAGCTCCGCTTCCGAATCCACCTTTGATAGATATACTCCCGCTTTCCCTTTCCGCCATGCCGCTTGTCCTCTATCGCGTAATATTCCATAGTCCGGCGCACGATCTCGCACTTCCTGTCTAAATCTCCCTTGTCGGATATGTATTTTAACACTGCGCTTTCCGTCCCGTTCCCGCCTCCCGAAACGACCGAAGGGCGGGTGTAATCTACCCCGCCAGCGTTCGGCATATTCAGCGACCGAAGTCGCGCTCTGTTCTTAGTATAGTCCTCAAACGCCCTGCGGATATACCTCCGCTTTTCTTCGTCCGTCATCTCTTCCGCCTCCTTCTCGGTATCTTCTTCACCTCTTCCGCAAACCTTGCGCACCGGTCCTTCTTACAGTCCGGAAGCGGGCAATTCAGGCAAATGTCTATTTCCGCCGTCGGCGTCGGAGTGTAGTGCATTCCCGTTCCGCTCCTCGATAATTTCATCACCGTTCCTATTCGCGCTCTCATGCTATACCTCCAGCCTTAATTGCTCGTTCGTTACTCTTTTTTTTCTGCGCTTCGGGATATACCCGTTTTCAAAGCGTTCCGCTAATTCCTGTAAGGTTATCCCAGGCTTAAATGTGTTATGACTGTCAGGTTCTATCTGTAACAGTTTCGTATATAATTCAGGATAATTTTTCCATAAATCATATATGCCCGAATAACATTGTTTAGGGCAAAACCAACATCCCCCTCTAAATATTCCGTCTTCCGTTTTATACATAGGGGAAAGCAACCCGTAACGATCGCAAATCCTAAAGGCGTCTTGCTCTGTAAGTCTATTTTCCACAAGTAACGAACGAAATTTGCGCATATCCGTTTCCTTTTTTAGCATTCGTTCCCAACGGACAGGCTCGTCATAGGCTATACCGATGAATTGCGTGAAAGTATCAAATTGTTTAAGATATTTCTGAATTGCTGCTACCTTCAACATTGAATTGCACCATGCGCCGACAACATATGGGAATCCATATATATCACCAACGTGATTTCCTTTCTGTTTTACTTTATAAAACTGTTCGACAAACGATACCCCACTATACACATGTTCGACGACGATACCGAATTTTTCTTTCAAGCGTTTTTCAGCCGTCGGAATCCATTCTGCCATAAGCGGGTGTTCTCCGCTGATTTCGGGAGAGAATCGTATGTCCACATACATGACATGATCGATCTGAATACCTTTTTCAAGCGCAAGCAGCAGCGTTGCCATGCTGTCTTTCCCGAATGATAAATTAAAAATATTCATCATTTGTACCTATCCCTTAAAACGGAATATCCGAATCGTCGTCTATGTCCTGTAAAACGGGTCTCTGCCGCGTTTTCTTTTCCGTTCGGGTATTCTCCCGACCGCCTTCCGAATCGCTCTCCTGTACGCGTTTCCCGCCGCAGAAATCGATTTCCTGCACGACGACGTTCGTCGTTGTCTTTTTCGCGCCCTGATTGTCCGTGTATTCCCGGAACTGAACTTCGCCGACCACGCCCAACTTGTCGCCCTTGCGGACATACCGCTCGATCGTTTCTGCAAGTCCCCGCCACGCCGTGCAGGAAAAGAAATCCGTTTCGTGGTTCCCCTCCGCGTTTGCTCGGGCGCGCCGCACCGCAAGCGAAAATCTGCATACGGCAATCCCGCTCTGCGTCTCCGAAAGCTCCGGGTCTTTCGTCAGGTTTCCGATTAAAATAATCCTGTTCATTTTTTCTCTGCCTCCTTTTCATGACAAATTTCAAGCACTTTTCTATATTTGAAAATATCCGCAACGTTGCGATCAAGTTCAACTAAGTCTATTCCTTCTTCGGGTTCTTCAAATTCGATTTTGACGTCAAAATATTTCGGGATTTTAATTTCGTCGTCTGCGTTAGTATATCCGCAGATCAAAACACTATCGATTTGCACTCCCCGATCTTCAAATAATTTTAATACGTCAGCGACGGATTGATATATAACCGAAATCTTTTTGCTGCTTATTTTTGAGGAAAAAAATATCTTCCCTTTTTCAACCTTCGGGCTGTCAACTATCATCTCTTTTCAGCCTCCTCTTTTTCCGCTTCCAGCACCGTTTTCACCCGTGAATCCTTTACTTTCGCGAGCCGTACAGTATACCCGTTTGCCACAAGAATCGCCGCCACCGTCCGACGATCTTCTATTCCATTTATTTCCAGCTGAATCTTCATTCCTGTTCTCCTTTCAATTCCGCAAGACGCGCTTCGGCTATACCAAATACCTCGTCTATATCCTCGTCCGTCACGACAGCTTTCCACTCCGTTCCGAAACACACCGACTTCTCACGCGCCTTTAACCATTCCACCGAACTTTCCAACCTCTCACGCAGGGCGACGTTTTCGGCTTTTAATTCTTCGCATTGTTCCGAAATGTCTGCAATCACACATTTCAAATTTTCAATCATCTGTGCGTCATCCATCTTTTCTTTCCTCCTATCCAACGTAAACAACAATAGCTTTTACAAACGCCGTTTCCGCAACAATCTTATCGAATTCTTCTTTGAACTCATCGTCGGAAAGATTTTCGCATTGTTCATCATCGCTCATATCTTCCCACAAAATTTCTTCGTAATCGCTCCTATCAAGCCATTGATCGCCATAAATAGTAAGTTCTTTTACCGAGATATCACTTCCATCTACACTTTCGTAGGCGTATTCTCCGCCATATGCCTCTTCTCCCGCAAATATAAGAAGTGGCGCTTCCGGGTGCAAAATAATAAGTTCTTTGAGCTCTTTACAGTCTTTTTTAGTCATAAAATCCATAAGTTCTGTTACATCTTTTGAAATGGTTTTAATCATCTTTCCTTTCCTCCTGAAATTCCTTTTCGGATTCTAACATTTCCATTGTCGCGACATACGTCACACATGCTTGTCTTTCAGCAAAATAAATTTTTCCATTTACATCTTTAATCGTGTTTATCTTTGCAGCATCAACATATTTCTCTGCAAGACGAATCATAGTTTTCTCAGCTCTCTTTGCTCGGTGCTTCCATTCACTCACATCGCCAATCCCCGCCTCGATAAGAGCGTCGGCAAGTTTTTCGCTATCACTCGTCAACCAAATCGTATGTCCGTTCATGTCTCGGTTCTGAAACATACGCCATTGATTGACCACTTCCACAATCTTCTTTTTCAATTCCTGTTCTGTCATTCTTTCATTCTCCTGTAATTTCTATTTCTTTGAACCTAATAAGATTTTCTAATTTTGCTCCGCCTTCATAACATTGGTAACAGCCATCCCAAAACGTCATCACATCCTTTTGTTTTGCGCAGAAATTATACGCGTACTCTCCCAAAAGAGAGGGATCGCGCTGCCAATGACTGCAATTATAACAGCATTTAACATTCCACTTAAACCATCCAATCGGTTTATCATACTGTTCTTTTGCTTCCGGTGAAAGTGTTTCATAAAACTTTTTTTCTTGCTCGGTCATTCTTCGTCCTCCAACTTGTCGGAATTTCCGACCTGTTCGGTTTTTCCGAACAACTCAACGCCGTATCTTTTTGAAATCGACTCAATATACCATAAAATGTCTTTCTTTTTACAGTTTTCTACTGAAAATAAAAGTTCTTTCAAAATCTCTTTCGCCGTCTGCTTTCTAACTTCTTCTTTCAACTCTCGCTCTGTTTTTATTGGGAATTTTGTCAGAGCAAAAGCAAATTTTTCAGGAAAATCTTCAAATTTTACACGCAACCCGCAAAGCATAGGCAGAATATTCCATTCTCCTCCAAACGGACCGGTACATACCGTGTTTTTTACTTTTGCATATTTCTCGTTGATTATAATCGTGTTTGCTTCAATTTTTTGAAGTAGCGCTTCGTTATAGGCTTCCGCTATTTGTTTAGCTAAAAAAGAATCATAAAGCGGTTTCATGTCCTCAACAGAAACATCATCCGGAAATACATTGAAAGGATTAAGTTCTTTTGGTGTTTTATGATTGTCTTTCACTTCTCTACCTCCTGCCGCATTTCGATTATTACTTTTTTTATATCTTCACATGGAACAACAAAAGTCAATTCATCCTTAACTTTACAAATTAATTCTTTCTTTGCAAGTCTTTCCACAAACTCATCAATCACATCGCTTGCTTTGCGGTAGCCTGCGGAGTAAATTCCATTTGATATTCTTTCAGGACAATGTTTTGCAATACCTTGTTTATTGCAATTATGTCTTACTGTTATTTCCATTTCCTCAATCTGTTCTTGTTCCGTTTTCATTCCTGCCCTACCTCGATTACAAGTTTTTTAATTTTTTCATCGCCATTTGAAATGTTGTACGCCAAATCTCGCAAATATCCGCCTGCCGTTCGGCAATCCATCCAATTCGTCTCTTCACTCCAAACTGCCTTAAACTCACTCGGCAAATGTGCCCCGCTTTGAATCGATCGAATCCCTTTTTTGTACTTTTCATTTGCTTCAAATCCTTTCAAATATTTCTTTCCTTTCTTAATCGCGAAAACTGTAATCATTTTTCTTTCCTCTCTTTGCTCGGTGCTTCCATTCACTCACATCGCCAATCCCCGCCGCGATGAGGGCGTCGGCGATACGCTCATCATCTCCATACGCCGATACATATGGCGCAATAATATCGCAAATCTTCTTTTTCAGCTCGTCGTTATTCATAAATATCATTCTCCTCGACAAGGCACCACGATTGAGGCGGGCGTTTCAGCGGATGAAATACAATGTCGTCGCTTCCGTACAACGCAACCCACTCGGTTTTATATTTCCCAAACCCCGAAAGTTCTCTCGGCTTATCAAACAGCTTCGGCTCGGTGATGTGCCAGCCGTAAAGCGTCTTCCCTTTTCCGTATTCGCGTAGCTGCTCCCGCGTTAAGCAAGTTTCAGAAAGCCTATCGTCGTCTATGTCATAGCCATACGAATAGTACTCTGAATCGGGTTCTACCTCGTTTATTCTATCGCATACAAACGACCCGATGACTTTTCCCGAAACATCGTTCAAATTTTTATCATAAACAGGTCTGTCCATTTTAATAAATAACATTTTCCCATGATATATATCCCCGTAAATATCGTCACCGTCTTTGATTATTTCTATCAACCGTTTTTTCGGTTTAGTCATATACACCAACACCTCAAACGGCGGTTTGAGCTTCGGTGCACTTTTTCGCACCTCGATCGTCTTTTCTCCGCTGAAAATCTTCTCGCACCATTCGAGTTTAACCGAAAGTAATACTTTCTTTTTAATCATCGATTGCCTCCTTCCCATTTATCCATGCGAGAATGTCCTTAGCTTGTTCTATCGTATCCTCGCAATCCATCTTAATGAGCCTAAGGATTTCTTTCTCACCATCCTCTCTGTTTTTCGACCAGATGTATATGGAAAGAATGCCCTCCGCCTTATCATCCCAATGAGCGACGCTCTTTTCTATAAAAAAAGAATGAATGATTTTATAATGATTTATATCGGATAAATCCGCAAGCTTATACATCGTTTCGTTTTTCCCGTTGTAATAAACGAAGTTTTGTTTTTCTGCGACCCTCCAAGGTTCACTTATCATCTGATATTTTTGAAAAGCAATCTCTTTTATATAGATACGATAAATAATATCCTCTACGTTTATATTAGTCATCGAGTGCCTCCTCCGTATCAATTCCAAACCGCTTACGAATCTCCTTGAAAGCCGTATCGATCGCCGCGTCAAAGCCCTTTTCCCATTCTTCCGTGGCGTCGCATCCTCCGATTGAATGCAGGATTTTCAGGCATTCGACCGCAGTTTCCTTCTCTACATCCTTTCGATACGCGTCAAGTACACTTTCCACATTTACCATTTCCTGTCTCCTGTTTTTTACTCGTTTATTTTCGCTGTACGCGCGATTTTGTTTGCGGTCGATAAATCTACCGACCGAGAACGTTTTCACGCTAACAGGCACGTTTCCCGCCGTCACAAGCAAGCGTGGCTGTGCTTTCCCATGGCGAGAGATATTCCGAGATGACTTTCTTCGCTTCCTCCGCGCCGTAGCAGAACACCGCTTTGTAACCCGCCTTGTTCAGCTTCTTCACCCATTCCCTTTGTTCCGGGGACTTCTTCGACAGCGATTTCTTTGCCCGTTTCAGCTCGATGAAAAGCCCGTGAAACCCGCCCCGCGCAATCGGTATGAAGTTGTCAGGGAATCCCTTCCGCATGCCCTGTCGCAAAAGCTGTCCCGCAACGTACGCCGTGCATTTCCGTTCGTTCGGGATATGTACCATTTGGATGCCTTGCGCCAGGCACCAGGCGAAAAGTTCCTCCTGTTCCTCCGCTTCCGTCGGGACGGTCTGCGGCTGCGGTTCAAGTCCCTGCTCTCCGTCCCATAGGAAAAACTCGCAACAATCCGCCGAAGCACAGAGCCCGTCCGCGTCCTTCCCGTTGCAATTCTGTTTGCAGTATTTCGCACTCATTCCCACAGCCTCCGCGCGTCGTCCAGCCGTTCCATGCGGTACTCCGCATAGACCATTCCTTCGCCGTTCCTCGCCACTCCGCTGCGCAAATACGCCTTTATCGGATAGCCTTGTTTCTTCAAATCCCAAACCCGCGCCCCGAGCCGTAAAATCCCATACTTCTCGATCGCTTCCAGGCTCGTGATTTTCCCGTATACCATCAAGTGCTTCAACACTTGCTCATTCTGCGTCATAGCTCCGCCCCTCCTGCATGATTATCTCCGCTATCGCCCGACGGATTCCCGCCGCATATGCCGCGTAAAACGCCGATTTATTCTTGTCCGTCTCCCGCGCCTCCCGCGAACGGTCCATGTAGCTGCGCTCGATTTCTTCAAGCGTCTGTCTCGTCTCAATGCTCATAGGTCTGCCTCCTTAAACGTAATCGTTCAGATACTCATCCCAGCGGACGCCGAACAACTTCCCGAGCGTATACTCGATGTTCTCCCGCTGCGCTTCCGTCGCCTTCTCGTCCAACAGAATCAGTTCGCAGCTCGTCAGCACCGCGATGTCCTTCATGTTGTCCAACCAGCTGTCCAGGTCTCGTTTTTTATAATCCTCGTCCCGGTTCGCCGGCGTCATCACGTTCGTCGCAACCGCCAACTCGTCGAGCCGCCTGTCTGTCCAAGCCACCAATTTCCCCCAGCGATTCTGCCGCTCCGCCGCGGCTACGACCGCCTCCGTCCATACCGACGGCAAAAATAAGTTCCCTTCCTTTTTCAGCCGCTTCTCGATCGCGTCCACTAAATCCTTTGTCGTCGTCACTTCGCCCCTCCTCAAAACGGATCATCCGGAGACAAATCCTCTATCCGACTAAACCCGACGCGTTCCTGCACCGGCTGCGTGTCCCACCCGTAACGGATCAGCTCTTCCTGGTAGTTCAAGAACCGCTTGGACCTCGGATCGAAATACACTCCGACCATCGTGTCGTCAGCGCCGAACTCCCGGTCTTTCGCCACCTCGATGATGTTCGAGTATTGAAATGCGGGGTTGTCCTCCGACCAACGGAACATTTCCCACGCCCGTTTTTTGAAATCGTTCGTAATCCGGTGCACCATCAGCACCGTGTCCGCCGTGTTTATGATGTCCCCGCTGCCCCCTACGTCCTCGATCCGCGGCAGCGTTTTCACTTTGTTCGGATGCGCCACGAGAATCATGCAGATGTGGTGGTCCTGGGCGTACTTCTGCAATCCCTTCACGATCTGCGACTGCTCCTCCCACTTGCTGTCCGCTCTTCCGTCAAATTCGATTTTCATGAGATTGTCCAGGATGACAAACTTCAATTCCGGATTCGCTTTTATCTCCGCTCCGATTGCTTTGGAAACGTCGGTTCGACCGAAAGACACGTTGTCGTAAATCTTCAACTTCCGGTCTATCCACGCTTCTGCCGCTTGTTTCACTTCGGGCGTTCTCGGATAAAACAGCTCCTTCCCGTTCGACGTCGTGAACCCACGCAGATTTTCAGGTCCGAGAGCCTGGAGCAAAAGCCAATTTTTCAAACGCGGGTTTGCCATTTCAAACGAAGCGAGAAGCCCGGAATAACCGCGATCGATGAAGTTGTTTGCGAGCTGCCCTATAAGCGTCGTCTTCCCGCCCGCTCTCGGTCCCGTGATGATCACCAGATGTCCGAGCCCCAGCCCGACGATTGCCTTGTCCAGCCGTTCAATCCCCGTTTTCAGGTAGTCCCGCTCATCAAATTTCGCGTCGGCAATTTCCGAAAACCGCACAAATCCCATTCCATCCCTCCTGCTCTTCCGTCAAAGCACCTTGTATTCGACCCGCGGCGGACGTAGCCCGCCCACTTCCCCGCCGGAGGCGTGCTCCGGGGTTCCGAGCCCGTCGTAGTCCCCGGAGATGATCTTTTCGTACTTTCGGCAAATGTAGCTTAACGAATTGCAGTTCTCCTGCAACCACTTGCTGTTTCGGAAGGCACGGGCTACGATCGAGAAATCCTTCCCGTAAAGTTGGGCCGTGCTGGTTATATCCACCCTGATCGTTGGATGTGCTTGCAGAAAGCTGGCTAAGTGATGGTCGTCTGTTATTTCGACCTGGTCGGTATTTCCCGAATCGTCCGAAACCTCGGCTTTCTTTTTCGATCGATCGATAGATCGATCTTTTTCTTTATCATTTTCATTTTCATTTTCATTGGGGGTTTTTTCGGGGTTATTTTCAAAAACCCCTAAGGGGTTATTTTTTATATCCCCTCCGCCGTTTTCATTTGTATCGGCAACGGGGTTTTTTCTCGGTCTTCCTCCCTTCGCCCCAGCCTCTGCTCCTTTTATCCCGTTTTCGTATTTTTTGTTGTTCGCTTCTATCTGAGGCTTCATAAGGACAAATATCGCTTTTGACAATCCAGACAGTTCCGGTTCTTCGCCGTATATCGCAAATTTTACAAGCGCGTCATAAACGGAAAGTCTTTGCTTATCGTTGAGTTCATGCAATGCTTCTGCATAGGATTTATAGAAAACGAAGCTATCTCTTTGCATTTTTTTCACCTCTTAAATCCATAAATACGGCAAATCGTTTTGTCCGCGATGATTCCGCCGTCCAAGTGGTATTTCTCCATAAACTCGGATTTACCGAGCAGATGGATCTCCGTGTGATGTTCCCGGCAAAGGCTCATCACTTCCCTGCCGATATGTTGCACATCGTTTCGGTCGTTTCCCATGCCTATCGCGTCGATGTGGTGCAGGTCCGCACGCTTCCCGCAGATCACACACTTCTTATGGATCAGACACGAATAGGTGTAGTCTTTGATGTCGTCCACATAGTCCAAAAGCGGAAATTTCAGCGGGACGTCGTTGTCTATGATGAATCTCACGAGATACCTCTGGAACTCCGCCACAAGGCTCATAGGCGCGTTTGAAAGGCTGAAAATCTTGTCCGCAAGCGTATCGATGTGGTTTTGCCAAAATTCCAGCTTCAACGCCGTTTTCGTCCCCTCCGTCGTTTCTCCGCTCCATTCTGCAATAGCGTTTATCAGCGCGTAACACATCCGACGCTGTTTGTCGGAGAGCGGGCGACTGTCTATGTAATCGATATACGCTTCCTTCACCTTCCTGTGCGTCAGGATGTAGGTGTCTATCGGCGCCGCTATGACTGCCGTCCCGTCCTCCGATACGCTTAAAATGCGTCCCTTTATCATTCTTTCGCCTCGTCGTCAGTCATAGGGAACGGCGGTTCCACTTCCTCCGCCTGCTCCCGTTCTTTCTTTTTCTTGTCCAGCCAGGCCCTTATTCGAAGCGTTTCCTTTTCGCCCCAATCCTTAAAGGCGACCCCGAATTTATCTTCCAAAGCTCCGATCGTCGCTTTCGGGTCTTTTACTCCGTATACCTCCGCCAATTCCTTTTCCGTGATCGGCTTGAATTTCGGCTCTTCACGGGCTGTATTCGACGATTTCACGCTCTTCGGGTATCTGTACCACTCTTTCCCATTTTCGCCTGTAATCGCGATTTCTGCGATTCTGCCGGCTTTATCGTATGCGATATGTGACACCTCAAACTTTTCAAACGGGTTCGACAGCTTATATATCTTCCCGTCTTGCTTTGTCGGCACGGGCAGGAAGATAAAGGGCGATGTATACAGTTCCCGACCGATTCCCCATTGCACGCCCGCGCGCTTGAATGCGTCCGACGCTTCGCCTTTTTTCTCGTTCCCCTCTCCGTCCGCGCGGCTCTCGATTCCGCAGTCCCATTTCCAAGTCCATTCTTTCGTTTCCGTATCTCGGATTCCGATTCCGCAATACAGATTTCCCTTGATTTCCTTGAACTCGCTCTGCCAATTCTCCGCTCCGACCGTTTCGTCCAAAATGTCCATGTCCACGCGAGATGTCTTATAGATCAGCGCTACCGCACCTTTCTCGCGCACTTGCTTGACCTTCACTTCGATTTCGTCTGCGGTCAACAGTCTGAATTTACGCATCGGCTTTCCCTCGCACCGCATTGATCTGCGGATTCAGCGTTTCGGAAACGTGCGCGCCCGGCACTTCCTTCCCGCTCTTGATTGCTTCCTTGATCGCCGTCTTGTTCACCGTTTCTGTAATCTTTTGCGTCCAATAATCGGACGGAATCAGCTTCTCGTCGTCGATAATGGTTTCGTACCCCTTTCGGAATGTCACTTTCGCCGCCACCGTTTCAAACCTCTGCCCTCCCAGCGCATGGGTGAGGTACTCTTTCAGGCTATCCAGCTTCTTCTCCGCGCTCTTTCTCCGCGCCGCAAAAATCTGCTCCTGCTCTTTCAGACCCGCGATGTCGTTCTTCACGTTCTCGCACAGGTGCGCGATGTTCTCGATCTTCCTGTCACGCTCCATGTTCAACGCGTCCAGCTTGTCCATGTCGAAAATCTCGCCCGTTTCTTCATCCACGCAATCCGCGATCGCCTTGTCAATTTCGTAAAGTGTCATTTCCTTTTTGCCTCCGTATTTTTAATTATTTCAGCGAGCTGCGCCCGCTCCAATTCTTCCAGGCGGTACAACCTTATAAGCTGCTCCACCGTCCAACCTCGCGCGTCTGCTATCTCCTTGAACACGTTCTTGACGTCGCCCTTGAAGAATATTCCCTTCCTCATGCTCCCCGCCTCCTTGCGTTCATCATCGCCCGCAGCGCTTCCCGTCCCGTCATCTTGTGCCAGATCATGCACGTTTCGCAGACGGGCGCCCCGTCGATCAGATAGCAACCGTCATCCTTGTAAATCTCGCCGCCGCAGTCCGAGCACTGACACGCAGGAACTTCCTTGTACCATTCTTCTCCGTCGTCTACGACCTTCTCCCAAAAGTTAAAGCTTTCCATTATCATTTGCCTCCACGTTACACCCGAATTCCTGTTATCTTATAAAATTTCTCGGCGTCAAAATTCGGGATTTCCTGTACCAGCTTTTTATTCTCTTCTGTCATCTTCGACCACCACGTCGCACAAGCCTCTTTATAGCTATGAGTTTTCAGATACCCTCCTATTAAGGCTTTCGATTTGTCGGATGCTTTCTCTTCCTCGGAATACTTGACCCATTCCGTTAAGACGAACGACACTGATGTTAAAGCGGTGTAATATTTACTATTGATAAATTCACGAACGGTGAAATCTGAAATTTTATCAAAGATAAAACATTTATTTTCGTTTTCGTTGAAAAATCCCGAGTTCCTGTCCCCCGAGTTCCAATTCCCCGAGTTCCTGACCCCCGAGTTCCAATCCCCCGAGTTCATGTGCCCCGAGTTCC
>ERZ1090865.1232-NODE-1233-length-12980-cov-5.353501_pt1 | contig 12980 bp, 10 predicted proteins | sample MGYA00478478_ERZ1090865 | MGnify/ENA primary metagenome ERZ1090865 (study PRJEB33644, sample SAMEA5815715) | chicken gut metagenome | biome: Chicken; feature: Gastrointestinal Tract; material: Caecum | place: Ireland | collected 2019-01-01 | study: A study of... | reverse complement strand
GGCATCGAAAACAATGACACTTCCCCGAGGGATTTTCGCGGTTTTTAAGCAGAAGACCCGTTCATTGTTTTGTAAGTTAGGCAGCATTGATGGTCCATCAACCCGCACAATTTGGAATAAGAATTGTTTGATCAACAAGGCAATTAATAACCCAATTACGATTGGAATTACCCAGCTCATCGTTTGCCGAAATACTTTCATTACCTACTATCCCTCGATTTCAAAATCATTATCAAGCTAAGAAAAGTTTACCATAAATGTAATTATCATACTCAACTATTTATCATACTCTTTCATTAGCTTTTGTGACAATTGGTAATCGCCAACATAAGGAATATCCCGACCCTTTTCGTGCATGAATTGTTCCCGGCCTTTAGCAGCCATGAACATTGCATCGCCAGGCTTTGCCATTTCAAATGCCTGCTTAATTGCAGCTACCCGATCAACATTGATAATTACCTTAACGTTTGGATTAGTAATATGCTCCTTGATTGTTTCATCAATGTGGTGCGGATCTTCAAAGAAGTTATCTTCACTCGTTAAAATTGCAACATCGGCATATTCAGAAAGCGCCCGACCAACATCTTTCCGGCGTGATTCTGCCTTACCACCAGCAGCACCGATCACAACGATCAACCGGCCATCGGGATACTCATGCTTCATAAACTTAAAGCTTTCGGACAAGCTCAAGTAATTATGAGCGTAATCAACGCAAGCAACCATTCCGGCATTATTCTTCAAAAATTCCATCCGACCTGGGACCTTAGTTTCCTTCAATCCCTGAGCAAAATCACTAGTATCATCCTTAAGTTGCGCACTCACCGTAATTGCGGCTAACGCATTACTGTAGTTAAAGTGTCCCGGAATCATGACACGGAATTCACCAGTAACTTCAGGCAAATTATCATTATGCGTTGATACGTCAAAATAACCATGATCCTTGCCATGGTAACGATAGTCCGCATCACTTTCATCACTACCGAACGTAATCAACTTTTTCCCTAATTCGTGGGCTTTTTGAGCTAGCAACTCGTAATAGTCCATATCCCGATTCAAAATCACGGTATCACTATTCACGATAATCTGACTCTTGCACCACAAATAATCGTCAAAGGTTGGATGTTCTACAGGACTAATGTGGTCTGGAGAAATATTCAAGAAAACCCCGATATTAAAGTGCAGGCCATAAACTCGGGACTTCTTATATGCTTGGCTAGAAACTTCCATTGCCAAGTACTTCATCCCGTTATCAACGGCTTCTTTCATCATCCGAAAAAGATCCAATGACTCTGGCGTGGTCAGGTGAGCTTCAATAAAGTTTTTACCATCCACACATTCATCAATAGATGAGAATTGCCCTACTACCGGACCAAACTCATGAGCCAGAATATGACGGGTAAAGTAAACCGAAGTGGTCTTCCCCTTAGTTCCCGTAAAACCGATTAATTCAAGTTTTTCATCGGGACAGCCATAGAAATGACGAGCAATTACTGCCATTGCCTTTTGAACATCGGTAACAATAATCTGTGGCGTTGATTGCGCTTCTTGATCTAACTTGTCTGTATAAACAAGTTCAGAGATCGCTGCGGTTGCCCCTTCCTTAATGGCACTTGCCAAATATTCAGGATTAAACTTTAACCCCTTGCAGAAAAACAGGGTACCATCACTGACTTTCCGTGAGTCATAGGACAGGTCGGTAACTTCAGCGCGAGCTGCTTTTTCTGGCACAGTATAATACCAGTCACCGTCAATAATGATTTCCTTATAGAGACCATTTTCTTTTAGTAAATCAGTGATTTCCTTTAGTGTGAGCATTTATTCAGCCACCTCGTCTAGTTTCTTAACTTCTTCAGGAATAAAGTCGTCGATAAAGTATTGCTTGTACCATACTAAGAAGGTGTAAATAGTCCAGATCTTCCGTCGGCCATCAATCTTGTCGTTAAAGTTATCATCAAGCAACTTCAAAATCTTATCTTGATCAAAGAATTCCTTAACAAAGTCTTGTTCAAAGAGTTCACGAACTTCTTCGTAGTACTTCTTTTCTCGTAACCATGCCCGAACCGGAACCGGGAAGCCCATCTTTGGCCGAGTTGCCCATTCTTCTGGAAGGTGACGGTTAGCGGCCATCCGGAAGGCCCACTTGGTTCCGTGACGGTTGAAGAGGTACTTGGTTGGTGTATGACCAGCAACCCGCATTACTTCGCGATCCAATAATGGTACCCGGAGTTCTAGTGAGTTAGCCATACTCATCTTATCCGCCTTCAAGCAAATATCGCCAGGCATGAACTTGTGAATATCAAGGTATTGTTTCTTGGCAACTTCATCAATATCCTTATCTTCAACGTTCTTTAGAATTGGATCGATGATGTCATCAATCGTTGGGCCACAATTATACTTTTCTTGAAGAACATCAGCTGCTTCTTCTGGTGAGAAGATGTAGGCCTGACCAATAAACTTGGATTCACGAACTGGTGCTAATGCCCGGAACATGTGTAATTGACCGTGGAAGTGCTTGCCATCAAGCCACTTAGCAATCTTGTACCGTTTTGCTTGTGGTAATTCACGAAGCTTGTCAGTAAACCACCGGATCAGCATTGAATTAGAGTTAAATCCGTAGTCGATGTAACCCGCGAATAATTCATCAGCCCCTTCACCAGAAAGCATTGCCTTGTAACCATTTTCCTTGGCAAGACGAGTTAAGAAGTACAACGGAATAACTGATGGGTTTGAATCAGGTTCATCCAGGTAGTATTGGATCAATGGGAATGTATGGAAAGCCTCTTCATTCGTCAGCTTAGCATCGGTATTCTTTAGGTTAAGCTTAGCAGCTAATTCCCGCGCCTGCTTAGTTTCATCGTAGGTACTATCAAACCCAATTGAGAATGTATTATCTGGCCGCATCATTGCAGTCACGTAACTAGAATCGACCCCTGCTGAAAGGAATGAACCAACCTTGATCCCCTTATCAGCAAATGAGTGGGCCTTAACTGAATCCGTTACGATGTCTTCAATGTTATCAACCGCCTTATCGAAGCCTTCATCTTTAGGATCAAAATCAGCATCCCAGTATTCCTTCATATTGAATTGACCATCTTTATAGTGGAAGCAGTGTCCTTCTGGCAACTTGTAAATTCCCTTGAAGAATGTTTCCTGAGTCGCTGAATACTGGAACGTCATGTAAGGCTTCAAGGCGTTCTTATTCAGCTCCTTGTCAAAATGCGGGTGATCAATAAATGCCTTAATTTCAGAACCAACAAAGAAAGTCCCGTTCATTTTCCCGTAATAGAGTGGCTTAATCCCAAAGTGATCCCGGGCACCAAACATATCCTTGTTTTTAAAGTCCCAAATTACGAAGGCAAACATTCCCCGAAGCCGTTTCAGGACATCGTCACCCCATTGTTCGTAACCGTGAAGGATTACTTCAGTATCGGCATGGGTCTTGAAGGTATGACCTAAGTCGATTAATTCTTCCCGTAATTCCTTAAAGTTATAAATTTCACCGTTAAATTCAATGGCCATACTATTATCTTCGTTAAAGATTGGTTGATTACCGCTCTTAACGTCAATAAAACTTAACCGCCGAAACCCAAGGGCAACATTTTCATCTACGTATTGGCCCTCTGAGTCGGGTCCCCGGTGAATAATCCGGTTCTTCATTTTACGAATTAGGCTATCTTTAACCTTTGGATCTTCGTTATCAACGAATGCTACAATTCCGCACATATTAAACACTCCTTTACTTAGCGTTGGACAAAGTATTTTTGATAATTTTTATTGATTAGCCAGAAAGAATAATGCATTAACAAGCGTTGTTTCAAACTATCATTCTTGTCAAAGGCAGTCGTTCCCCACTGTCCTGTCTCCAGTAACTTCTTGGCTTTTTCCTTATACTCGTTTTCTTTAGCATACTGATAGAAAACCTTCTTCGGTGCATTCAACCATAGCTTGTTTCCTTCAGCATAATCTGTACCAGTGAACGGCTTGTGATCAATTACATCATCAACCACATACTTAGCCAGATTATAGCCATTAAGGTACAGTAGTAACTACTCCGGCCTTGGCGAAGATTGATTTCAAAAATCTTAAATTGCTTATCCCGCCGATCATATTTCATGTCAAAATCAGCAAAACCAACGTACTTTACTTCTTCCAAGAACTTTTGAATCGTCTTGTAAATTGCCATGTCTTTTTCTGGCAAAATCACCATGTAGTTACCAACCGCAACTGGTGATGGATCCTCTAATAACGGGTGTGCAAGACTAATCATCCGAACGTTATGGTTAGAATCAACGTAGGCATTAACAGTCCGCATGTTAGAGTCATCGCCAGGGATAAAGTCCTGCGCAATCATCTTCCCGGTATAACCGGCCTTGTAGATCTTAGGCATTAATTCGTCAAACTGCTCACGCTTATCCAAAACATAAGCTTTCTTTCGTCCCTCAAACTGAATGTCAAGCCATTCCACACTATCAGAAGGCTTCAGGGCAATTGGAAAATCAAATGGTAATTCAATTGCCTTACCAGATTCAACTTCTTCTTTAGTAATGATCTTCGTCTTTGGGTATGGCAAACCATACTTTTCAGCTGCTTCATAGAAGGTTTCCTTCGTTCCCAGCTTATTAAACAAGTCTGCATCAACATACGGACAAATAAAGTGTTCCTTTAATTCATCCAAGTGCTTAGCAATTAATTCAGTATAACCATCCCCACAAGAAAGAAGCAGGTACTTCTTCTTTGGATCAAGGTTAGCTGCAATTTTGCGCATTGTTTCAATGAAGACTGGATCTTCATTGAAGCCTTCAATAACATGAACATCAACTAACTTAGTATAGCGGGTTGGTGCCATATGCATTACCCCATAGGCAATACTCTTAATACCATACTGTTGATAGAATGACCGTGCCATTCCGTAACAATTAAAATCTGTCCCTAAAAGGATTGGTTGAAAATCCTCGCGGGTCTGATTAACTTTTTCACTCATCTCTACTTGCCTCGTTTGCTTTTTAAATCAATCTTCAGTATAGCGATTCTCAGAATGTTTGTAAATGGAATAAAATGAGGCGTAAGTCAAATTTAACTTTAACTCCGTCTCACTTCATTTTCTGTAATTTAATTTCCCGGGAAATAATCCTATTTCCGAATATAAACACTTAAAATCGCTATGTCAGCAGGATTTACCCCACTAATTCGTGAAGCCTGAGCGAGCGTTTCTGGACGAATCTTCTCAAGTTTTTGCCGCCCCTCAGTTGCCAAACCATCGATCTTTTCATAATCAATATTGGCAGGAATCCGCTTTGCTTCCATCCGCTTTAAGCGGGCAACCTTTTCTTCTTCCTTCTTAATATAACCGGCATACTTTAATTGAATTTCTACTTGTTCAATTACATGACGATCGAGCTTTTCAGCTGGAGCCGGAATAAACTTCATTAACGTTTCATAATCAACATACGGACGCTTAATAAAGTCAGCCGCTGTAATCGCGTCCTTTAAACGATTATCACCGTGTGCCTCAATGAATTGGTTAACTTCATCGTTATTTGGCTTAAGCTTTTCATTCTTTAACCGGGCAATTTCATTTTGAACCTGCTCTTCCTTCTTTTGCATCTTAGCATAACGTTCATCACTTACTAAGCCAATTTCGTGGCCTTTCCCCATCAAACGGAAGTCGGCATTATCATGACGAAGGATTAAGCGATATTCAGCCCGACTAGTCAAAAGTCGATATGGTTCCTTAGTTCCCTTAGTTACTAGGTCATCAATCATTACCCCAATGTAAGCATCTGACCGCTTAAGAACAAATGGCTTTTTGCCAAGGGCCCGTAATCCAGCATTGATTCCGGCAATCAGGCCCTGACCAGCAGCTTCTTCATAGCCTGAAGTTCCGTTAGTCTGGCCAGCTGTATAAAGGTTCTTAACCAGCTTCGTTTCTAGGGTTGGATGAAGTTGGTATGGGGCAACGACGTCATATTCAATTGCGTATCCCGGACGCATTAATTGGGCATCTTCTAGCCCCTTAACAGAATGCAGAATCTTTTGTTGAATTTCTTCCGGCATGGAAGTTGATAATCCATCAACATACCATTCATCAGTATCCCGGCCTTCTGGTTCAAGGAAGATTTGGTGACGACTCTTATCCGCAAACCGAACAATTTTATCTTCAATTGAAGGACAATAGCGTGGACCGACACCCTTAATTACCCCAGAGAACATTGGTGCTCGATCAAGGTTATCCCGAATTAATTTATGCGTACCTGGATTAGTGTATGTTAACCAGCAGGAAATTTGCTCACTTAATGACAAGTAATGATCATCTGGTGTATCAAAACTGAAGTGATGAACTGCCTTATCACCAGGCTGTTCTTCGGTTTCGTCATAGTGAATCGTATTTCCGTTAATCCGTGGCGGTGTCCCGGTCTTAAACCGTTCAAGATCAAAGCCTAATGATTCCAGGTTTTCAGAAAGCTTTACTGCTGACTTAGAATTATTTGGACCTGATTCGTATTGAAGTTCACCGATGATAATCTTTCCCCGTGCAGCAGTTCCCACGGTTAGAACAACGGTCTTAGCGTGGTAACGAGCACCAGTGTTAGTAATTACCCCTTTACAAACTCCATCTTCAACAATTAACTGGTCAACGGTTGCTTGGCGAAGGTCCAAGTTTGGCTGCTTTTCAATCGTTTCCTTCATTGAACGGTGGTAAGCGTGCTTGTCAGCTTGCGCCCGCAATGCTCGCACAGCAGGTCCTTTACCCGTATTGAGCATTCGCATTTGAACATAAGTCTTGTCAATATTATGGCCCATTTCGCCACCAAGAGCATCGATCTCCCGAACCACGATTCCCTTAGCTGGACCCCCAACTGACGGGTTACATGGCATAAAAGCAACCATGTCAAGGTTAATGGTTACTAAAAGCGTCTTATTTCCCATACGGGCAGCAGCAAGAGCGGCCTCACTTCCCGCATGGCCGGCCCCAACGACAATTACATCATAGTTGTCGCTATCATACTGAATTGCTTCACTTGTCTGCATTTTCTTCCTCCTACTTTCCTAAACAGAACTGGCTAAAGAGTTGATCCAGTAACTCATCTTGGTAACTATCACCGGTAATCTCACCGAGCAAGTCCCAGCAACGCGTCATATCAATCTGGACTAAATCAACGGGCATCCCTGCCGCAATTCCTTTTAATACGTCGCCAAGGGCATCGTCGGCCTGGTGCAATAATCCAATATGACGGGCGTTCGTTACCATTACACTATTTTGGTTGTTTTCAATTCCTTCTTCAAAGAACATCTTACTAATGGTTTCGCCTAATTGGTTCATCCCTTCGTTCTTTACGATTGAAGTTTCGATCAACTTATCGCTTCCAACTAATTTCTTCAATTCACTCCGGTCAACCTTGTTTGGCAAGTCGGTCTTATTCAAGATTACGATCCGTTGCTTGTCTTTAGTTGCTTCAAGAAGTTCCCGATCCTCTGCGGTTAACTCTTCTGAATTATCAATTAGTAACAGAATCAAATCGGCAGCATCTAGGGCTTTTCGGCTTCGTTCAACCCCGATCTTTTCAACTTGATCCTTAGTGTCCCGGATTCCCGCAGTATCAATTAACTTCAACGGTACCCCATCAACATTAACGTATTCCTCAATTACATCACGGGTTGTCCCGGCAACGTTAGTAACAATTGCCTTATCTTCATGCAATAGTGAATTTAGCAAACTAGACTTACCAACATTTGGCCGGCCGATAATTGCGGTGGCAAGCCCTTCTCGAAGAACCTTCCCCTGCTTTGCCGTTTTCAGCAATGCTTCAATCCGTTGACGAATTTCCGTGGCCTTCTCTTTCAGCATTTTCGTTGTCATTTCTTCAACAGCGTCATATTCAGGGTAATCAATGTTAACTTCTACCTGAGCTAAAACATCCAGAATATCTTTTCGTAGCTTCCGAATTAAGTGAGAAAGGTTTCCATCTAGCTGATTTAAGGCCACCTTCATTGCCTTATCAGTTTTTGCCCGAATTAAATCCATAACGGCTTCCGATTGCGATAAGTCAAGCCGCCCATTTAGGAATGCCCGCTTAGTAAATTCACCTGGTTCGGCCATTCGCGCACCATAGCTCAATACCAACTGAAGGATCCGGTTCGTTGCAAGCAGCCCACCATGGCAATTAATTTCAACTACATCTTCACAGGTGTATGTGTGAGGGGCCCGCATCACTGAAACCATCACTTCATCAACTTCTTCACCATTATCGGGATCGATAATGTGACCGTAATTGATGGTATTAGTGTGTACCTTACTCAGATCTTTACCTCGATAAATCTTTTGCGCAACTGCGATCGCATCATCGCCGCTAACCCGAATGATCGAGATCCCGCCTTCACCAACCGGGGTCGAAATTGCTGCAATTGTATCATTATCAGTATTTGCCACCATCCAGACTCCTTTCTAATAAAAAAAGTGCCCCCACGTCATCCACCAATTATTCTGGTAATCACATGGTCAAAGCACTTTCACTACTTTAACAAGTATCTTAAATTGTATAACCGCAATTATTTTAATTTCATCACGTTAAAATGTCAAATAAGAAATTTCACCCGTTAACAAGACTGCGAGTAGCCTAGTTTTTCGGTGCAATGACAACGCTCCGATACGGATCACGACCATGAGAATACGTCTTAACATGATCATTTTCCTGCAGTTCTTGATGAAGCTGCTTTCGTTCTCGAGCAGGCATTGGGTCCAAAAAGACTGCTTGACCAGTTGAAACAACTTCCATTACAGAGCGTTCGGCCAGCTGGTGCAATGATTCTTCACGTCGTTGCCGGTAATTAGCTGTATCTAAAATTACCATTGTCTTCTCTGCGCCATGATAATTCATAAAGGCGTTACTTAACTGTTCCATTGCATTAATTCGCCGACCATGATGACCAATAATCCGTCCAGACTGCTCACTTTGCAAATCAATCTTTACTTCATGAGAACGAACATCACTCACAACTGGTTTAACTTCAATTCCTAAGTTTGCAAAGACGTTCTTTAAGTAATCCGCAAGCTCCTGACTAACTTTTTCCACCCGCTTAACGTTTTGTTCATGGCGGCGCTTCATTTCAGCAGGATCAACTTCACGGTCTGGTGTTGACTTATGGCGAGTCTTCGGTTGCTGCTGAACCTTGGTTTGTTGGTTTGCTTTATGGTGACCGTGATTTCCCTTATTCTTGTCTTTCTTTTGGGCCTTTTTTATAGATACTTCAATGATCGCTTCTCGACGACCAATTCCTAAGAAACCATGACGCGGTTGTTGGATAGTTTTTACTTCTAACTGATCTACTGCTACCCCAAGTTTCTTGCTAGCAGAGGCAACTGCTTCCTCAACAGTTTCTCCTGTATAACGTCCCATTCAATTTCATCTCCCAAAATAAATACTCGTTTTATTTTACAACAGAACCATAAGTCGCGACAAATCGGTTCTAATTTACGCCAAAAAGAAAATGACTGAGAAAATCATTTCTGTTTTTCCCAGTCATTCTCTCGTTTGTGTTTTCCAAATCTTATTAAGTCTAATCGTAGAAAATACTACTTCCGGCGACTGCTGTATGCACGGCGTTTAGCCTTTTCAAGTTTACGCTTCTTTGCCTTTGCTTGCTTTTCCTTAGCTTCTCGTTCACGGCGAATCTTAAATGGATTTTGCAACAAGAGAGTTTGAACTACCTGGAAGGCGTTTGAAACTACCCAATACAAAGTAATCGCGGAAGAGAATCCTAATGCCATGAAGAATACCATAATTGGCATAAACCATGTCATTGCGGAAGTCATTGCATTTCGCTCAGGCATTGAGGCCATTGATAACCATGAACTTAAGAAAGTAAATAGGGCCGCCAGAATTGGCAAAATATAGTATGGATCTGTATGTCCTAATTGAAGCCACAGAAATGTCCCATGCCGTAATTCTGGTGTCCGCCAAATAGCTTGATAAAGAGCCCACATGATTGGTAATTGGATAATCATTGGTAACATCGAAGCCCAAGGATTAACTCCCGCTTCCTTATAAAGCTTACTGGTTTCTTCCTGCATCTTCACCATGGATTCACGATCTCGTGATGAGTACTTCTTTTGGATTGCCTTCAGCTTAGGAGCTAACTCCTGAGTTTTCAGCATTGACTTCGTTTGGTAGAACATCAATGGCAAGAGGAGGACCCGAATAATGATGGTGAAAATAATGATCCCCATACCATAGCCACCACAATTATTTGATAGCCAAATGATAAACCGAGAGAAGTTATAAACTATGTAGTGATCCCACAAGCCAGTACTATGACTTGTAACTGGCTTATTTGAGCAAGCTGCAAGAAAAAGCGTCAAACTTCCAATTGCAGCAAGACTTAGGACACGCTTTACCTTTTTCATTGATTAACGATCCTCACTTTTCTCTTCTAATAGATGTGCCCTTTTAAGAGCATGGACAAGGTTTTTCTTTGTTTCCGCCATTTCCAGGCCATCTGCAGCTGGACGAGCAATTACTAAGAAATCCACGTCTTGCCGTAGATAAGGTTTTACTTCAAGAAGTGTTTGGCGAATCCGGCGTTTAACCCAGTTTCGGTGAACCGCATTTCCAATCCTTTTCCCCACGGAAATACCAACTCGAAAATGCTTTTGACCTGGTTTTGCCATTTGATAGATGACAAATTTATGGTTGGCAACGGAATTATGGGTTTCGAATACCCGTTGAAACTCACTTTCCTTTTTTACCCGATATGATTTTCTCATAATAATGTAGATCTCCAGCCTTATTAAATGTAAAAAGGGCCGGACATTGCAGCTTCAACGAAACGATAGCTCGTCAAGCTGACTGCCCTGCCCTTGCAATAAAAAAAGCCACTATAAAAGTGGCCGTAATTATGCAGATAATACTTTTCTGCCCTTTTGACGCCGACGTGCTAATACCTTACGGCCATTGCTGGTGCTCATGCGCTTACGGAAGCCATGGACACGTGCACGGTGACGCTTCTTTGGTTGAAACGTGCGCTTCATACGATGCACCTCCTATTCAATCTGAATGGTTTGGTTTTTATAGTCTAAAAAGACGATCTCTTCAAACATACTCTGGAAGTATAACATACTTTTCTCAAATATTAAACGTGAAATTTTTTTAGATTTTTTTATTTATCCACAGAAAGTCAAAAATAATCCACAGCGTTGTGTATTTCTCATTCCTGTGGATAAGTTATTAACCGTGATTTCACAGTGCTTTTCAACAATTCACATCCTGTTATTAAAGTTATCCACAGCCCTGTATAAAACTGTTCATAAGTCGTCTTAATGCCTTTGTTATAGTAATTAGTTATCCACAAGAAGGGTGGAAAATTATTATGTTTCTATTTTATCCTCCATTTCCACACTGCATTTTTTAATTTACACACAGTGTTGTGTAAATATTTTTCAATTATCCACTTACCTGTGGAAAACTTTTTTTCATAATGATAAAATGTCGTTTGTAATTTAATATCTATTAGGAGGGGAACTATTTTGACTGAGCTCGATTCTCTATGGGAAGCGATCCAAAATTCATTTCGTCAAAGTAAAAGCCAAGTTACCTTTGACACGTTAATTGCTCCGGCAAAACCACTCTCTCTCTCTCAAAATCAATTAGAAGTTGAAGTACCCACAAAAGTCCACCGTGATTTTTGGGAAAAAAACTTAAAGGCTGAACTAAAGCAGTATGCTAAAGCAGTTACTGATCAAGAGATTGAACCGCACTTTGTTCTTGAGGGAGAATTCGATCCTTATCAAAATGATCGACCAGCAGAATCAAATAATTTTGAAATGGATACGCCGCTTAATCCACACTACAACTTCAAAACTTTTGTTGTTGGTGAAGGAAACAAAATGGCCCATGCTGCTGCCTTTGCAGTTGCCGAAAGTCCCGGTGGTCTTTATAACCCGCTTTTCATCTATGGGGGAGTGGGATTAGGAAAAACTCACTTGATGGAAGCAATCGGTAACCATATGCTCCAACTCAATCCGGCAGCAAAAGTAAAATACGTTACTAGCGAAGAATTCACTAATGATTTTATCCATTCTATCCAAAGCAACTCTACGGAAAAGTTCCGTGAAGAGTACCGTAACCTGGACTTATTATTAATTGATGATATTCAGTTCCTTGCTAATAAGGAAGGGACTCAGCTTGAATTCTTCAATACTTTCAACGCTCTTCATGACAATAAAAAGCAAATTGTCATGACTTCTGATCGAATCCCAAACGAAATTCCAGAATTGCAGGATCGTCTTGTTTCACGATTCCGTTGGGGGTTAACGGTTGAGATTACTCCGCCAGATCTGGAGACTCGGATTGCTATTTTGCGGAGTAAAGTAGAGGAAGATCACATTAATATTGGAAATGACACCTTGAATTACATTGCCGGGCAGATCGATACCAATATTCGTGAACTTGAGGGGGCGCTAACCAAGGTTCAGGCATTCTCTAACTTAAGCCAAGAACCAATTACTCCCCACCTTGCATCACAAGCCCTGCGTGGACTGCAAAGGACTACTAAAACAACAATTACGATCACGTCAATCCAAAAAAATGTTGCTGAATTTTACAATATTACCCAAAGTGACATTATTGGGAAAAAGCGGGTCAAGCAAATCGTAGTTCCGCGCCAGATCGCAATGTACCTTTCTCGTGAACTAACTGATTACTCATTACCAAAAATCGGCAAAGAGTTTGGCGGAAAAGATCACACAACCGTTCTTCACGCAATTGATAAAATCGAAGAAGAGCTTCGAACTGATAATGAACTTCAAGAGCAGCTAAATACATTAAAAGCAAAACTAAAAGCATAGCTGTGGAAAACTTGAAAGTTATTCCCAACTTTGTCCACAGTTTATCCACAAGCAAATAAGTTGATTTTTCTTAGCCGAACTAAGTTATCCACAATATTAACAGGCTCTACTACTTCGACTATATTTTAAAGTATTAATA
>ERZ1090865.1226-NODE-1227-length-12991-cov-4.502010_pt1 | contig 12991 bp, 13 predicted proteins | sample MGYA00478478_ERZ1090865 | MGnify/ENA primary metagenome ERZ1090865 (study PRJEB33644, sample SAMEA5815715) | chicken gut metagenome | biome: Chicken; feature: Gastrointestinal Tract; material: Caecum | place: Ireland | collected 2019-01-01 | study: A study of... | reverse complement strand
CGATGCCTGCTTTCTCCGCAATCTTAGTGATTGGCTCTAAGGTGCACTCCTGTGCAATTTCAATGTCACTTTTGAATCCCATAGTGTTTGATCTCCTTTCATAATCCCTTGGTTTTTGCCGGCCTCCCCGGAGGGGCTGTCAGGGGTTTATGGCATGATAAAAGAGAAGTTTCATGCACATAAAAAAGGGCAACACTTGAAAAGTTCAAATGTTGCCCAGACGGTCGGCTTGTGCAGATTTCTAATTCCCCTGTGGTAATCCACAATTATCCGTCAGTAATTAGAAACCTTTTAGTTATACAGAAAAAAATTTCGTTGTTTTCCTGTATTTGATGTTCTTACTATAGCACTTGTTGGGCAAAATGTCAAGAAAAAAGTTAAAAAATTATCAATGTGTAACTTCTATTTATTAAGAAAGCATAAAATCCCTTGTCAAGACTTCAATCACTCCTGTATACTGTCTGAATAAGAAAGAATATGTCTGAACAACGTAAATTAAAGGAGAGATGCTATGACGAAGCAAGAATTTCTGGAAAGTCTAAGCAGGCATCTGCAGGGGCAGATTCCGGAGGCTCAGGTTCTTGAGAATGTAGATTATTATAGAAGTTATATTGAGAGGGAGATTGCTGCCGGAAAATCTGAGGGAGAAGTGATGGACAGTCTAGGGGATCCCTGGCTGATTGCCAAGACACTGATTGATACACAAAAGCAAAGTACCCAGGGAAACCGTACCGTGTATGAGTACGATCAGGGGTATGAGGAGGATGACATGCCGGGAAATTCCCAGACTGTATTTCAGAAAAAACGCAGGCTGGATCTCACAACCTGGTATGGGAAACTGATTGTGATTGCAGCGGCGGGACTTGTCATCTTTTTACTGATCACGATTATGAGTATTCTGATTCCTATTGTACTTTGTCTGGCAGTGATTGGGTTTATTATTAAATTTTTCCGCAGCCGATAAAGAAGGAAAATTAAAGGACAGCGCAGAATGCGCAGGAGAATGAAGGAGGGGCATGGATGATGCAGACAGGAAGAGACTATAAGTTTTGGTTTTGTACCGGTTCACAGGATTTATATGGAGAAGAATGTCTTAGAAAAGTGGAGGAACATTCCCGGATGATCGTGGAGAAGCTTAATGCATCCGGGGATCTGCCTTTTGAGATCGTTTGGAAGCCGACAATGATCACCAATGAGGTAATCCGCAAGACGTTCAATGAGGCGAATATGGATGAAAACTGTGCGGGAGTGATTACCTGGATGCATACATTTTCGCCGGCCAAATCCTGGATTCTGGGCTTGCAGGAATACCGTAAGCCGCTTTGCCATCTTCACACGCAATTCCATGAGGAAATTCCTTATGACACCATAGACATGGATTTTATGAATGAGAATCAGTCGGCGCATGGAGACAGAGAGTTTGGACATATTGTGAGTAGAATGGGAATTGAGCGGAAGGTGATCGTGGGACATTGGTCAGATACAAAAGTGCGAAAACGCCTTGCCTCCTGGATGCGCACGGCCATTGGAATCGTCGAGAGCAGCCATATTCGTGTGGCGAGAGTGGCTGACAATATGAGAAATGTGGCCGTGACAGAAGGAGATAAGGTAGAAGCTCAGATAAAGTTTGGATGGGAAGTGGATGCCTATCCGATTCAAGAAATCGCGGAGTATGTACAGGACGTGAAATCAGGAGAGATTGAGGCTCTGGTGGAAGAATACTATGATAAATATGAGATTCTTCTGGAAGGAAGAGATCCGAAGGAATTCCGCGAACATGTGGCTGTTCAGGCGGCAATGGAGATAGGATTTGAGCGTTTCCTGGAAGAGAAAAATTACCAGGCAATCGTAACTCATTTTGGGGATCTGGGACCGCTGAAACAATTGCCGGGTCTGGCAATTCAAAGACTGATGGAAAAAGGATACGGATTCGGAGCCGAGGGAGACTGGAAGACGGCGGCGATGGTACGTCTGATGAAGATCATGGCGGCCAATACCCCGAATGCCAAGGGAACTTCTTTTTTTGAGGACTATACGTATAATCTGGTTCCGGGAAAAGAAGGCATTCTTGAGGCGCATATGCTGGAGGTATGTCCGTCGGTGGCAGAAGGCCCGATTTCTATTAAAGTGTGTCCGCTCAGCATGGGGGACCGTGAAGATCCGGCACGTCTGGTCTACACCTGCAAAGAAGGAAGGGGAGTGGCCGTCTCTCTGATTGATCTGGGCAGCCGGTTCCGTCTGATTATCAATGAAGTGGAATGTAAAAAGACGGAAAAACCCATGCCGAAACTGCCGGTAGCCACGGCTTTTTGGACTCCGCTGCCGGATCTGGCGACAGGAGCGGAAGCATGGATTCTGGCAGGCGGAGCACATCATACAGCATTTTCCTATGATTTGACTGCGGAACAGATGGGAGACTGGGCAGAAGCCATGGGAATAGAGGCAGTTTACATTGATCAGGATACGACGATTCGGAATTTGAAAAATGAGTTGAGATGGAATGCGGTGGCATACCGTTGATGGACAGGAGAAAAGAATATGGGGATTGACGCAAAACAAGTTCGAACGACTATAGAAAACGGGAATGCTGTTCTTGGAATTGAGCTTGGTTCCACGCGGATCAAAGCGGTGTTGGTCAATGAGGACAAAATACCTGTGGCTTGCGGAAGCCATGACTGGGAAAGCCGGTATGAAAATGGGATCTGGACATATTCTCTGGAGGATATCTGGAGCGGGCTTCAAGATAGTTACGCAAAGATGGCGCAGGATGTAAAAAAACAATACGGGATAAGTCTAAAGCGTGTGAAAGCAATGGGGTTCAGTGCTATGATGCATGGATATATGGCATTTGACGCCCATGACCGTCTTCTGGTACCTTTTCGTACCTGGAGAAACAATATTACCCGGGAAGCCTCCGAAAAGCTGACGGAGTTGTTTCGGTATCAGATTCCTCAAAGATGGAGTATTTCCCATCTGTATCAGGCAATTTTAAATGGGGAAGAACATGTGTCCGAGGTGGCCTACCTCACCACTCTGGCAGGTTATGTCCACTGGAAGCTGACGGGGGAGAAAGTTCTTGGAGTGGGAGACGCTTCCGGGATGTTCCCCATTGATCCGAAGACAAAGAAATTCAACAGCCGCATGATTTTGCAGTTTCAGGAGCTGACAGCGCAGAAAAACTACCCCTGGAGACTGGATGAGATCCTGCCGAGAGTGTTGACGGCAGGGGAAGAAGCGGGCTATTTGACACAGGAAGGGGCAAAATTACTGGATCCTTCGGGCTGTTTAAAGGCAGGAAGCTTGGTATGCCCTCCGGAAGGTGATGCGGGAACTGGCATGGCAGCCACAAACAGTGTGGCGGTGCGGACTGGGAATGTATCAGCGGGAACTTCCGTATTTGCTATGGTTGTTCTGGAGAAGGAATTGAGAAAAGTACATCCGGAGCTGGATCTGGTGACAACGCCTGATGGTAAACCGGTGGCCATGGTTCACTGTCAGAATTGTACTTCTGATCTGAATGCCTGGGTGAGCTTGTTCCAGGAATTTTGCGTGGCTATGGGATTGCAGGTTTCTGTCAAAAAGCTGTATGACATTTTGTATCACCAGGCGCTTCAGGGAGATGCAGATGGAGGAGGACTTCTGTCTTATTGCTATTTTTCCGGAGAACATATCACCGGTTTTGAGAGAGGTTGTCCTCTGTTTGTGAGGTCGGCAGACAGTGCTTTTAATCTGGCAAATTTTATGCGCACGCATCTTTTTACGGCACTGGGAGCACTGAAAATAGGGCTGGATATTCTGTTCCGTGAAGAGGGCGTCAGACTGGACAAGATGCTTGGACATGGAGGTCTGTTTAAGACAGAAGAAGTGGGACAGAAGATTATGGCAGCGGCTATGGATGTCCCGGTGTCAGTGATGGAGACAGCCGGAGAGGGAGGTGCCTGGGGGATTGCGCTTCTGGCCTCCTATTTGGCAGACAAAAGGGAAGAAGAAAGCCTGGAGACATACTTAAATAGTCGGGTTTTTGAACGGGAGAAGGCATGTGAAGTGCAGCCGGATCCGGAAGATGTCAAAGGATTTGAAGTGTTTATGGAGCGTTATCGGAAAGGATTGTCTGTGGAAAGAGCAGCGGTGGAGTGCGGGCTCTGGTGAGAGAAAGCTGGGCAGTTTGGACGGAAGAGATACAGAGGAAAGGCGGGAAAGAGATCAGATGTTGGAGCAATTGAAAAAAGAGGCCTACGAGGCAAATATGCTTCTGCCGAAGTACCAATTGGTCACGTTTACCTGGGGAAATGTCAGCCAGATAGACCGGGAAAGAGGGATTTTTGCCATTAAGCCCAGTGGGGTGGAGTATGAAAAACTGCGCCCGGAGGATATGGTGCTTGTGGATCTGGATGGCAATGTTATAGAAGGAATGTATCGCCCTTCATCGGACACGGCGACACACATTGAGCTGTATAAGAAATTTTCAAAGATCGGAGGTATTGTACACACGCATTCTCCTTGGGCGACGAGCTGGGCGCAGGCAGGGCGTGCCATTCCCTGCTACGGAACGACCCATGCAGATTATTTTTATGGGGAAATTCCCTGTGCCAGAACGCTGACGCCGCAGGAGATTGACGAGGGGTATGAGGAGAACACCGGGCGTATTATCTGTGAGTGTTTTCAGGATCGCGACTACGAGGCGGTTCCGGCAGTGCTATGCAAGAATCATGGACCATTTGCCTGGGGAAAAGACGGACGGCAGGCTGTACACAATGCGGCGGTTCTGGAAGAGGTGGCTAAGATGGCGGCCAGAACAGAACTGCTGGCACCGGAAGTCACACCTGCCCCCCAGAGCATTCAGGATAAACACTATTTCAGAAAACATGGCCCGGGGGCCTATTACGGTCAGAAATAGAAAAATTATTATAGAAATAGCCGTTGGTTTTGTGAAAAACCGGACGGCTATTTCTATATATGTGATGAAAGAAAGTTTGTATCAAAAAATGCAGAATAAGAGGTTTTTGAAATATGAATTCTATAAAAGAGTAAAAAAAGAGCGCATTTACAAGGGATTCTGTGATCAGCCTCATAAATACGCTTAAGCAGATGACGGGAATCGAACCCGCCTCCCCAGCTTGGGAAGCTGGTGTTCTACCGATGAACTACATCTGCATGTAAACCATTATAGCAGTTTTCGTTGAAAAATCAAGGGATGAGTGAAAATTTCAATAAGAGAAGAATGAATTTCAGGGAGTCAGGTACTTTTGTGTGCACTTTTCTATGAATCATGATAAAATATGAGAAAAAGCAAAAGACCAAACAATACATGTAGATGAAGCAAGAAGGAGGCAGTTTATGGGATTGAAGAAACCTAAAATTGCAAGGTCGGCGAATATCGTAAAAGAGGCGGTTGTCTTCGGAGATGTGGAGATCAAAGAAGGGGCCAGCGTCTTATTTTATTCTGTTATCAGAGGAGACAGATCTAAAATTACAGTAGGCAAATACAGTAATATTCAGGACAATTGCACTTTGCACTCAGATCCGGAATATCCACTGACAGTTGGAGATTATGTCACTGTGGCGCACAATGCCACCCTGCATGGATGTACGATTGGAGATGGAAGTCTTGTGGGGATGGGAGCGATTGTCTTAAATGGTGCTCAAATTGGGAAAGAATGCCTGATTGGTGCGGGAAGTCTGATTTTGCAAGGGCAGGTAATACCAGACAGAAGTCTTGTGATGGGAAGCCCGGCGAAGGTAAAAAGGCAGCTTTCTGAGGAGGAAGTAAAGGAACTGTATGAGAGCAGCCAGGCATATTGCAAGATTGGTGAGCAGCTTAAAGAAGAAGGGTATATTCGGGAACTGGATTAGAAAATTTTTATCAGATGGGGGAAGACTTTCGAGGAAGTCTTGAAGACAGCAGTGAGATAAAAATATCAAAATTGGGAGGAAGTTATGGGTGAGAGAAAGATTTTGGTGATCAATCCCGGTTCGACATCCACAAAGGTAGCCTTGTTTTGCGAAGATCAAATGGTGGATTCACGGGAAATTTTACACAGTCCGAAGGATTTGAGCAGGTTTGCGTCTATCAATGATCAGCTTGATTTTCGGCAGGAGGCAGTTCTGGCTTATTTAAGAGACCTCAATGTGAAACCAGAGTGTCTGGACGCCATTGCCTGCAGAGGCGGAACTGTGGGAGAGTTGGAAAGCGGAGCCTATGTGGTGGACCAGGAATTTGCGGATGCCTCTTTTTCTTCCGCAATACCTCATCCGGCTAATCTGGCACCTGTGATCGGATGGAATATAGCCAAAAAAGCAAATGAAAAGCTGGGTGACAGGAAGGAAAAGTTCGTCAGAGTTTATGTGTACGACCCTGTGTGCGGATGCGGAAAACCGGAGAAAATATATACCATCACTGGCATTCCAGAGATTAAAAAACAGTTTTTGACACATGTTCTGAATAGCCGTGCCGTGAGTATCGAACAGGCATCCCGGGATGGAATAGACTTTGAAAAAGCTACCTATATTGTGGCTCATTTGGGCGGAGGAATCACAGTAAATCTGATAAAAGACGGGAAAATTCTGGATTTTGTGGGAGATGATGAGGGCGGATTTTCACCGGAGAGATCCGGAGGGCTGCCTGCCAGACCACTGGTTGATTTGTGTTATTCCGGGCGGTTTACACAGAGAGAAATGCAGAAACGACTAAAAGGAAAAGGCGGTCTTTCCGCGTATCTTGGCGAGACGGATCTGCGTAAGATTGAGCAGAGAATAGAACGGCAAGATGAGCGGGCAAGACTTATTTTTGACGCAATGGTTTTGCAGACAGCGAAGGATATTGTATCGATGGCGGCGGTGACTTGCGGAAAGGTGGATAAGATTATTTTTACGGGAGGGATGGCCCATTCAAAGCGGTTTACCGCAGAGCTGAGAAAGCGGGTAGAGTTTGTGGCTCCGGTAAGTGTGATTGCAGGAACTTATGAAATGGAAGCATTGGCATTTGGAATTCTGCGGGTTCTCAGAGGAGAAGAAAGAGCGCATAAAAAGCTTGACAAATAGCTAGGGACCTTACTATAATTCCCGACAGACATGAAAGTAAAACAGTAAAGGAGAATAGTTATGTATTGCTCGGGAATTATGACAGACAGGAAAAGAAGCTTGATTTTTGTGAATATACTGATTAGCTGCATCGCTTCCTCCATGTTGGCGACAGCATTGACCACAGCCCTCCCTCCTATCTTGGAGGATTTTCAGCTCAGTGTGGCGATGGGGCAGTGGCTGACCAGCGGATATTCATTGGCGATGGGGATTATGATGCCGCTGACCGCTTTTTTAATTACACGTTTTCCTACCAAAAATCTATATCTGGCAGGTATCGGACTGTTCATCGCGGGACTTGCAGTCTGTGTGACGGCGGGAAATTTTCCTGTGATGATGATCGGAAGAGTTCTTCAAGCTTGCGGCAATGGAATTCTCACATCCATGGCACAGGTTATTCTGTTGACAATCTATCCAATTGAAAAGAAGGGAACCATCATGGGATGGTACGGTTTATCTGTGGGAGCAGCCCCGGTAGTTGCACCGACTTTGGCAGGGGCTTTGGTGGATTCTTTCGGATGGAAAATGATCTTCTATGTGCCTATTGTCATTATGTTAGTTTCTTTTGTTTTTGCAGTGGCTGTCTTCGATAATGTTTTGGATACATATAAACAGAAATTTGATATTTTATCCTTCATACTCAGCGCGTTTGCCTTTGGAGGTCTGACTCTTGGAATTGGGAATGTCAGCAGCAATGCGATCACAGATGTATCTGTCTTTGTGCCTCTGCTGGTGGGAATCATTTCGGCAGTCTTTTTTGTGTACAGGCAGCTTCACATGGAGCAGCCTTTTCTGGAGCTGCGTACTTTGAAATATAGGGATTATACGTTAAGTGTGGTAGGAAGTATGCTTTTGTATCTGGTAATGATGGGTTCCTCGATTATTATGCCGTTATATGTACAGTCTATCAAAGGCTATTCTGCAACAATCTCTGGATTGGTAACTTTGCCGGGATCTTTGGCGATGGCAGTCGTCAGTCCGTTTGCGGGCAAGATTTATGACAGGCTGGGAATGAAGAAACTTTTTGTGACAGGGGCTTTCTTTATGCTTCTTAGTAATCTGGGAATGGTATTTCTTACTATGGATATGCCGGTGTGGATGGCTTCTTTCTACAATGCGATACGGTGTGTGGCGATTGGTTGTTTGATGATGCCGCTGGTCACTTGGGGAATCAGCGGCATGTCGGAAGAATTGACTGCCCATGGCACTGCTTTGCTGACATCTCTTCGAACCATTGCAGGAGCGATTGGTTCGGCAGTATTTGTGGGAATTATGACTGTGGCTGCCAGGCAGGGTGCAGAAAAGTATGGAGAGAATGCACAGATCCACGGTCTTAATATCACTTTTGGGGCAATGGCAGCAGTGACTTTTGTTCTGTTTCTTATAGCGGTTTTTCTAGTAAAAGGAGGCAAAATAAAACAGCAATATGGAGGAAAATAAAGAATGGATATTGAGTTGTATTATGAGGAAAAAGGTGATGGAGATCCGCTGATTTTACTTCATGGAAACGGGGAAGATCATGAATATTTTAAGAATCAGATCCCGTTTTTCGCAAAAAAATATCGCGTGATTGCCATAGATACCAGAGGCCATGGAAGGTCCCCGAGAGGAAATGCGCCGTTTCGCATCCGGCAGTTTGCGGAGGATCTCCGGGCATTTATGGATGAAAAGAAGATTGAAAAAGCGAATATTCTGGGATTTTCTGATGGAGGAAATATTGCTCTGGTGTTCGCGTTGCGGTATCCTCAGAGGGTCAATAAGCTGATTTTGAATGGAGCGAATTTGTATGGATCCGGGGTGAAAGCTTCCATTCAGATTCCTATTGTTATCGGGTATGGTGTGGCATCATTTTTTGGAAAATTCAGTAAAAAGGCCAAGAAAAATGCTCAGATGCTGGGGCTGATGGTGAAAGATCCGGCGCTTACTCCGCAGGAGCTTCGAACTTTGTCTGTACGGACTCTGGTGATTGCGGGAACCAAAGATATGATAAAAGAAAAGCACACGAAGCTGATTTATGAGAATCTTCCTGATGCGAGTCTGGTGTGGATTCAAGGAGATCATTTTATTGCCCTTAAGAATCCGAGAGCTTTTAACCAGGCTGTAAAAGCATTTTTAGAAGAAAAATAAAGATCAAAAGTTTTTTGTGAAGGAATGAGGCAGATTTTTACAATGTGCAAAAAAGAGAAACACCTGGTAGGGGAGCTACCAGGTGTTTCGAGGGGAGTATAAATAATTAAATAAGGGGTTTATGTAAAAAAAATTTTTGAAGGGTAAATTCTTTTTACGAACCAATTATAATATATTCTGGAAAAAAAAGCAATATGCTTTTCACGAATAATCCCTCTTGTTTTTGAGATAATAATGGTTGTAATCAAAAAAGTGAACAAAACAGGAGGGACTTTTATGTCTAAAAATGCTAAAAACATGAATCAGAACTCAAATATGAAAAACAGTAAAAATTATTCTGGAAGTAAAAATCGTATGACAAACAGCGAGGGCGGCAAGAACTGCCACCAGAATAAGGCCAGTGACTGTGGAAAAAACAGCTATGATGAGCATTCTGACAGCAGTTATGACTCCAACTACTAGGAAATGAAGAAATCAGGGAAGCCGGATTGGAACATCCGGCTTCCTTTTTCTTTCAAAAATTGCGGGCAGCGGCGCGTTTGTAATGGGAACGGGAATTCGTCGGACAGCATATTCTAAAAAGAAAAGGAGCATAAAGATGCAGCTGAATTTGATTTCTCCAAGGGATTTGGATCAATATGTACAGGATCCGGATGCACTGGTAATCGATCTGAGAACTCCAAAAGAGTTTCGGAATTCTCATATAAAGAATGCTGTGAATATTCCGTATGAAACGATTACGAAGAGGTATTTCCCGGAAGAAAAACTGCTGGTATTATACTGTGACCGGGGAGGTTCCAGCATGGAAGCGGCAAGGTATCTGACAAAGCAGGGGTATCAAGCGTGCTCTGTGGTAGGAGGAATTGCTGCCTATCGGGGAAGAAACCTTGTATTTTCTGATTAGGCATAGTAAAATAGATCAAATAAGATTCACGGGAACTTTCAGGCGCTTCGGGCGTCTGAAAGTTCTTTGAAAAGACAAAAGACAGTATAAGGAGAATGAGAAATGAAATACATGTTTGCTTCAGATATTCACGGCTCTGCTTATTATTGTAGAAAAATGCTGGAAGCTTATGACAAAGAGGGAGCGTCAAGACTGGTTCTGCTGGGAGATATTCTCTATCACGGTCCCAGAAATGATCTGCCCAGAGAGTATGCGCCAAAGGAAGTGATCGCCATGCTCAATGAGAGAAAGACGGAGATCTATGCTGTGCGTGGAAACTGTGAGGCGGAAGTGGATCAGATGGTTCTGAATTTCCCGGTTCTGGCAGATTATTGTGTTCTGGAACTGGAGGGGAGAACTTTTTACGCAACTCATGGACATGTCTATAATGAAGAGAATCTTCCGCCCATCAAGGAGGGAGATATTCTGATCCACGGACATACTCACGTCCTGCGGGCAGATAAAAAGGAAGGTTATACCATATTGAATCCAGGATCTGTGTCCATCCCGAAAGAGGGAAATCCTCCCACCTATGCGATATATGAAGATGGACGATTTACGATCAAAGATTTTGAAGAACAAGTAATCAAAGAGATTGCTCTGTAGAAGCGGAAAGAGGATCAGATGAAGAAATGGGAATTAATTGCCCCCTGCCATTTTGGGCTGGAGGCAGTACTCAAGAGGGAGATTCTGGATCTGGGATATGAGATCAGTAAGGTGGAAGATGGAAAAGTCACTTTCTGGGGGGATGCTCAGGCGGTGGCAGATGCTAATATTTTTCTCAGGACGGCAGAGAGAGTGCTGCTGAAGGTGGGAGAAGTTCATGCGCAGACCTTTGATGAACTGTTCGAGGGGACGAAGGCTCTTCCGTGGGAAGAATTTATTCCGAGAGATGGAAAATTCTGGGTGACCAAGGCAAATTCTGTGAAAAGTAAGCTGTTCAGTCCTTCAGATATCCAGTCTATTATGAAAAAAGCGATGGTGGAGCGGCTGAAAGATGTCTATGGAATCAGCTGGTTTGCGGAAGATGGGGTATCCATGCCGATCCGGGTGGCTTTTATGAAGGATGTGGCCGTGATTGGCCTGGATACATCCGGGGTTTCTCTTCACAAGAGGGGATACCGTCAGATGACGGCGAAAGCGCCGATCACAGAGACTCTGGCAGCGGCTTTGATTATGCTGACCCCATGGAAAAAAGACAGAATTCTGGTGGATCCTTTCTGTGGAAGCGGTACATTTCCCATCGAAGCGGCTATGATGGCTGCGGATATGGCACCGGGAATGAACCGTTCTTTCCTGGCGGAGGAGTGGAAGCACCTGATTCCGAGAAAATGCTGGTATGAAGCGGTGGATGAGGCGAATGAACGTGTACGGATTGACCCTGATGTGGATATCCAGGGGTATGATCTCGATGGACAGATTGTGAGGGCGGCCCGTCAGAACGCGAAGATGGCCGGGGTGGATTCCATGATCCATTTTCAGCAAAGAGCAGTGAAAGATCTGCACCACAGCAAGCCGTACGGTTTTCTGATCATGAACCCGCCGTATGGGGAGAGACTTGAGGAGAGAGAGAATCTTCCGGAACTTTATCGACAGATTGGAGAGAGTTTTCGCGGGCTGGACCGCTGGTCCATGTATTTGATTACTTCCTATGAAAACGCACAGAGAGACATTGGAAGGAAGGCGGACAAGAACCGGAAAATATACAATGGGATGCTGAAAACGTATTTCTATCAATTTCTCGGTCCGAAACCTCCGAGAAAAAATGAGAACGTTTAAGAATGTGGGAGAGTGATTTGATGGAGAAACTAATTTTTGCGACAGGCAATGAAGGAAAAATGAGAGAAATCCGTGAAATTTTGTCTGATCTGGGAGTGGAGATTCTATCCTTAAAAGAAGCTGGTATTCATGCGGATATTGTGGAGGACGGAAAAAGTTTTGAGGAAAATGCGGTGATTAAGGCGAAGACAATCTGTGAATTGACTCACGAAGTGGTTCTCGCCGATGATTCCGGGCTGGAGATTGACTATTTAAATGGAGAGCCGGGGATTTATTCTGCCCGGTACATGGGAGAGGACACTTCATACCGCATTAAGAATCAGAATTTGATCGACCGTCTGGAAGGGGTTCCAGATGAAAAACGTACGGCTCGGTTTGTCTGTGTGATAGCAGCGGCTTATCCGGATGGCACTGTGAAAACGGCCCGCGGCACCATGGAGGGCATTATCGGGTATGAGGAGAGGGGAGAGAATGGTTTTGGATATGATCCTATCTTTTTCCTGCCGGAGTATGGATGTAGTTCTGCGGAACTGAGTATGGAAGAGAAGAATAAAATCAGCCATAGAGGAAAGGCGCTCCGGGCGATCAAAGAGGTTCTGCTATGAAAGTGCTGGTGGTCAGTGATACCCATGGAAAGAGTGCTATGCTGGAGAGGGCGATTGAGGCAGAGGAACCTTTTGATGCTCTGATTCACTGCGGCGATGTGGAAGGGCAGGAAGATTACATAGAGGCGCTGGTGGACTGCCCTGTTTATATGGTGGCCGGAAACAATGATTTTTTCTCAGATCTTGACAGGGAGATAGAGGTGGATCTGGATGGCGTGAGGATTATGGTGACCCATGGTCATTACTATGGCGTTTCTCTGGAGCTGAATGAGCTGGCAGATGAAGCGGCCTCCAGAGATATCCCCCTTGTTCTGTTCGGACACACGCATCGGCCCGTGGTCTGTAAAATTCAGGGAGTTACGGCTATGAATCCGGGAAGTCGGTCCTATCCTAGACAGGAGGGAAGAGCGCCCAGTTACCTGGTCTTGAACATCCATGAAGATGGGAAATTCGACGG
>ERZ1090865.1217-NODE-1218-length-13066-cov-6.612097_pt1 | contig 13066 bp, 11 predicted proteins | sample MGYA00478478_ERZ1090865 | MGnify/ENA primary metagenome ERZ1090865 (study PRJEB33644, sample SAMEA5815715) | chicken gut metagenome | biome: Chicken; feature: Gastrointestinal Tract; material: Caecum | place: Ireland | collected 2019-01-01 | study: A study of... | reverse complement strand
CCCGCAAAGATTTTGCGAAGCAAAAGATTTGTGGGAAGAGCGTGAGGGAGGCAAGGAAGATGGCGTTTATCATGCAAAAAGAGCTGCGCGGAGGCAGCTCTTTTTCGTAATGTCAGGTTTTATCTTCCCACGCACCAGAGGGCGTTGCCGTCGGCGGAGGTCGCCGTGAAGCAGTAGGCGCCCTTGTTTTCGGGTGCCGTGCGCCAGCCCGCGCAGACGACGCCGCTGTAAGAGATGCCGCCGAGCTCGATCGTCACGAAATAGTCGCTCTCCATCGACCAGGTGCCCGTCAGAGCGCCCGAGATCGTGCCGTCTGCATTGAAGGTGCACTCGACGGAAGGAACGATCGTCGCCGAGACGCCCGTGGAATGCACGAGCACGTCAAAGGTGCCTGCGACCTGTTCCGTAGTCGCCGTGCCGTCGTTTTCGCCCGCGTAGCGCAGGGGTTCGAGCACGGGCCAGCCATCCTTGTTGAAGTAGAGGCGGCGCGTTTCCACATGGTGACCGCCATTCAGATTATCTCGCACATGACAGACGACGAAGAATTCGCCGCGGCGCTCCACGACCGAGTTATGGCCGAGGCCCACGTTGTTGCCCATATTGGCGATGTTGTAGTTGCCCGCAAGCTTGTTGCCGCCGTCGAAATGGGACGCCATATCGTCGCCCGTGATGTCTTCGTAAGGGCCGTCGGGGTTCTTGCTGCGCGCGACGCGCATGCAATAGTCGGTGAAGAGCGAGCCGTCGCTGACCATCAGATAATAATAGTCCGTATCGTCGTTGTAGAAGATGAACGGACCTTCGACGCCCTGGCTGTCGCCCACCCACAGAAGCTTGCCGTAGCCGTCTTCGACGGGAAGGCCGTTTTTATCGAGTTCCTTGATATAGATGCCGCCGAAGAAGGAGCCGTAGACCATCCACAGCTTGCCGTCCTTATCATAGAAGAGTTCAGGATCGATGCAGTTGGGTTTTGTCGAAGAAGTATCGGTAACACTTTCAACGATTATCTGACAATTTGAATAAGGCCCTAATACATTATCAGACTCAACGCGTGCGATCGCAGAATTAGACGTGTACATTGCTCCCGTTAAGGAAATATACATATAATACTTATCGCCTATCTTCTGTACGTCGGGCGCCCAAGTTGAATTGCCGGAAGTCGTATGTGTAAAATTCGCGAGCTCTCCCAATGCTTCCGGCCACACAAGACCATTAGCAGTTACAGATTCTGACCCGTAGAGCCGCTGCCACTCTCCATCTCTTGCCTCTTGCTGCCAAGTAACCAAGTCTTCTGATGAAGCAACGGCATAGTGCGAGCCAAAAGCGTAGTACGTCGCCGATGAAACATCATAATACACGGACGGATCGTGCACCGCTGCCGTCATGCCGGGCGCGGCTTCGGGCAGTTCGAGGGCTTCGTCGGGCGCCTTGACGCCGCCGCAGCCCGCAAGCGAAAACGCCGTCGCAAACGTCATGACGACGGCAAGCGCCGAAATAAGCAGTTTCTTGAGTTTCATAGGTCCCCCTATCATGAGAATAGATCGTTGTTATTATACCGCATTTGCGCGGTTTTTTCAAGGGGTTTGGGAAAAATTTTTCACTCTTTGAACAAAAAAGACGGAGCCGAAGCGGCTCCGCCCTTTTTCTTTTGTAATGTGCGCATAGTGCGCCTTCTCTTACTCCTTGGAACCCGTGAGCATCAGCGAGCTGATGATCGTTCTCTGGAAGCAAGCGAACAGGATCATGACAGGCAGGACGCAGAACACCGCACCTGCAAGGACGACGCCGTAGCCGCCTTCGATCGAGTTGACGTTCTTATCGAAGACAGACAGCGCGTGAGGAAGGTTGACGGCAAGGCTGTTCTGCGGGATGAAGATGTAGGAACCCATGTAGTTGTTCCAGCAGCCCATGAAGGACAGCAGGCCCTGCGCCATGATCGCGGGCATCGCAAGAGGAAGGATGAACCCGCAGAAGATGCGGAAGTAGCCCGCACCGTCGATCTTGGCGGCTTCGATGATGGAAGTCGGAAGGCCGTACAGGAACTGACGGATGAAGAACGCCGTCATGATGGAGCCGAACAGGCCGGGGATGATGAGGACGAGACCGTTCTCTCTCCAGCCGAGAGCATCGTACATCGAGAACTGAGCCGTCATGATGCAGGCGCCGGGGACCATGATCGCCGCGAGCAGGATGAAGAAGACGATGTCTCTTCCGTACCAGTTGAGCTTCGCGAACGAGAACGCCGCGGATGCGGACGTGATGACGCCGACGACGACGGGCACGATGGAGTACACGAGGTTGTTGCCGAGTGCACGCCAGAACGTCAGTTCACTGAAGACCTGCTGGAACGCCTTCGTCATGAACTGGCTGTAGTTGTAGAAGAAGCCGTTCGAATAGCCCGGGGAAGCGGTGCTCAGACGAGGCCACCAGACGAGGGAGTTGAGGATCGTCGAACCGATACCCGTGGTGGACGTATCGGCAAAGCCTGCCGCGACCATCCACCAGAAGGGGTAGACGGAGAGGAACGCACCGAAGAGAAGGATGATATAGCAGACGATATCGCCCACGAGCTTCTTGCGCTTTTTGCTGGCGCGGTGCGTGGCGGAGGAGATGCCGAAGAAGGCAAGGACTGCGCCGAACGCGTAGCGGATGGGAGAATACTTTTTCTGCTCTTCTGCGGGAGCAGCATTCATAACTTCGTTACTCATTTTTCCCCTCCTTAGTCCTTATTCTTGGAATCCAGCCAGAACTGGATGAGCGTGAGGATGATGATCATGACGGCGAGGATCATGCCGTATGCAGCACCCTGCGAAGGCCTTGCGTTGATGCCGTTCATACCCGTTCTCCAGATAAGAGCGACATAACCGGAAAGCATCGGGTCGTCCGCCTTGAACAGTTCGGGCTCGGCGTAGATCTGCATGCCGCCGATGACTGCCGTGACGATGTTGTAGAAGATGGTGGGGTACAAGTCGGGCATGGTGACCTTCCAGAAGATCTGCCAGCCGTTTGCACCGTCGATCTGCGCGGCTTCTTTGGTTGCCGCATTGACGCCCGAGAGACCTGCGATGTACAGGATGACGGTACCGCCGAGGCCCTTCCAGACGGACATGATGATGACGACGCACTTAGAAAGGACGCCCTGGCACCAGAACGGGTCGGTCGTGAAAGCGCCACCGCCCGAAGCGCCCGTCAACGACGCCCAGGTGAGCGACGCGGCGCCCGTCGTGTTGATCCAGTTGATGTCGAGCCCGAAGATCTGGTTGAAGACACCTTCCTGGTTGAACATGAGGCGGAACGTGTAGACGATGGAGACCGTACTTGCAACGCAGGGGAAGTAGTAGATCACGCGGAACACGTTGGCGCCGGGGATGTCGCGCGTCATGCAGACGGCGAAGAACATCGCGAGGATCATACCGATCGGGATACCGATCATGTAGAACACGGTGTTGAAGAGGTACACGCCCATCTCGTTCATCGGGATGGCGGGGCTGATGCGGATGACATTGGTGAATGCGTATGTATACCAATGCCAGGGATCGGAGACGCCTTCGCTGGTCGTGTAGATGTGATCTGCAAAATCAGCCAGGAACTCGAACATCGAGCCCGACATGACCGTGTAGTTGGTGAACGAAAGCAGGATGGCAGCGACAAGGCAGATGAAGACGAACCAGACCGTACCCACGATGAGCGGGAGACAGAAGATCCAGCCCCACAGGTTGTCCTGCAGTTTCTGCTGATTGATGGGTTTTCTATGCTTCTTCTGCGGGAGGGCTTCTTCGCCGACGATGGCTTCTTCGGCTTCCACGGCTTCCGCATTGACAGCAGCGTTGTTTTCCATCATTTTCCTCCTTATTTTTTCATATCCGCTCAAAGAGAAGAAGGGGAGCACGGCGTCCCGTGCGGAATGCGTGCTCCCGCGTTCTCTTCAAGCATGGCGGAACATCGGAAGATGTTCTCACGCCGCAAGCGTTTTCTTTTTACGAGAGCATGTCTTTCTCGGTCTGGATGGCGACGTCGAGCAGGCGCTGAGCTTCTCTCGTGGAGTAGACTGCCCACCAACCGGGGGTCGCATAGGACTCGGGGTGTTCGGGGATGGCGTCGGGGTTGGCGCTGACATCGCTGCTCGTGAGCATCGTGTCGAAGATGGTACCCCAGTCGACCATGTTGCCCGTATGAGGCGCCTGGTTGAGGTAAGGAAGGACGTAGTTCTTGCCGCGGGCATCGAGGCTGCCGAGCCATGCGGTCTCGTAGGTGTACATTGTCGAATCGCGGACGAAGTTGAGGCCGAACTGCATTCTGACGCTGAGGTCGCGGTCTTCATAGGTATAGAGGGTGAGGAAGAGCACCTTCATGCCGTATGCAAGGGAGTTGACCGATTCCATAGGCGTGTTTTCGAACTGCTTGTCGTAAGCGACGTCGGGATGATTCTGCGCCATCCATTCGCCGACCGTGCCGCCTGCCGTGTTGGCTGCGTACATATCCTTCGCGATCTGGTAGACGGAATCGAACTCGGCATCGTCGGGGGAGATCATTTCTTCGAAGGCACCCGTGCCGTCGAGGAAATCAAGGCACTGAGACTTGAAGTTGGGAAGCTGGGAACCCGAATAGGTGAGGGTGACCTGCATCTCTTCGCCGATGGTGAGGTACTTCATCAGGTCGATGCACGCCTCGAGCTTCCACTCTGCGTCGTCGAGGACTGCGGTGGAGATACCGTAACCGACGGAGTCCATACGCGCGCCCCACTTATCCTGGCGCTCGAGCTGGTTCTCGAAGATCTCCTGGCCCGTGTACTCGGTCTTTGCAGGGGAGACGTAGCCGTCCTGCTTCTCGCCGTCCGTATAGGTGACCATGTTGTAGTCTGCATCCTTGATGTAGGAGTAGAGCGCATAGTCTTCGGAGACGGGCTCGGGCATCAAGCTGGCTGCGAGGACGCTGCGGTCGGTCTTGTTGGTGTTGATCGCATCCCAGGTACCCTTACCATAGAAGACGACCTGGCCGAGGCAGAACATTTCCCAGCCGGAGGGCTTGGTCGACGTCGTATCGCCGCAGTTGTTGGAGTTGCCGTTCCAGTCGGAGCCGTACGCATAGAACGCACCGAGCGTTTCGACGTAAGCTTCGCTGTTGGTACCGTACTGGATGGCGATGTCTTCCATCACGCCCTGGATGTTGACCTGTTCGGTCGTGTACGTTTCGGTGCCGATGACGGTAGGATCGTCGCCGTTGGTGACGGAGGTCGAATCCTGGTTGATGTAGTCGGCATTGTTGCCTGCGAGCCAGGGAAGGAGATAGTAAACACTTTCGTACTGGTCGTTGCCGTAGATGTTCTTTCTGCCGTCCGGGGTCGTTCTGCCGCCCATGTTCTCGGTATAATTATCCCAATTGTAGGTGTTGAAGTAGTAAGTCAGCACCCAGGTGAGCGCGGAGTACTCGGCATAGGTGTAGGTGATGTAGCCCGTGTCTTCATCGTACTCTGCTTCGGTGTTCTTGTATTCGGCAGGGATCTCGACGTTGGTGTTGGCACCGTCGGGCCAATATTTCTTCGCTTCTTCGAAGGTATCGCCGGGGAAGCCGGGGATGGTCACGCAGTAGCCCTGGCCGTCGGTGTACTCATCCACGAGCCAAGCCACGGGATCGCCGCCGATGAGGGCGTCTTCGTAGCTGGGGAACTTGTAGAAGTTATAGGGCTTGTAGTAGGTGGGCTCGCCGATCCGGATGAGGGGCACGTCGTTGCCGTCTTCATCGGTGACGACGCCGTACTCGGCGTTGAAGGTGAGAGCCCCCGTCTCGAACTCGGCGCCCTTCGTGCCGTTTCTGTCGCTCGTCTTCTTGTTGGTGAGCGCTTCGCGGATCTCATCGGTGAAGAAGGTATCGTTGAAGGAAAGGCCGAAGTTGGAGAAGTCCTTGGGAAGGCCGTAGATGCCGACCTCCACGCCGGACTGCTGACCCTTCCATGCGCCGTCCGCGAACTCGATACGCTCGCCGCGCTGATAGCCTTCCGCATCGGTGTGGGCATAGAATGCAAGCGCGTCGTCCCAGACGTCGTTGAGAGCGGCAACGTCCTCTTCGGAGGTCAGGTAATCAGCAAGGTCGAGGACGCGGCCGTAGTGCGACCAGACGCGGACGTACTTGGGCGAGACATAGAAAATGTCGGGCTGGCTGTTCGAGGAGATCTGGTTGGAGAGTGCGGTGAAGTACGCAGTCGGATCGGCGTTACTGTCGAAGTCGATCGTGATGGGCGCGTGGCCTTCTTCCCACTCGCCGCTTGCGATCATTTCCTGCGTGTACTGCTCCGCCCACGTGTTGCAGGCCGTCTCGTTGATCACTCGGTCGTCGACGCCGCAGAACATGGAGATCTTGATCGTGTTCGAATCGTCTCCGCAACCGGCAAGGCCGATCGCCGTTCCGCACACCATGACGGCAGAGAGGGCAACGAGTGAAGCGTTTCTTAACAGTTTTTTCTTCATTCTTTTACCTCTTATAAATATAGAATCTTGTGCCGCCCTCATTGCCTTGCTTGGGAAGCGGTGTTCGCAGTTTGGGGGAGTGCGCTCCCCGCTGCCGCCGCTTGGCGCTTCGGACGCATGAAATGCCGTATCAGTCCGTCAAGTAGAAAAAGGACATTCGTCAATCTTGCCGCAGGCCGCCCTGAGGCAGCCCCCGAAAAATCGGAAACACGGAAAAATTAACGAATGTCCCTCTGCTTCATGACTTTCCCCCTATCGTCATTTCTACACTGACATAACTTTACCACACTTTCGGCGGTTTGTCAATGTTATTTTGAAATTTTTTTTGTGAAATATTCATCTTGAATTGCGAATTTTCACCACTTTGTCGCATTTCTCGCTATCATGAGCGTTTTTGTGCAAAATGACGCGGAAAAAGCGCCCCGTTTGGGACGCTTTGTCGGTTTTATGCGGGTATATGCGGTTTTGCGGCTGCCGCGGCTGCCCTTTGGGATGGCGCGCCGTGCGGCACGGGCGAGCCGTGCGGGACCTGCGGTCTGCCCGCGGCCTTTCAAGCGGGGCTTACTCCTGGCGGTCGATGATATCCAGGATCTCGGAGATGCGGTCGAGGTCGTCGCGGGAGTAGTAGTCGATGTAGATGCGGCCCTTCTTGTCCGTGCCGATGAGGGAGACCTTCGTGCGGAAGGAGGTGCGCAGCCGCTCGACGAGGTGGGTGAGCTCGGCGTTCGCGAGGGTGTTCTTCTTCTCCTTCTCGCGGGCGAGCACCTCGGGCGGGTTGAGAAACTGCTTGACGGCGCGCTCCATCTCGCGGACAGACCAGCCATTTTTGACGCACTCTTCGGCGAGCTTGCCCTGCGCCTCCTTGGGAACGGGCACGAGGGTGCGCGCATGGCCCGAGGAGAGCTTGCCGTCCCTCACGAGCGCGATGACCTCGGGGGCAAGCGTGAGAAGGCGCAGCGTGTTGGCGATGGCGGGACGGGACTTGCCCAGACGGTTCGCGAGCTCCTCCTGCGTGAGGTGGTACTCGTCCATGAGCTGCTTCATCGCGTCCGCCGCTTCGATGGGGTTGAGGTCCTCGCGCTGCAAATTTTCGATGAGGCTTATTTCGCGGATCTCGCGCTCCGTGTAGTCCTTGACGACGGCGGGGATGCTTTCGAGCCCCGCCATCTTGGCGGCACGGTAGCGGCGTTCGCCCGCGATGATCATGTAGCGGCCGTCGGGGTCCGCATTGACGACGATGGGGCTGATGACGCCGTGCTCGCGGATGGAGCTTGCAAGGTCGTTCAAAGCGCCTTCGTCGAAGATCTTACGCGGCTGATCGGGGTTGGGATAGATGTCGGAAAGCGGGAGCTCGCGGACGCCCGAAGCGCTCTCGCCCTGCGCGTTCTCGTAAGCTTCTTCCGTATCGCTGAACAGGGCGGAAAGCCCTCTGCCTAAGCCTTTCGTCGTCATGTCTTATTCCCCCTTCTCTTCCGTCTTTAAGATAAATTCTTCGGTGAGCGCCGCATAGGCGCGCGCGCCCGCGCACTTGGGATCGTGCAGCACGATGGGCTTGCCGTGGCTGGGAGCTTCGGCAAGGCGCACATTGCGCGGGATGACGATCTCATAGAGCTTTTTGGTGAAATACTTCTTGATCTCCGCCGCGATCTGCTTGCTGATGAGCGAGCGGCCGTCGTACATGGTGAGCGCGACGCCCTCCACTTTGAGCGAGCGGTTGAGGTGCTGCCGCACGAGCGAGATGGTGTTCATGAGCTGGCTCAGCCCTTCCAAAGCGTAATATTCGCTCTGGATGGGGATGATGACGCTGTCCGCTGCGGTGAGCGCGTTGATCGTAAGCAGCCCCAAAGAGGGCGGGCAGTCGATGAAGATATAGTCGAACTCCCCGCGCACCTTGTCGAGGGCGCCCTTTAAGATCTTCTCGCGGCTCTTCTTTGCGACGAGCTCCACTTCCGCGCCCGCGAGGTCGATGTTCGCGGGCAGGATGGTGAGCGTTGCAAGCTCGGTGGGGAGCAGGTTCTCCTTGCAGTCCTCCCCCTCGATGAGCACCTGATAGACGGACTTTTTCAAAGAGCTCTTGGAAAAGCCGAGGCCCGTCGTGGCGTTGCCCTGCGGGTCGATGTCGACGAGCAGCACTTTTCTTCCCATCGTCGCAAGATACGCCGCCATGTTGACGCACGTCGTCGTCTTGCCGACGCCGCCCTTCTGATTGGAAAAGGAAATGATCTTGCCCATACTCTCTCACCTCTTTTCTTATGCTTCGGGGGCGGAAGGAGCACTCGGAGCGGCGGGAGCGGATGGAGCGCTCGGAGCAGCGGGCGCGGAAGACCTCGTGCCCTTGCCCGTCATGCCGAAGGGATCGTCGGGCGTGCCTTTGTCGTGCTCTTCCATATAAGCAAGTACTTCTTCCCACGAGGCGCCCTTCATGAGCATATCCACTTCGGGCGTGTAGATGGTCTCCCTTTCGACGAGGACGCGCGCCATGTTGTCGAGCACGCTCCTGTGTTCGAGGAGGAGCTTCTTCGCGCGCTCGTATGCGGAGGTGACGATGCGCTTGATCTCTTCGTCGATGATGTTCGCCGTCTCTTCCGAATAGACGTTGTGCTGTTCGAAGTCGCGCCCGAGGAAGACGGGGTTGTCGCTCGAATAGGCGATGGGCCCGAGTTTGTCGCTCATGCCCCACTCCGTGACCATCTTGCGCGCCATCTGCGTGACCTTCTGGATATCGTTGGAAGCGCCCGCCGAGACGTCCTGGATGACGATCTCTTCGGCGACCCTGCCGCCCAGCGCCATGCAGATGAAGTCGTTAAGCTTCTTAACAGTGTAGCTGTTGTCGTCCGTTTCGGGGCGGGTGAGCGTGTAGCCTGCCGCCATGCCGCGGGGGATGATGGAAACTTCCTGCACGTTGTCGTTCTGTTCACACAGTTTAGACAGAATGGCATGGCCCGATTCGTGATAAGCGGTGGACTTCTTGTCGGCTTCCGTCACTACGCGGCTCTTCTTCTGAGGGCCCATGATGACTTTGTTAATTCCTTCATAAAGCTCGAGATTGCCGATGAGCTTTTTCCCTGCACGGGCGGCGAGGATGGCTGCCTCGTTGAGAAGGTTGGCAAGGTCTGCCCCCGAGAAGCCGCTCGTCATGCGGGCGATGGTACGGAAGTTGACGTCGGGAGCGAGGGGCTTGTTCCTCGCATGGACTTTGAGGATCTGCTCGCGGCCCTTGACGTCGGGAAGGTTGACGTAGATCTGACGGTCGAAGCGGCCGGGACGGAGAAGGGCGTTGTCGAGGATGTCGGCACGGTTGGTCGCTGCCATGACGATGACCCCTTCGTTGGAATCAAAGCCGTCCATCTGGACGAGGATCTGGTTGAGGGTCTGTTCCCGCTCGTCGTGGCCACCGCCGAGGCCCGCTCCACGCTGACGGCCCACGGCATCGATCTCATCGATGAAGATGATGCAGGGCTGGTTGCGTTTTGCAAGGTCGAAGAGATCACGCACACGCGAGGCACCGACACCGACGTACATCTCGACGAAGTCGGAGCCGCTCACCGAGAAGAAGGGAACGCCCGCTTCGCCTGCAACGGCCTTTGCGAACAGCGTTTTACCCGTTCCGGGAGGGCCGACGAGGAGAACGCCCTTGGGGATCTTCGCCCCGAGGTCGGAGAACTTCTTGGGGCTCTTTAAGAACTCGACGACTTCGGCGAGCTCTTCCTTCTCTTCTTCGGCACCCGCGACGTCGGAGAAGCGGACCTTGATGTTGGTGGAGACCTTCGCTTTCGTCTTGCCGAAGCTCATTGCCTTGCTGCCTCCGCCCATCGTCGAACGCATGACAATGAAGATCGCGACGACGCCGATGACGAGCACGGCAAGATAGATGATGGTGCTCCAATTAGAGCCTGCGTTTGGGTTGGAATAGCTGTATTCCTGCAAACCGTAGTTTTCTACCCAATCATCGAGGATGGACTGTCCGTCCGCCGTATAGAGGCTGCTGAATACCGTCCAATATTTGTAGGACGCGCGTTCGTCCGTCGAGGTGTAACCGTAGACGACATAACCGTTGACATGCACTTTGACGATCTGCTCGTCGTCTGGGATCTCACCCGCATCCCCGCCATCCGTTGCGCGAGGGTCTTTCACAAGCTGCGTGAACTCGCTCGCACTGACTTGCATATCATTCTTGATCTGCGACGTGATGAGGAAGTAAATGCCGATCCCCAGCACAAGTACGAGAGCCAACGCTATGATCACTTTGACTGTCTTGCTCAAAATTAACTCCTTCTTTGTTTACTGCCCATAGTATGGGCAAATTTGCTCTATTATTGTACCATACCCGCACCTTGTTTGCAAGTGTTTCCCTGAAACTTTTTCAGGTTTTACCAAAATATCATCTTTTTACCCCAAACTCCTCATCTTGATATGTTTCATGTGAAACTTTTCCCTGTTTTACGGGCTTTGATGAGCATGCGTTGGGTGATTTTAGGGCTGAATATGTTTCATGTGAAACCATCCAGGAATTTTTTACTCAAGAGAGGGGTTTCACGTGAAACATTGGGTGCAAAAATTGAGGTTTGGCGCGAGATGCGTGCCGAACAACATGAATTTATCCGCAAAAAGAAAGACCTCGCTGTGAAGCGAGGCCTAAATGAGGAAGAAAATCGGATGGTCAGAAGATGAATTGGGCGATATAGTCGTCGAACCATTGCCCGCTGATCGCATAGTTCGTTGCGGCGGCGAACCATTCCGAACGGAAGATGGGCCCGACGATCGCCGAGGACGAAAGGAAGTTGTGCATGCCCTCGAGCGGGATCCAGCTGCAGACCGCGAGCACGATGAAGAGCAGGATGCCCGCTTTCAGGAGCCCCAAGATCGCTCCGAGCAGCTGATTGATGACGCGGAAGGGGGCGACCCGTTCGACGAGCCCGCTCAGGCCCTTATCGAGCAGAACGGCGGCGAGCTTGATGAGCACGACGAGCAGCACGAAAGAAATGGCGATGGAGAACCACTTCGCAAGCACGCTGCCAAGCATCATGGCGGGCGTGGGGCCTGCGGGGATAGTCTCGACAGACGCAAACGCGCCCGAGATGATGGAGCGGGGCAGCCAGCCGACGTTGAGCGCTTCGAGCGTGCTCTTGACGTCTGCGCCCGAGATATCGGCGGGAAGGGGCGTGAGCAGCGCCTCGTTCTTGAAGCTATTTGTTAAGCCTTTAGCAATGGCGGTCGTCATATGGAAGACCTGCTCGAGGAAATTGGAAAACGAGACGCAGAATATAACGGCGAAGACGATGGCAAAGAGCGTTCCCGCCATCTTGCAGACGCCCGAGATGAGCCCGCGGTATGCCCCGAACGCCGTCCCCGCGACGAGCACGAGCACGAAAATGAGATCGACCGTCCACGTCCACGATGTGAGCAATGAATGCAGCATAAGCACCTCCTTTTCAGGGTCGTAACGCCATTATAGCACAAAATGCGCGATTTGTCTTTGATTTCCGGGCAAAAAGCGAATGCGCGCGCAAAAACCTGTCAATGATGGGAGTATGGACAACATCACAGCGTTTGAAACGGTCATACACGCACAAAATGCCCTGGCGCCGCTCGTGCTTGCAAAATGTCTTCGCGCATCCCTTCTGAAAACATATGTTCGCCCCGCGATCGTGTGCGTGGGGAGCGACCGCGTTGCGGGGGACAGCCTCGGCCCGCTCACGGGGAGCATCCTGCAAAAATGCGGCGCGGACGCCTTCCTTTACGGCACGCTCGGGCGGACGGTGACGGCGCGCGAGGTGCCCGCTCTTGCCTCTTTTCTCAAAAAGACGCACCCCAAGTCCCCCGTTCTTGCCATCGACGCCGCCGTCGGGAGCGCGGAGGAAGTCGGGCTTGTGAAGCTTTCGGGTGCGCCGCTTTATCCCGGCTCGGGCACGAACAAGCAGCTCGGATGCTTAGGGGATGCGAGCATCCTCGGCATTGTGGCGCGGCGGGAGGAAGGCTTTGCGGCGCTCGACAGGGTGCGGCTCGGAACGGTCTGCCGCATGGCGGAGGTCATCGCGGAGGCGGTCCTTCTCGCACTGGAAGAAAAGCGGGGGCTTGCAGAGAGGCGCGTGCGGGGAAGCGGAGCATGTTAGAACTTCTCATTTCGTGTGATTTTTTGAACAAATCTTGATTTTTCGCATTTCTTTTCAGAAATCACCGAAAAATCTTTTCATATTGTTGACGAAAGAACAAAAAACGAGTAAAATAGAGAAAAAAATAAAAATCAAAGGAGAAGTGTCATGATCAAGAAGACGAAGACCAAGACGTTCGATACCGATACCGCAACTGTTGTGAAGAAGGTCTGCTTCGGGGAATTCGGCGATCCCGCAGGTTACGAGGCGACGATGTACCAGACCCCCGAGGGCGACTACTTCCTTTACACGAACGGCGGCGAGGAATCCCCCTACAAGGCGGAGAACATCACGTCTTACTGCAAGTCCAAGGCTCTTGCCTGGATCGAGAACAACTGAGGCTTTGTAAAGAAAAAGAGCGGGCAAGCATGCCTGCTCTTTTTTTGTTTTATTGGGGGGGCTGCGGGCGATCGGACGGTCAGAGGGCGGGCGATCGCGGAGCGGGCGCGGGAG
>ERZ1090865.1213-NODE-1214-length-13100-cov-11.354619_pt1 | contig 13100 bp, 14 predicted proteins | sample MGYA00478478_ERZ1090865 | MGnify/ENA primary metagenome ERZ1090865 (study PRJEB33644, sample SAMEA5815715) | chicken gut metagenome | biome: Chicken; feature: Gastrointestinal Tract; material: Caecum | place: Ireland | collected 2019-01-01 | study: A study of... | reverse complement strand
GCAAACTTCGTGCTGAACAACCAGCAGAAGCTGGACAAGCCCATGAACAAACGGCCGCTCGAATCCATCATCGACAGCGAGAATATGCGGGGTCAGGTCTATGTCTCTACCGGCGTGTGCGCCAGCTATGAGCTGTTCCTTGATCCCGACCGCAACACCGAAGCGGAACTGGTGGCAGGGCACATCTATTTCTGCCAGTATTGCACCCCGTTCCCGCCCATGAAGCTGGTCACCAACACGATGGAATACCAGTCCGGCGCACTGGCTACGGCCCTGCTGGCCTGAGAAAGGAGAGCGCAGTAAATGGCACTGAACATTTCCAGTAACCTTGTTCCCGAGGTCATCAATGACTACAACGTCTATGGGCAGGACGGTCTCCTGCTGATTGGCCTTGCGGACGAGATCACCCTGCCTAAGATTTCCTCGAAGAAGACCACGCTGTCCGGCTCGGGGATTCTGGGCGAAATCGACGCTCCTGTTCCCGGCCAGATCGAGAGCAGCGAGATGAAGATCAAGTGGAACCACCTGTACAGCGACGCCGCCCGGATGATGAACCCCAACGAGACGGTGCAGATCACCATCCGCGCCGCTCAGCAGACCGCCAACAAGGAAGGCGGCGTGGTCTACAAGGGCCTGCGCATCGTTTGCAGCGGGCACCCGAAGGAAATCGACCTGGGCACTCTCAAACGCGGCGATACGATGGGGGCGACCACTACCCTGGAGCTGCTGACCTACAAGGTCGAGGTGGACAGCCAGGTGATTTTCGACATCGACAAGCTGGGCGGCAAGTATGTCGTCAACGGCGTAGACCTGCGGGCAGAGATCAACGCCCTGATTTGATGCAACATCCGGCTGTCCCCCTGAGAGGGGCGGCCGGAATTTTTACAGGAGGGCAATATGTCCGAGATGATCGTGAAGTTTAAGAGGCCCTACAAGTTCGAGGGCAAGGAGTATACCGAACTGGACCTGTCCGGCCTGAGCGGCCTGACCGTGCAGGACGTGATCGACGCGCAGAAAGAGCTGATCGAGCAGGGCAATACGGCGGCGCTGGGCATTATCGAATCTACCGTAGGGTTCGCTATGGCGCTGGCGACCAAGGCCACCAAGAAGCCGGTGGAGTTGTTCAAGCTGATGCCGCGCGCCCTGATGAATCAGGTGCAGCAGGCTGTCATGAAGGCGATGAGCGGCGAAAAGAATGACGTGAGCAAGCATGTGCTGACCTTTGAGCAGCCCTACACCTACGACGGCAAGAAGGGCGAGATCAAGGGGCAGACCTTTGACAGCATCGACCTGACCGAGGTTGAAAACCTGTGTACCATGAACGAGCTGACGGCGGAAAACCGGATGGTGGCAGAGGGTTTTGCGACCGTGAACAAGGACCGCAACTACTTCCACGCCGTGGTCATTGCAAGCCAGGCCACCGGCCTGCCGGAGGACTTCTTCACGGCGCTGCCGCTGTGTGAGGCGGCCAAGCTGCGCAACGCGGTGGACAGCGCTTTTTTCGAGTAAACGGCGGGGCAAAGGAGCTGCGCCGGTTGGCGATCAGGATTAGCCAGGCGACGTTCTCTAGCCTCGACACGCTTTTGTGCATGCCGGTGAAAGACCTGATCGACCTTGCCGAGGAGGTGAGCGAGGTATGCCAAGCAACGGCGCGTTAGACCTGACCATACGCATCATGGGCAAGGTGGACCCCTCGCTTGCCAAGTCCATTTCCAGCGTGACCCGGCAGGCCGGGTCCATCTCAAACGTCATCGGCAACATCGGCAAGGCCGGGCTTGCCATGACGGGGGCAGTCGCTGGCGCATCCACTGCCGTTATTGCAAGCACAACCAAGGCGGCAGAGACCTTTGAAAGCCAGATGGCCGATGTGGCAAAGTACGTCGAAGGCATCACGGACGAAACGGGCCACATCGACACAAGCAAGTATAACGAGATGGCCGACGCGATTCTGCGGCTGTCAACCATGATCCCGTACACGGCAGAGGAGCTGACCAGACTGGCTGCAGCCGCCGGCGAATCGGGTTACGGATTCGACGAGATTGTAAACATCGCCAAAGACGGAACAATCAGCGGATTCCTGTACGATGTGGCTATGGCTGGCTCAGCGCTGGACATTTCGGCAGATCAGGCCGGCGACTGGGCGGCAAAGTGGGAAGTTGCTCTGAACATGAGCCATGAACAGATCATGGACTTGTTTGACCAGATCAACTTTCTGGCGGCAAACACCGCAACGTCCGCAGAAGAAATCGCGCAGGTTGTCGGGAAAACCGGGTCGGTAGGCAATATCGCCGGCATGGACCCGATGTATACGGCGGCACTGGCAGACGCTTTGCTGTCGATGGGCGTTGACACGGCGCGGGCGGCAACGAGTATCAAGAACATCTACACGAACCTGTCCTTGGGTGCAAGCGCTACGACGCGAATGCAAAACGGCTGGGCCAGAATTGGAATGACGGCAGAAAGCGTTGCCGCGTCCATGCAAAGCAACGGGCCTGAAACCATGAAAGAGGTTTTCGAGGCAATCGGAAATCTGCCTGACGATCAACGCCTTGCCACCATTACGGACATTTTCGGAAGATGGCCGCTGGAAAGCGCGGCCAAAGTTGCCGAGAATATGCAGGCGTTCCAGGATGCCATTGACATGGTAGAAGGAAACGGTTGGCAAGGCAGCCTTGAGCGCGAGTTCATCGTCAAGTCAAGCACGGGAGAGGCAATCGACCAGATGTTTGACAGCTCGGTCAACCGCTTCATGGTGACGCTCGGGAACAACTTCCTGCCCATCAAGAAGGAGCTGGCGACGCTGGGCATCGACATGATGAACGGCATCACCGACAGCCTGCCGGACCTGACGCGGCTGGCGGAAGCTGTTATGCCGATGCTGCGCAGTGCGGTGGAAGGCATCGGGAATGCCGTACAGGACGCTTTGCCGCACATCCAGAACGCTATTGATTATGTGGTAAACAACAAGGACACGGTGACACAGTGGGCCACCGGGTTGGTTGGCCTGTTCGCGGTCATGAGCGCTGCGCCGGCCGTCAGCGGGATTGCAAGCACTGTTCTCGGCCCGGCGGCCGGATTGATGTCTGTATCTCCCAGCAGGGGGCAAAGGTTTGCAAGCGGCGCGGCGGGAGCCGTGTCTGGCTTGGGAGGAACCATTCAGGCGGCGAGGATCGGCGCGCAGATGGCAAATTCCAGCATGACACAAGTAAACGGAGAAGCTGCCGGAGGCGGCCTATTCAACACGCTGCTGGGAGCCGCATTCGGCGTAAAAAACCGAAACGCGCTGACAAGCGGAAAAGGAAGCGACAGAACGTGGTGGAACCGCGCCATTGGCGTTGCCGACCAAATCGCAACTGCGAAACAGGGCGGCATTGGAGGCGTGATAAGCGGACTGTTTGCCGGGACCCGTATTGGAAACTACGCCAAAGGGATTGCCGACACTAAGATTGGCGGTGGACTTATTGGCGCGGCAAAGACCGGCGGCGGGGTGATGGGAGAAATCCTTTCCGGGATTGCGGGATTTACAGGGCTGTCAGGAGCCGTGACGGGGGTCAAAGCCGCAGGCGCGGGAGCGCTGGCGAAAGTGGGGAGCCTGGCCCCCGTACAAGCGCTTGGGAGCGTTGCAGGCGGAATCGCAGGCGGCGTTGGAAACGTCCTCGGATTTGGCGGAACTGTGATGGCTCCATTGGCGAGCGGGTTCATGTCTCTGCTTGGCACCTTTGGCCCGGTCATCGCGGGTATCGGCGGAATCGTCGCCGTGGTCAGCATCCTGGGGGATAACCTTGACGGGATACGCACTGTTGTGGGCAACATCTTTGGCCCGGCGGGCGTACAAGTGCTTGATAACTTTGTTGGCGGAATCACCAACATTGGCAACGCCATCCAGAATGCCCTCAGCCCCGAGGGGCTGGCGAACATCCAAGAGACGATCACCAAGACGTTTGGCCCCGGCGCAGGCGCGGCCTTCGGGACGCTGATCCCGCTGATCCAGACGGTGACGGGCATCTTCGGCCAGATCGTAGACCTGGGCGTGAACCACCTGAAACCGCTGATCCTAGAAGTGTGGGAATTCCTGTCTGGCACACTGTTCCCGGCAGTCGTTCCGTTGCTGTCCACTGTCATCGGCCTGGTGGGCACAGCACTCGTCAACGCCGTGAAGGTCATCGTGGATGTGGTCAAGGCGGTGACGCCGGTCGTTGAGCCGGTCATTACCGGGATCATCGGGCTGATTCAAAGCATCGCCAACGTGGCCGTATCCGTGGTGAACTTCATCATTCGGTGCCTAAATACGCTCTCGTTTACAATCCCGGATTGGCCGGCAGTGTTTGGAGGCTTGGCAGGGAAAACGCTTGGCTTCAACCTGCAAGAGGTCTCTCTGCCCCAGTTCGCGCAGGGCGGCGTCGCCACAAGGCCGTCTGTCTTTGGCGAGGATGGGCCGGAAATGGCGATCCCGCTGGGGATGGACAAGAGAGACCGGGCAATCGGCCTGTGGATGCAGACCGGGCGGATGCTGGGGCTGACCGCCCTGGCAGGCATTGCGCTGGGCAGCGACGCCGGCGTGGCCTTCACCAAGGGTGTCGGGCTGATGAACCGTGTCGCCGACGTGATGACGCTGGCCGGCGCGGACAGTGCATCGGCCCAGAAATTCATCTCGACGGCCAGGGCGGGCGCAAGGCTGCGCGGCGGCCTTGGCTACCTGGCAAGCGCGGACGGCATCGCTCTACCTGACCTGAACCCAAGAGGGACGGGCAGAGGCAGCGGCAACGGCGGCAGCCTCCCACCCATCAACTTTACCATGCAGGTGACGGTCAATGGCAATGTGGACGAAACCCAGATCAAGCGTCTGGAAGAGGCCATGGAACGGAAGTTCGCGGAGATGATAGCAAAGTACGAGAGGGAAAGGAGGCGGACGCGCTATGCCTACTGAGTACACCACCATCAGCGGGGATACCTGGGACGGCATCGCCCTGGAAGTGTATGGGAGTGAAGCAAACGCCGACTGGCTGATGCAGCACAACCCGCAGTACATCACCACCACAAAGTTTGCCTCCGGCATAGTTCTGGCGACGCCGGCCCTGCCGGTGACGGCACCCACAAATCTGCCGCCGTGGAAGCGAGGCGGCTGATATGAGCATTGCGGGCCAGATAAGCGAAAAAGCCCGGCGGGCAAGTATCCAACTGATCTACGGAAATACGGATATTACGGCAGATATTTCGGATATTCTGGAAAGTTTCAGCTATAAAGACTGCGCCGAGGGCCAAAGCGACAGCATATCCATCAGCATTGACGCGGCCGGGGAGGAATGGAAGGGGAGCTGGATGCCAGACAAAGGCGCAAAGCTCTACCCGACCATCGCCGTAACGGACTGGAACTTTGGTGGCGTTGAGAACGGCATCCGCGATCTGAGCGCAGAGTGCGGGGCATTTACGCTGGACGATCTGAGCTACAGCGATGCGCCGGATGTTCTGAACATTGGAGCGGTGGCAAAACCAAACGACACCAGTTTCAGTGAGCGGGAGCGGGACTTTGATTGGAAGAACACGAGCGTCCAGAAAATTGCAGAGGAAATCGTGGGCCGGTACGGCCTCTCGCTGCAATTTGAGGGGACGGATCACGAAATCGAAGTCAAAGAGCAGAGCGAGACGGACAGCGCTTTCCTGCAAAAGCTGTGTGAGACATACGGCTTGTGCATGAAGGTGTACACCGAAAAACTCTGGATTTATGACCGGGAAGCCTACAAAGCCAAGGAGGCGGCGTTTACTGTTTACCGGGGAGCACCGGCGGACGATCCGACCGCGCTCTGCGTTAAACGGGGGAGCTTTAGCTGGAACACGACGCTGGCCGGAACCTACACGGGAGGCATCTTCACCTACACCAACGAGAAGGAGGAAATCGACATCTCGGTGGAAGTGGGGACACCGGAGCGCCAACTCAAGCTGAACCAGAAGGCGAGCAGCGAGGCAGACGCGCAGGCCCAGCTTGAGGCCGCCATCGCAAAAGCCAACCACGGGGCGACAACCATCAGCTTCACGATGATGGGATACCCCGGCGGCGCGGCGGCCCAGTGCTTCAACCTGTCGGGGTATGGCAAGATGGACGGCAAATACTTTGTGGACAGCATGGAGCACAGCTTGACCGATTCTGGCTATACGACCAGAATCGAGGCCAGCAAGGTGGAGGAAGTGACGGCATGAAAAGCGAAGTTCGGTTTGGACGGGTAAGCAACATAGACTACCCGGCGGGCACCTGTGAGGTGACCTACAAAGACCGCGACGATACAGTGACAAAGCAGGTCTCCTTCATCTCCAACCGGCGGTACATCATGCCGAAGGTGGGGGACCTGCTGATTGTGCTGCACCCCGGCGCACAGCCCGAAGATGCCGTTGTGCTGGGCACCATCTGGAACGAGGTAAACGTGCCGCCAGAGGGATACGAAGGACTGTTCCGGCAGGACTACGATCTCGAGTACGGCAAGTGCTACCGGAAGTATGATGCCAACGTGCCGGAATCCCTCTACCACATAGAAGGCGACGACTATGTGGAAATCAAAAAGAACCAGCAGACCGACATTGATGGAGACACGAACGTCACCATCAAAGGGAAACTGGTACTGAAAGTGGGCAGCTGTACGGTGACCATTGACGGCGGTACGGTAACGGTGGATGCCGCAAGCGAACTGAACATGACTGCGCCGGACATCAAGATCGACGGGAACACGGTCAACATTACAGGCGCAACCGGCGATTGCGTCATCAACGGTATAAGCCTGGTCCACCATGTGCACACGTCGTCCGCGCCGGGCAGCCCAACATCGCCGCCGCTCTGATGGGAGGGACGTGAATGTATGTAGGGACGTTCGGAGACATCGTTTTCAACGTCAGCCACCTGCAAGTGCTGACGCCGTCCAACATCTCCGGCAGCACCGGAGCTGACTGGGCGGATCATAGCGTGCTTGGAGGAAAGACCAAGAGCCAGTACCTGGGGCCGCAACTCAAAAGCTACCAGATGGACGTGCAGCTCAGTTCTTCCTTTGGCGTTGCCCCTCGCACAGCCCTGGCCCGCTTTCAGGAAATGAGCGAGAATGGGGAAGTGCACTACCTCATCATCGGACTTGCGCCGCTGTCCATGAACAAGTTTACCATCGAGAGTGTAAGCGAAGCATGGGACGTTGTGGGCCGGATGGGCGTTCTGATGGAGTGCAAAGTATCTTTGACGTTCAGGGAGTATGTATGATCGACATCAGCAAAACGGTCCTGGCGTTATCGGTGGCACCGGACGAGGTAACGCAGGAAGAATTACAGGACATTGACGAGTGTCTGCGGGTGCTGTATACGACCCCGATGGGCAGCCAGGAAGGCGACCGGCGGCTTGGCATCAACGTGGAAGCGGTGCTTGACAAGCCGACAGAGGTAGCCAAGGTACTGCTGACGGCGGAGTATGTCGCCAAAACCGCAGAGTATGAACCGAGGGTAAAAGTGGTGCGCGTGGAGTTTCTGGAAGACGATACGCTGCATGGGACGATTGCGCCGAAGGTGGTGTATACCATTGTCACGAATTGAAGAGTTCGCAAATTTGCCAGAGGTGCAGATCACTGGGGCCGAGACGCTAGAAGAAACGATTGCCCAGTGCCGGGAGCTGTACGCAAAGTTCGACAAGGAGCTGAACGGCAACAGCTCGGAGTATACGCTGGCCCGCTGCAATGTGGCGAATCTGGTACTGCTGACCATGGCGCACCGGTTCCATCACCAGATGGAATACACGGACGCCTGGGGGAGAGCAGAGCTTTTGCCCACCAGCACCGGGGCAGCGCTGGACAACCTGGCCCCACTGGTCGGCATCGGACGGCTCCCGGCGGGGCGGGCGACAGTCATGCTGCGCTTTACCCTGGCGGCCGTCAGGCCGAGTGCTACCACCATCCCGGAAGGAACGAGGGTACGGACGGGGGACGGAATCTATTTCCGCACTGTGGAACTGGTTGAGATCATGCCGGGGGAGCTGACAGCTGATGTGACGGCCCAAGCTGATGAGGCGGGGGCCAGAAGCGACAGCTTGCCGCCCGGCGAGATCAACATCCTGGTAGACCCTATCCCGTACATGAAAGAAGTAACCAACATATCAGAATCGACCGGCGGAACGGACGTCGAGGGAGACGATAGCCTGACAAGGCGAATCTACCTTGCGCCGTCCGCCTTTTCTGTGGCCGGCCCACAAGATGCCTACGAATACTATGCTTCAAGCTGGCGGGCAGACCTGACAGACAAGAAGATCGTCTGCGAGGAAGGCTACACCGTCCATATCTTCTTCCTGATGGAAGATGAACGACGGCTCCCCACTGAGGAAGAGTGCGCAGAGCTTGAGAGGTATTTTGAGGGAGTGCGCAAACCGATGGGGGACCTTGTGAAAACCCATGCTCCGCAGGAGGTGGAGTACAGCATTGCGCTGACCTACTACATCGCATCGAGCAATGCCAAGAGCGCGACGACCATCCAGGCCAACGTAAATACAGCGGTACAGGACTACATCTTGTGGCAACGGAAGATTGGACGCGACATTGACAGTTCAGAGCTTATCAAGAGGGTAAGGCAGGCCGGTGCCAAGCGTCCCACCCTGACGGCGCCGGTCAACACAAAGGTGTCCAGCATCCAGGTTGCGAAGTTGACAAGCTGCAATGTGACCTACGGAGGGATGGAAGATGACTGATGAACTGCGCATGACGGGACTTCTGGCCGGCCTGCCTCCCATCCCGGCGGATACGCCGTGGGTCAAGGTGCTGGAAAAAGTGTATGTCCAAATGCAGCTCAAGACGCTGGGATATGCGGATAAGCTGCGCATCTACACTCACCTCGACGATGTGAGCGAAGAAGTGCTGGACGTCCTGGCTGTGCAGTTCAAAGTTGATTGGTATAACCAGGGCTGGCCGCTGGAAACCAAGCGCCGCGTTATCAAAACGGCACTTGAGGTACGGCGCTTTTATGGCACCGACTGGGCGACAGAGACGGCGCTGCGGTCCATCTATCCGGGTTCCAAAATCATTGAGTGGTACGATTACGGCGGGACGCCGGGACACTTCATCGTAGAGTGCGATATATCGGACAGCTGGGAGCAACCAAGCATAGCCGAAATCAAGAGGATTACCAACATCTACAAGCGGATGACAGCTCATCTTGAGCACATCCGCTTTACTGTTACGGCAGAAAAAGCCGTGACCGCTTACACAGCGAGCACGGCCTTGGGTATGGCTGGGCGGATGACGGTGATCCTGCCGGGCCGGATCGAACCTGTGTGGCCCAAGATGACGGTAGTGACTGACGGCACAAAGACTGGCGAAGCGGCCCGAATGACCGTGCCGATCCACGGCGAAATCAAGCAAAAAGAGCTTGTCATGAAAGGCTATGCCGCCGCCCGTTCGCCCGGCGGCGTAACACGCATGAGCGTGCAGATCGGCGGGCGAATCGAACAACAAGACATTGTGGTGCGCGGCCATGCCGGAACAAAGGAAGCGGGCATCGAACAGCGCATGACGGTCGAAGTAAAGGGAGGATGACACAATGGCCTGGAAACAGTCCGCTTACACAAAGGCTGGCGCCGAGATGCTGGCCGAAACGCTGACGGGCAGGAAACTGACCATCGACGAAGCCGTCACTGGCACTGAGATGACCGAAGAGGCCGAACTGGGAAATGCAACCGACGTTCTGGGAGAGCGGCGGACTGTCGGCCTGTTGAGCATCGAGGATGTCGAAACAGAGGACGGCGGAGCCAAAAGAATTGGCATTCAGATCACCAACAAGGGAGTGGAAACGACCGGCAAAATCCATCAGGTGGGCGTATTCGGACACCTGGACAGCGACGGAGAAAAGAAGCTGATCTTCATCATGCAGGATGAGCCGGGCATCGAAGTGCCGTCTGAAGTCGAGAACCCGGACTTTGAGCTTGACCTGTATGCAGTGCTGGTCATCTCGAACAAAGCCAACATCACGGTAAACGTGACGGCAGGGAGCCGCGTCAGCCTGGAACAGGTGAAGCAACTCATCCGAGAACACGACGAGGATGCAGGCGCTCATGCAGTTATCATCGGGCAGGCAATCGAACAGGCCGTGTCACAGGCTGTGGCGCAGGTATCAGGTTCTATTGGCTCTGCCATTCTCAAAGAGATTACGATCCCCGCAGAAGGCTGGGCCTGGGATGAAGACGGCGAACTGTCCGGCATGGGAATGGATGAGTACCGGATGTTCTTGGACGTTGCTGTGGAAGAAGCAGCCGAAGAACAGTTTCCTGTAGTGGCTCTGCATAAAGAAGCGCTTGAAACTGCACGGCGGGCGGGCCTGTGCCCGTCGTCGAAGGTCACGGCCGGAGCCGTGCGGTTTTGGAGTAGAAATACGCCGGATCAGGACATGGCGGCAACGCTTGCACTGCTGTCCAGTTCCGGGTCTGGCACAGGAGGAGGTGGTGGTACATATGTGCTGCCTGTAGCGACCAAGGACCGCCTCGGCGGCGTGAAGCTCGGGGAAGGCTTCTCGACCACGGCGGATGGAACGCTTTCGTATACCGGCACAGGATTGCCGGAGGATGCGTTTGCGTCGCCCGCTGATACGGAAGAAATGCTGAACGAAGTGCTTCCCGTTGAGGGACAAGCCTAAAAGCTAGAAGACAGGAGGAAACAAAAGATGGCTTATAGCGAAGACGGCATTATTGATGTTGCCGCGCTGAAAAGCTCTCTGCTGAGAGTAAAGCAGACGATCCTGACGGAGATTTCCAAATCCGGCCACGCGAAGTTCCAGAAAGTGGATGCCGTGCCGGAGGCCGCCGCGGCTGAGGAAAACGTGCTGTACCTGGTAAAGAACACCGGCACCAACCACTACGACATCTACGCCAAGATCGACGGCGCGATGGAGCTGCTGGACGATACCACCGTCAGTCTGGACGACTATGTGACCGAGGAAGCGCTGGCCGAGGCACTTTCCGGGCTGGGCGGCGGTGCGCTGTATACCGGCACTAAGACCGACCTTGAGGCCTCCGACAGTGCGGTCATTGAGGCGTATTTCGCCCAGCACAGCGAGGTGACGCCCAAGGCCGGCGACGTATTCCTGGTGACGACCATCGTGGATGCTGTTACTTACGAGAAATCGTCCTCCCAGTACACCGGCACCGACTGGGAGGCTGTGACCGGCCCGGTGGATGCCAACAAGGTCATGCTGCGGGATGACATCATCCTCGCAGGCAATTACAGCCAGGTGGGCAACATCACCAAGAGCGCCAACGGCACCGCCACTCTGCCCGCCAAGGGCAAGAGCGTGGCCGATGTGCTCACCGAGATGCTGTCTAAGCGCCTGCAGCCCGGCACCCCCACCCAGCCCAGCATCAGCGGCTTTGCCCTGACCGGGGCCAAAGCGGTGGAGGCCGGCACCAAGCTGGCGCAGGCAGGCTACACTGCCGCCACCCTCAACAAAGGCAGCTACCAGTACGGCCCGGACAATACCGGCGTCGTGGCCACCAACTGGAAGGTAGAGCGGATCACCGACCAGGGCACCGTACAGGTGGCAAGCGAGGACGCCGCATCCCTGACCGCCGGCACCGACAACAACGGCGGCGCGGGCTTCCAGATCGGCGACCAGGGCGGCGAGGGCGTTGTCAACAGCCTGAAGTACAAGCTGACCGTCACCCACGGCGCGGGCGTCACCGCGAAGGACAACCTGGGCAGCGATTCTGACCCCGCTGTCAGCATCGCGGCCGGCACCAAGACCAAGGAAACCGGGGCGTATACCCCGTTCCGCAACGTCTTCTACGGCGCGTCTACGGACAAGCCCACGCTGGACAGCGCGGCCATCCGTGCCCTGACCCCCACCGGCAAGCCGTATGCGGCTGGCACCCTGACCATCAACATCCCGGCGGGGGCGCAGCGCGTTGTCGTCGCCTGCATTGCGGGCAAGACCGGCGTCACCAAGGTCATCAACGAGACCGCCATGAACGCCGACGTCACCTCGACCTTTGCCAAGAGCATCGTGCCGGTCGAGGGTGCGGAGGGCTACACCGCCGTGGACTACAACGTGTGGGTGTACGAGCCGGCCGTCGCCTATGAGAACCCGGCCGTGCTCAAGGTCACGCTGGGCTGAGGAAAGGAGGAATAGACCATGGCAATCAACGGTTCTGACAAGAGCTTTTCCAAGATGGAGTTCCCCCTCGGCATGAAGCGGCAGGACGCCTTCCCGTTGGATGACAGCTCCATCTTCTACTCCATGAGCGATGCGCAGACCTATGCCCAGAGCAACCCCACGGCCTACGTCGGGCAGGTCATTGCCGTCGTCGAAGGCGGCGTGTCCACCATCTACCAGATCAAGAATGCAGTCGGCGACCTGGAAGCCCTGGGCACCGGGGATCTGGAGGGAGACGTGGCGGCCCTCGTGGCCGCAAAGGTCGCATCGGATGATGAGGTTGCAGAAATGCTCGGAGAAGTTTTTGGCGAAGACAACGCCTGAAATCAGACCTAAATATCACACCAAGCAAAAATAGGAGGATATTACTTATGGCTTACAACGAAACCAAACTGATGAATCTCGGCCATCTGAAGGACCTTGCCGTTATGGCTGAGGCGGAAATCGCCGCTGTCAAGGCGAGTATCCCCACCAAGGTCAGCCAGCTGACCAACGACAGCAATTTCCAGACCAACGTTCAGGTGACGCAGGCTATCCAGACCGCCATTGCCGCCACCGGCCACGCCCACTTCGAGAAGGCGGACGCCATCCCCGAGGCCGCTACCGCGCAGGACAACGTGCTGTACCTCGTGATGAACTCTGGCACCGGCCATTACGACATCTACGCCAAGGTTGAGGGCGAGGTCGTTCTGCTGGACGACACCACCGTTGACCTGTCCAACTACGTCCAGAAGGACGGCGACAAGGTGCTGTCGGATAACAACTACACCGACGCAGAGAAGAGCAAGCTGGCCGGCCTGAGCAACTACAGCCACCCGACCCATAGCGCCCACGCCAGCGGCTTCTATAAGGTCACTGTGGATAACCAGGGCCATGTGACCGACGTTACTGCCGTCACCAAGGACGACATCACCGCCCTCGGCATCCCTGGCCAGGATACCACCTACGGC
>ERZ1090865.1206-NODE-1207-length-13145-cov-9.085027_pt1 | contig 13145 bp, 13 predicted proteins | sample MGYA00478478_ERZ1090865 | MGnify/ENA primary metagenome ERZ1090865 (study PRJEB33644, sample SAMEA5815715) | chicken gut metagenome | biome: Chicken; feature: Gastrointestinal Tract; material: Caecum | place: Ireland | collected 2019-01-01 | study: A study of... | reverse complement strand
ATTTGCCGCCGCAGGAAGTCGAACTGATAGTATTTGGATAAGAACATTCGCCCTTAGTGTATTTATAGTCGTTGTCGCAGCAGCGGTCATAATAGGCGTCGTCATAAGGACAGAGCCTTGCCTTAAACTGATTAGCGGCACAGGCGGCAGTTTGGGCAAAGCCTAAATCTTTGCAGCGCTGCGCATTGTTATGGTCAAAAGACTGTTCAATGTCATCGAAGCCGATTTTATCGGCAGTATCGACAACAAAATGAACCTTGGCCAGCTTAAAAGACGAAGCCGGAGCAGCAGGCAGCTTTGGCCTAAAGGCTGGGTTTTGATTCAAATCTGTGAGGCCGGTATATAAAGAAGGATTTCCTGCGGCGAAAGCGTGCACGGAAACAAGGCATAAGGCAATGCCGACGGGAAGTACATTCATAATACACCTCATACATATAACTAGACCAAAGCTTAACTCTTACTTTATCAGATTTGCAAAACTTTGTCAATACAGTATGAGCAATGAGGTTTATTGAGACTAAAGAAGCTAAATACTTGGATATAAAAAAAGCCCCTCCAAAGAGGGGCTTGGGGAAAGCAGCATTATTTGGATTTTTGCTGTAAATCTTTAATCAAAGCGTTTACACCGCCGGGATTGTTTTTAATGTAAGCGGTATATTCATTGCGGGCGGTGATTGCCAGACTGACGTTTTCGATAATAATGTCAACGATTTTGAATTTGTCACCGTTTTGCTTAACGCGCCAGACGACTTTAGCCGGTTCGCCCTGATCCATCGGGACGTCAGTGTTGACGAATACCTGATTGGCAGAAGTGGAGGGGGAGGTTCCCTTAAAAATGAAACGTTTGCCTTTGAATTCATCAAAACGCTTAGACCAGGTTTTGATATTTAAATCGCGGTATGCCTGAATGAAATCCTGTCTTTGCTGCGGTGTGGCCGTCTTCCAATAGCGGCCGAGGACGAACTGGCCGATGAAATTCAGATCCAATGCATTGTTAAACAGTTTTTCAAAGCGGGCGTCTTTTTCCGCCTGAGAAATATTGGCGTTAATGATGTCTTCAACGCCGTTTTCGGTTACCTGATTAACAAAGGCTTCCGCTTTGGCGGCATCGGCAGCCGCATGAGCCGGATTGACATTCAGCAGAAGAGCTGCCGTCAAAATCATAAGAATATTCTTTTTCATTAATTGTAACTCCGAATTACTGATTAGTTATTTTCCATATCCTGGTAAGTCATGTCTTCGTCTTCAATGCCGAAGTCAAAGTCGTAAGCAGCCGTTCCCTGAGCATTTTCATCATTATAACAGCCGGACTGGCCGCGGTTTTGCAGGTAAGCCGAACGCATGGCCGCATAAAAGTCAACCGAGTTGCGTTCCAGGTCATCCCAAATATCCATGACGGACTCTCTGGTGACGATGCCTGAAACTGCCGCGTATGAGTACATAACTTTGTCTTTGACGTTGGCATCGTTATAAGTTGCCCAGTAGAGCGGATTGAAAGCCGAATCCAAGGCAAGCGAAACAGCGGCGCGCGGGGTACTCGGGCCGAGAATCGGCAGAATGATGTAGGGGCCGTCTTTAATGCACCATTTGGCCAATGTGCTGTCAAAACCGGCTTTTTTGCGCGGCCAGCCCCAGCCTTCGGCGACGTCATACATGCCGGCCAGTCCCAAAGTCGAATTGACGGCGAACCGAGCCAGGCTCATTCCGCTGTCGGTAAATTCGCCCTGCAACAGATTGTTAGTAGCGTAAAGAGGTTCTTTTAAATTGGCAATAACCGAACTGATGCGATCACGCGCGTATTGGTTGGTAATGGCGCGGTAGCCTTCTGCCAGCGGTTTGAGGACATATTTGTCAACCTGGTAGTTGAATTTGAACATTGCCCGGTTGTAAGTTTCAAAAGTATCAGCCTGATCGTGGGTATCGGAAACGGCAGAATGGGTAGAACTGCAAGAGCTGGTTACCAAAACCATGACGGACAAGATAGAGGAGAGAAACACTCTTTTCTGCACGGAAATCCCTTTCTAAAAGCAGCAGGTTATTAATAATTGTCCCAAATATAGCATTATTTTTTTCTAAATCAATAAAATTGTTATTAAAAGGTTAATATCTTTGCAGGTATGCTTATATTGGCAGAGAGGAGAAAAAAGATGTATATTGCCCATATTTCCGATTTGCATATCGGAGACCCTTCCAAACCGGGAGAAGAAAACCTTAAACGCGTTATCGGCGAAATTAACCGTTTCTGCGTTCCGTTTGACTGCGTGCTGGTTACCGGAGACATTGTGCACGGTTCTGCGCGAAAGCATTATGCCGAGGCTTTTGCCTTTTTGAATGAGCTGAAAGTTCCTTACTATCTTATTCCCGGCAACAAAGACGGTACGGATAATTTAATCGGTGCGCTGCGGACGTATTATCCTTTTCATCCGCTTCCGCAGTCTTGCGACGGTTTGCAGTATGTGGTTGACGGTTATCCGCTGCGGTTGGTTGCGGTTGATACTTTTAAGGAGGGAGTTATGAACGGCGCGTTGGATGAAGAACGTTTCCTGTGGCTGAAGAATGTTCTAGCGGATAATCCCGATAAAAAACCGACGGTGGTTATGGTGCATCAGTTTCCGTTTGAAAGCGGTTTGAAGACTTTTGACGGCGGGGCGGAAAACTGGTATGAAAAATTCCGTTATCTGATAAGCGATCACAAAGATACGGTCCGGCTGGTGGCCTGCGGCCATTTGCATAATCCGGTAAGCGGGAATATTGACGGCGTTCCGGTGATTGCGGCGCCGAGTACCAACTGGCGGGCGAAATATGATTTTGTGCCGGCGGAAAATATTGTGGCGGAAGTGCGGCCGCTCGGTTTTTATGTTCATCGCTGGGACGCCGGGCAGCTGACCTCTTATTTGGTTCCGGTTGCCGGGTAGCGAATGTTACAAAGCCGTAATCTTTTGTGTTTTGCCTTTGGGAGAAATTTGTCATAGTATCACTTCCAGTTAAAACTTAGACAGAGGAAAATACTATGACAAATAAACCTTCTAAACCGATTAACCTGTTTGATTGTGCAACTTCTCAAAAAGTTATCGGTCAGGAAAATTTTCTGAATGCTTTTAAAACCATTTTGAATCACGGCGGTTATGCCCAGGGGCCGGAAACCCGCGAACTGGATCAGAAACTGGCTGATTATTCCGGAACAAAATTCTGTGCGACCTGCGGTTCGGGCACCGATGCGCTGACTTTGGCGCTGATGGCCTGGGATGTTAAGCCGGGCGATGCCGTTTTTGTTTCTTCCTTTACTTTCGTTGCTTCCGCCGAAGCTCCGGTTTTGCTCGGCGCAACCCCGATTTTCGTTGATTCAGACCCGAACACTTATAATATGAATCCGAAAGATTTGGAAAAAGCGATTGAAGAAGTTAAAAAAGAAGGCAAACTGAATTTGAAAGCCGTTATTGCGGTTGATATTTTCGGTTCTCCCTGCGATTATGACGCAATTATCGAAATTGCCCATAAGAACGGTATGAAAGTATTGTCTGACTCCTGCCAGTCTTACGGTTCAGTTTATAAAGGCAAAAAGGCCGGTTCGATTGCCGATATGTCCGCTACGTCTTTTTATCCGACCAAGCCGCTGGCCTGCTATGGTGACGGCGGTGCCGTATTTACCAATTCCTCTGAGGAAAATGAGCTGGTTAAGTCCTGCCGTGTTCACGGTATGAGCCCGGAAGACCATTATGATAACGTCCGTCTGGGAATGACCGGCCGTATGAATACTTTCCAGGCTGCCGTTTTGCTGCAGAAACTGAAAGTTTTCGATCAGGAACTGAAAGACCGTGCGCGCGTTGCTTCCCGTTATGACAGCGAATTGAGCAGTTACTTCAGAAAACAGCAGATTTTGAATGGCTGCCAGTCAGCTTATGCTTTGTACACGATTAATTGCGATGATCGTGATGAACTGATGGCTTTCCTGAAAGAAAACGGAATTCCCTGCGGCGCTTATTATCCGCGGCCGGTTCATACGCAGACTGCTTATGCCAAATGGAATACCCGTTCTCTGCCGGTTTGCGAGAAACTGTCCAAGACCGTTCTTTCCATTCCGATGACTCCGTATCTGGATAATGAAGATTTGGATTATGTCATCAGCAAAATGAACGAATTTGCAGCTTCCAAAAGCAGCAAAGCAGCTTAAGGCATAGTTTGTTTAGAGCTTTTAATCAAAAGAAAACCCTCCGGACGGAGGGTTTTCTTTTGGGCTGTTTTTTATATTATTTGTGTTTTCTGGCTTTGTAAAAGAATTCATAAATATGGAGGTAGATAACGCACTGAACGACGGTGAATATGGCCGTGAATACGGCGCGCAATAACCAGGAATTGGCCGAAAGCATAAAAATGACAAACGGAAGCAGACCGTAAACAATAAAGCAAATCAGAAAAATGCGCAGATAGTTGTCTTTGGTGTGAAAGAAGGTAAGGGTAATGGAGGCGTTGCGCCCGATGACGGCGGAGACCCAGGCCAGCGCCGGGATATAAAAGATGACGGTCAGGAAGAGGAACATTCCTCCGTATAAGGCATAGCGGAAAGTGTTGGAAGCGATGAAATTAGTCCACATTTCACGGATGTGGGGATAAATTTCCAGCGGATTCAACAGCCAGAGAAAGAACAAAACCGCCGTTTCCAACAGCATGAGGCTGGCGAATGCCAGCAAGCTGATGGTGATGATGCGTACCAGGGCGTTAATAAATTCCGGCTTGGAAAATAATTTCTGCCGGTTGAAATAAACCCGGACAAAAATGAAATAGAACAGATAGGTGTAAAGAAGATAAAATGCGCCGCCCAACAGGTTGTCCGCCAGATTGAAACCGCCGAGCATGTATATTCCCAAAAAGGAGAAAATACAGAAAAGGCTCAAGATGCGGTAATGTTCCAGCATGTAGCGGAAGCTGTTGCGGAAAACATCAAAGACAGGCAGGCGGTTAGACATGGTCAGCTCCTTACTTATAGAAAAACGATAAGTTCATCTTAATCCAATTATAAAGGAAATCTATTTTAAAATGATTTCTTGTGTATTGTTCGTGAGGCAATGAAAAACCCCTCGGTGAGGAGGGGTTTGACGAGAATAACTATTTGCCTTCGGCGGCTTTTTTCTTTTCCATAAATTGTTCCAGCCAGTGGATGTTGTATTGGCCGTCGATATATTCCGCCTGGGAAATAATTTCCTGATGAAGCGGAATGGTTGTTTTGACGCCTTCAATAACAAATTCTTCCAAAGCCCGGCGCAAACGCATCAGTGCGGCATTGCGGGTTTTGCCGTGAACAATCAGTTTGGCAATCATGCTGTCGTAGAACGGCGGAATGCTGTAGCCGGAGTAGATTTCCGAATCAACGCGGATACCCAGCCCCCCGGGTGCGTGCCATTCGGTAATTTTACCGGGGCAGGGAACGAAAGTTTCCGGGTCTTCGGCATTGATACGGCATTCAATGGCGTGGCCGTGGAAAGTGATGTCATCCTGCGTGTAGCCGAGGGCGGCACCGCTGGCAATGCGGATTTGTTCGCGGACGATATCTATGCCGGTAATGGCTTCGGTAATCGGATGTTCTACCTGAAGACGGGTATTCATTTCCATGAAATAAAAGCGGCCGTCTTCATAAAGAAATTCCAGTGTTCCCGCGTTGGTATAGCCGATTTTTTCAATCGCTTTACGGACAATTTCGCCGATTTCCTGCCGCTGCTGGCTGTTTAACGCCGGAGAGGGACATTCTTCGATAACCTTTTGATTGCTGCGCTGGATAGAACAATCGCGTTCGCCGAGGTGAACAACGTGTCCGTATTTGTCTGCCAGAATCTGCATTTCGATGTGGCGCGGTTTCTGGAGATATTTCTCCATATAAACGACGTCGCTGGTGAATGCGGCCTTGGCTTCAGCGCGGGCCATGGTGTAGGCTTCTTTCATTTCGTCGTCGTTAAAGGCGATTTTCATGCCCTTGCCGCCGCCGCCGGCAGTTGCTTTGACAATGACCGGATAGCCGATTTTGTTGGCCCATTCAATGGCCATTTCCACGCTTTCCAGCGCCGGAGAGCCGGGAGTTACCGGAATGCCTGCTTCCTGAGCGACTTTGCGGGCGGTAATTTTATCGCCCATCAGGCGCATCTGGTCTGCCGTCGGCCCGATGAAAGTAATGCCGTGCTTTTCGACCATTTCAGCAAAGTCGGCGTTTTCCGACAGAAAACCGAAACCGGGGTGAATGGCATCGGCGCCGCTGATAAGCGCGGCGGAAATAATTGCCGCTTTGTTTAAATAAGAATCGGTCGAACGGGCGGGCCCGATACAGACCGCTTCGTCGGCCAGACGGACATGCATGGCGTTCGCGTCGGCTTCAGAATGTACGGCAACCGTGCGGATGCCCATTTCGCGACAGGCGCGATGAATACGAAGGGCAACTTCGCCGCGGTTGGCAATCAGTACTTTTTCAAACATTATGATTTCCCTAAAAAGTTATTCAATAATGATTAACGGTTCGCCATATTCAACCGGATCGCCACCGGAAACCAAAATTTTGGTAACTTTACCGGCCATGTGGGCTTTAACCGGGTTGAAAGTTTTCATGGCTTCAATCAGGCAAACAGTGTCACCGGCGCTGACAGTGTCGCCGACTTTAACATAATCAGGGGAATTCGGATCGCTGGAGAGGTAAACAACGCCGACCATCGGAGATTTGACCGCGCCGGGAAGTTTGGCATAGTCTTCTTCCGAAACCGGGGCAGCGGGAGCCGGAGCAGCCGGAGCAGCCGGAGCAGCAGGCTGCGGCATGACGGGAGCCGGTGCAAATGCAGGCGGTACGGGAGCCGGGTGGACCGGCGGAAGCGGTGCCGGATGCGGCAATTCTCTGGTCAGGCAGATGCGGCAGCCTTCATCTTCATATTCAAGTTCGGTGAGGTTGCTCTTGTCAAGAATTTCAGCTAGTTTGCTGATGACTTTGGTATCCAGGGGATTAGACATATTGTTATTCTCTCTTTCGAAAAATTATTAAAATTTTATCAATCTTAGACCTGAATTATTACCGCCTATTTTGCAAAAAAACAACAAAAATATTACTTTTTTGCTCTTTTTGCATAAAAAACGGGCAAAAATGACTATTTTTGTGTAAAATGTGAATAAGTTGTCCGCAGCTTTCAAAATCGATTGCCGGATTATGTTCTTATTCTCGCAAAGATAGAAATCATACGGCACGGATTATGCATTCGGGCTATGCTGTTCAAAGCGAAGGGAGAAAAAATGGAAAATTATTTATGGCTGGTTTATGCCTTGTTGTCGGCGGTTGCGGCAGCAATGGTCAGCGTGTTCGGAAAAATCGGTCTGCAAGGACTGGATGCTCATACGGCAACAGCGGTAAGAGCCGTGATTATGGCAGCTTTTTTGGTGGCCGTGGCCGTTTTTCAGCGCCGCTGGGAGCATCTGCCGGAGCTTTGGGCCGACAAAAGAGCAATGACCTTTATTCTTTTGAGCGGCGTGGCGGGAGCGTTGTCTTGGCTGTTTTATTTTACGGCATTAAAATACGGCAAGGTTTCCCAAGTGGCCCCGGTGGACAAGTTGAGCGTCGTTTTGGCGGCCACGGCGGCGGTTGTTTTTCTGCATGAGACGGTTTCCGTGATGAGTGCGGCGGGGATCGGGCTGATTACGGCAGGGATTATTCTGGTGGCGCTGGGATAAAATAAATGGCACAGATTTTGCATATGGTTTCTCAGATGAATCTTTAAAGGAATTTACAAATGGCTTTAAGCAGTTTTACTCCCTCGGTTACCGGTATGTCGGCACAGGCACATGCGCTGGAGACGGTGAGCACGAACTTTGCCAATATGCGGACAGTCGGTTATAAGCCGAATGAAACCATGTTTAACACTTTGCTGGGCAGCACGCCGAACTTTAACAACACGGTGGATGAGCTTAGCTCCAGCCGGGTGAATATCAACGGTGTCAGCTATTATGACCGGACGCTGGTCAACAAACAGGGAACGATTACCGCCACCGGCAACAGCTATGACGTGGCGATTAACGGTGAAAACGCATTTTTTGAGGTTAAGGATTCCGGCGGCAATATTTATTATACCCGGGCCGGCGATTTTACGACTCTGACCCAGAACGGCCGGACTTATCTGGTGACCGGAAACGGTTATAAGGTTCAGGGCTTTCCGGCCTCCGGCAACGGATTTGGTTCGACACCGACGGATATCGAAATCGTTTATCAGGAAAAAATTCCTTCGGTGCCGACAACCAAAGCCGAAGTGGTGGCCAATGTTCCCGCCGACGGGGTTGACAGCAGCGCATACAGCATTACCGTTTACGGGCCGAATAATGACGGCCGGACGATGAATATGGTCTTTTCTAAAGTTGAGGGAAAGGTCAATACCTGGGAAATAAACTTTAATATTGAAGACGGAACGGTGACGGGCGGTCCGGTTGAGGCTGTCTTTAATGCCGACGGCACATTGCTGAGCCCAAAAAACATTGACGTTTCGGTCGCTTGGGATGACGGCAGCAGCAACAATGTTAATATTGACATTGCAAATATGACGCAGTATGCGGGCGGAACCGGAATTACCAAAGTTGATCAGGACGGTGCGCCGAGCGGAAATTTTGTTAAAAGTTATATTGACGAAAACGGCGTGGTTAAGGCCTCGTACAGCAACGGAAACGAACTGGTTTACGGCAAGCTGGCGCTGGTCGGTTTTGAATCGGCGGATAATCTGATTCCGGTAAACAATACGTTGTTTGAGGCCAGCAATGATACCGGTGCCAGCCATTATGTCAACGGGCCGGACAAAAATATCGCTAACCTGCTGCAGCCGCAGGCGGTTGAATCTTCTGCGGTTAACGTAGAGAGCGAGTTTGCCAAGATGATTGTCGTGCAGCGGGCCTATTCGCTGAATACGCAGTCGTTTACCGCTAATAACGAGATGTTGCAGACGATTGTCAATCTGAAAACATAGTCGGTTTCTGCAGGAAATCTGAGAAAGCAGCCGTTATTTGTGTTGACAAAAACGGCTGCTTTTTTGTATATAATAGGTATCTTTTATTCATTGGACAGGCAGAATTGATGAAAAATTTTCGGAAAAATCCGGCGTCTTTGCGTTTTATGAAGACGTTTTTGACTGCGGCGGAACGGTTGGCGGCCGCCGTTCACTGTGACGAATCGGATAAATCGCCGTTTTTTGTTTACAGCAAGGAGATGTCTGCGGTTTATCCCGCATTGGAAAATCTGGCTTGGGAGCTTAAGGTTCATCACGGGGCGGGTATTGATATTCCGGCGGCAGAAGGGGCGGAGCCTTTTGAATTGAGTGCCGCTTTTCCGGTTCTGCTGGAAAAAACGTCTTCTGAGATGAAACGGATTTATCCGCAGGTATGTCCCTGGTATGACAGTGCGCGGCCGTCCGTGCCGCAGCAGTTGGAAACCGTGTGGAATCATTTGCAGGAAGAGCCGGTGTCGGCATTGGACAAATACTGGCTGCAGAACAGTTTGCGTTTGTCGCTGGAAGAAATCAGAACCAAACAGGAAGTTTTAAAACAGCAGATGTATGACGCGATAGAAAATCGTTCACTGCCGCAGCAGGTGGCCGGTGTTATGGAAAGTGTCGGTTATGTGGTGGATGAGGATCAGGACGATGAGATTGCCGATATTCTGTATGACGTGGGCGATACTTTTCTGAACGGCAACCGCCATGTTGACAGTTCGCAAGTAACGATGAGCGTTTGGGACAAACTGCAGAAAAGCTGGGCAATCAGTGATGTCGAACAGCGGCTGTTATGGCCGTTGGCACGGCCGATGGCCGAATTGGGCAAAGTTATCCGGGCAACGCAAAAGAAAATGGCTGTTCTTAATTATCCGGCGCGTTATTTGTCCGAGCAATTGCGAAATCTGGGAGAAATTCCGTCGCATGAGGCTGCCAATAATATGATTTATCCGTCGGTGTCTTCGGAAGAAAATTCCGGACTTTTTTGGGCGGACGGGGAAGCTCTGCCCGGTTATTTGAGCCCTTATCTTGACGATGCCTCCTTTCAGAAAGTCAATGCCGAAGGCGTTCGCTGGAAGCAGTATGAAAAGCAGGGCGATGTTCTTCAGCTGCCGGAATGGCGTGAGAATTTTAAGGCGGTTCTCGGAGACTGGTGCCAGATGCTGTCAGAAGATGTCGAACAGTTTCAAGGGCAAATCAGACATTATTTTGTGGGGGAACAAAGGCGCAGGGAAGCCGTTGAAGACGGTGACGTTGTTTCGGGCAGAAATGCGGAAGACGAAAAACGCTTTAAAGAGGAAAGCCTGAGTTTTGCCGGAAAGTTGGCGGCCGCTTCGGCGGCGGCGGAAAAATATGCCGGCGTTATTCTCAATGATTCCGGCATCGGTCAAAAGACGCTGGCAAAAATTTCCGCCGACAAAGACTGGAGTGAAGACGACTACCGGCTTTTGTTTCATCTGGCGGAAAATTTTGAAAATAACTATCATGAGCATGAAGGGCAGCTGCCAGTCAGCGCAGAGGAAGGAAACGAGCGGTTTTTTGAGGCTTTTGCAATGCTGCCGCCCAGTCCGGAGAAACATGAGATGATGAAGTTAATGCTGTCAAATTTTGCCGACCGGCAGTTAAGCATTGACGGCGAAATTGAAATGCTGAGCGAGGATTTTATTTCTTTGGCAGAAGAAATGCAGGCGGAAAAATATGATTTGCTGGAAGATTTTGTCGGGAGCGGAATGGAACTGTATCCCGAACTGCGCCGGCTGGGACAGGAAAAGCTGGCCGGGGATATCAGCTATTGGGTCAGCGGCAATTATGTTATTCCGTTTTATATGGAGTTGATGTCGGCTCCCGGTTCCTGTGACGAAATGCTGCGTGAAATTGACGGTTATGAATCGTTTTCGCCGGAAGCGCAGGGATTTCTGCGTTCCTTAATCGGGGCGTATAAAGATATGGTGCTGCCGCTTCATCAGGAAAGCAAGCAAAATCTCGGCCAGGTATGGGCATTGAATGCGGGAGCGATAAATGATGATAATCCGCTGGCGGGGATTGTCCGCGATTATAAGGAAGTGCTGCTGCGGGAGATGGACTTGGGCGAGAATCGCCGACTGTTGGAAAATACTTATGAGAGCGAAGATAAAATTTATCGCGATTATCGGCATTACCGGCAGGAGCGTGAAAAATTCACGGTTTCCGATAAAGCTTTGAAACAGGCTTTAATGCAGCTGTTGTCGGCTCACCGCTAGGTTTTGATAATTTTTTTTTGAATAATATCATTTTTAGCTAGACAAGCCGAAAAATATGTTTTATAAACTCTCTCGTTGACCGATGCTCGGGTAGCTCAGTTGGTAGAGCAGAGGACTGAAAATCCTCGTGTCGGCGGTTCGATCCCGTCCCCGAGCACCATTCAAAAAACCTCCCTTGCGGAGGTTTTTTTGTATTCGGCATTATTGCGGCGTCATTTCTGAGATGTTGCCGTTTTGATTTATCCATATTGTTTTTGTGCGGAACCCGACGGGGAAAAGCGTTTTTACCGATGTCAATGCTTTGGTTGTTCTGTGTTTGCCGGAAATGGGAAATATTTAAAAATTTTTTTCGGAAAGGCGGCGTATTCTTTCAAATATAAATATTTTTTTAACTTATTGATTATATACAGAAAATAATAATTTAACTTGAAAGGAACGACTATGAAAAATTCAAACATCACGTTAAACGAAAATGCAATTCGCGAAGCTGCTTATTTCATTTGGAAGAACAACGGCTGCCCGGCCAACACCAGCCTGCAGGACTGGAATGCCGCAATTAATCAGCTGACTTCTCTGGCAACTTTGAACAGCGCCGCCAAAAGCATTTCTTCCAGCAGCAAGACTTCTTCCAGCAAAACACTGGCCAGCAAAGCTTCTGCTTTGGTTAAGAAGACCTTGGTCAAGACTGCTTCCAAAACAACCAAGAAAAAATCTTCCAAATAATTTTTCTTTTGGTAAACGAAAGGCTCCGTATGCGGAGCCTTTTTTCATAGAAAATTAAATATTTAGTTGTATGTTGGTTTCATTATGAAAACAGAAGGAAACGACCATGACACAATTTGATGAAAAAACTATTCGCGAAACGGCTTATTATATTTGGAAGAACAACGGCTGTCCGGCTAACAGCAGCGCTCATGACTGGAATGCGGCGATTGAACAGCTGGAACAGAGAGATGCTTTGAGTACGGCCAAGCAGATTTCATCGGTTTACAAAGCGGCTTATCTGGCTTCCCGGATTAAGGCGGATGCGAAGAAAAAAGACAGTTTGCAACTGATGCGCAAAATTATTTTGAAATAGTTTTGGCAGACGCAGTATTAAACCCGGCATTGTCCGGGTTTTTTATGGAAAAAGTTCAATTGTTGTTTGCAACTTGCCGCAGCTCGGTTATGTTGGCTTATCTTGAAGGAGGTTGTTATGGATATTTTGCTGAACGGAATTTTGTGGGCATTTCTTCGCCGCTGGTATGGCGGGCTGGAATTTAAGATACAATTGCTGAACAAGCGTTTTGTGAAAACGATTGTCATGGTGACGGCAATGACTGCGGTTTTGGTTTATGACTGGTCATCGCCTAAGTTAATAGCGATATCTCTGCTTTATGCTTTATGGATTCAATTTCAGTTTTGGAGCCGCGCGGTGGGAGCTATTTTGGACTGCGGCCGCAATCATACGCAGACGAAAAGAAATTATAACCGCTGGTATGTTCGGCCGCTGAACTGGTTTTATCGGGCAGAGCGCAAAGACAAACGCTATAAGAAGAGTTATGATTTTTGGTTTTCGGAGATGCGTTACGGTTTCCCGATGATTGCGGTGTGGGGTGTGAATGCTTTATTGATCCGTTTCGGCATTATGCCGGAAGAACCGAGCTATGCCGGGCTGATTGTTATCGGTTTGCTGTCCGGTCCGGTTTATTTCGGCAGTTATAAGCTGTTTGATCATCATAATGAAATGTATTGTCTGCCGGCATGGATCGGTCAGTCAAAAAATTTGTCGGAGATTGTTTTCGGTTTTATTTTCGGTGCCGGTTTATGGTTGACCGTTTACGGCTGGTAAATCTGACTTAAGCTGATCAGGCCCCGGTTTCCCGGGGCTTTTTTTGTCTAAAATTTATTTGCTCCGGCTATGAAAGTATGATAT
>ERZ1090865.1201-NODE-1202-length-13172-cov-6.126706_pt1 | contig 13172 bp, 5 predicted proteins | sample MGYA00478478_ERZ1090865 | MGnify/ENA primary metagenome ERZ1090865 (study PRJEB33644, sample SAMEA5815715) | chicken gut metagenome | biome: Chicken; feature: Gastrointestinal Tract; material: Caecum | place: Ireland | collected 2019-01-01 | study: A study of the... | reverse complement strand
GGCGCCGGCAACGTGCTCACCGTCTGCTCGATGGAGAACTTCGACCCCGTCGGGATACACACGGGCGACTCCATAGTAATAGCGCCCGCTGTCACTCTCTCGGATAAAGAGTATCAGATGCTCCGCACGGCTTCGCTCGACATAATAACCGAGCTCGGCATAGAGGGCGGGTGCAACTGCCAGTTTGCATTAAATCCCGATTCGTTCGAATATTCGGTGATAGAGGTAAACCCTCGCGTTTCGCGCTCCTCGGCGCTCGCCTCCAAGGCCACGGGCTACCCTATAGCAAAGGTTGCCACAAAGATAGCCCTCGGCTACACACTCGACGAGATTAAAAACGACGTGACGGGCAAAACTTACGCCTGCTTCGAGCCCACGCTCGACTATGTGGTGGTAAAGCTGCCCAAGTGGCCGTTCGATAAATTTTTATATGCAAAGCGTACCCTGGGCACGCGCATGAAGGCCACCGGCGAAGTGATGGCAATAGGCACCTCATTCGAGATGGCCATAATGAAGGCCGTTCGCGGCGCTGAGATCTCTCTCGGTACACTGAACATGCCTAAGATGGCGGAACTTTCTGACGGGGAGATCCACGCAAAGCTGCACGAACTCACCGACGAAAGATTATTCGTCGTATTCAGCGCGATAAAGCGCGGCATAAGCATAGAAGAGATACACAACATAACTAAAATTGACGTATGGTTCCTTGAAAAGCTCAAAAACCTCGCCGACTTCGAGGGTGAAATAGCAGGAAAATCTCTTACGCGCGCCCAGTATATGCACGGCAAAAGGCTGGGTTATCACGATAAGGAGCTCGAAAAGATATCGGGCAACAAACTTCCCATGCACCGCGACGCCGTGTTCAAGATGGTAGATACCTGCGGCGCGGAGTTTGCAGCGCAGACGCCGTACTTCTATTCCACCTACGACGAGTCCGAGCACGACGAGGCTAAACCCTTCGTAAAGCGCAGCAAAAAGCGCAGGATAATTGTTATAGGTTCGGGTCCCATACGTATAGGCCAGGGTATTGAGTTCGACTATTCCTCCGTTCACTGTGTGTGGACTTTGAAGGAGCTGGGCTATGAAGTTATAATAATCAACAACAACCCCGAGACGGTATCCACTGACTTTGATACAGCCGACAGGCTGTATTTTGAAGCGCTCACGCCAGAGGATGTCCAGTCGGTTATCGACGTTGAAAAGCCTTACGGAGTGGTAATTACCTTCGGCGGGCAGACTGCCATAAAGTTGTGCAGCTATCTCGACAAGAAAGGCATACGCATACTCGGCACTCCTGCCGACAGCGTCGACCTTGCTGAGGACAGGGAGAGGTTCGACGAGCTTTTGGAGCAGTTCTCCATCGCCCGTCCCAAGGGACTCACTGTTATGACCAAGGAGGAAGCCATCGCGGCGGCCGAAAAACTCGCCTATCCAGTGCTTTTGCGCCCTTCGTACGTAATCGGCGGGCAGAATATGACCATTGCCTTCACTCAAAACGACATAGAGAGGTATATGGATGTGATTCTGGCACAGAAGATTGAAAACCCTGTGCTGTGCGATAAGTACCTCATGGGTACAGAGCTGGAAGTCGACGCTATTTCCGATGGCGTGGACGTGCTCATCCCGGGCATCATGCAGCACATAGAGCGCGCAGGCGTGCACAGCGGCGACTCGATAGCAGTTTATCCGCCCTATAACCTGAGCGACTCCATGCTTAAAAAAGTGGTTGATATCTCCATAGAGCTTGCGTTATCGCTAAAGACAAAGGGTCTCATAAATATACAGTACCTCATCTATCAAAACGAACTGTATGTTATAGAGGTGAACCCCAGAGCGTCGCGCACAATACCGTATATCTCAAAAGTTACGGGTGTGCCTATGGTGGAACTCGCCACAAAAATACTCGTGGGCGCAAAACTCAGGCGCCTCGGATACGGCACCGGACTGTATCCCAACTCGCCGTATGTGGCGGTAAAGGTGCCCGTGTTCTCGTTTGAAAAACTCAATGACGTAAACTCACAGCTCGGTCCTGAAATGAAGTCGACGGGCGAGGTGCTCGGCATAGGAAAGACTATTGAAGAGGCGCTCTTCAAGGGGTTGGTTTCTGCAGGTTTCAACATGAAGCATCCTACAAAGCAGCACCCTTCCGGCATATACTTCACAATAAACGATCAGGACAAGTACGAAATAGTAAACATAGTCAAAAAGTTTGCCGATCTCGGCCTCACGTTCTATGCCACAAAGGGTACGGCGAATGTTATCCGCAGCCTCGGCATAGAGTGCACGGAAGTTGCCCGTCTTTCCACGAATGACGATATATTCAAACTGATGGACGAAGGCAAGATCGATTATGTTGTGTATACCGGCAAGACGGATATGGAGTCGATCACCAACTATATTTCGCTCCATCATCACGCAATACTTCTCGGAATAACGGTGCTTACTTCGCTAGATACGACTAATGCGCTTGCAGACTGCATTGCCGGCAGATATACGCAGTTCAATACCGAGCTCGTAGATATTAACCATCTGCGCAGGGAGAAGCTTAAGCTGAATTTCTGCAAGATGCACAGCTGCGGCAACGACTATATCTTCTTCAACAACTTTGATAACAAGATAACCTGTCCTGAATCGCTCGCCATAAACTTCTCTGACAGGCATTACGGCATAGGCAGTGACGGTATCGTCATGATAGAAAAGTCGGACATTGCCGACTGCAAGGTGCGCGTATTCAATCGCGACGGCAGCGAGGCGGGGCTTGCCGCCAATCCTTTGAGATGTGTGGCCAAGTATGTATTTGACAAGCATATAGTGAATTCCGACAAGATTTCCATTGAGGTCTGCGGCGGGGTGAAGACGCTTGAAGTTGTGTCGTTCAACGGCGTGGCAAGCTCTGTTTCGGTAAATCTCGGTGCGGCCACGTTCGATCCTCAAGAGATTCCCGCAAATACCGAGGGCGATGTCGTGTTTGCTCCCGTCTCGTTCGGCGAAAAGGTGTACGATACTGTAGCCGTGAACGTGGGTAATTCGCACTGCATCACCTTCTGCGATAAGGTTGACGACGTTGACCTCGAAAATCTTGGCCAGGCTGTTCTTGCTTCGGGTATGTTCCCCGGTATAGCCTATGTGGAGTGTGCGAGGATAGTCAACGACCTCACGATAAAGTTGCGTGTGTGGGACAGGGTGAACGGCGAAACTATGGCTTGCGGCACAGCTGCTGCGGCGGTAGTTGCGGCGGCTGTCAGGGCGGGTAAGTGCGCCCGCGGCAAGGTAATAACTGTTAAGCTGCGCGGCGGCGACTTATTTGTGAAGTGCCTTGATAACGGCGACCTCGTGCTCGACGGCTCGGTAAAACAGTCTTATGAAGGCGTGATAGAGATATAATGATATACTTCGACAATGCGGCCACGACAAGGCCCGACGGCGATTGCCTGGAGCTGGCCGCGCAATACCTGAAAGATAAATTTTATAATCCTTCCGCGTTGTACGCGGAAGGATATAATTTGCATCTCGAGCTTGAAGAGGCCAGAAAGAGCATTCTCTCGCACATAGCCGACCCCGACGGGTATGAGCTCGTCATAACTTCCTGCGGCACAGAGGCGGATAACCAGGCTGTTTTCTGCGGCGGGAAGAGGGGAAACATCGTCTCGACTTACGGCGAACACTCGGCCGTGTTCGAGGCTGTGCAGGAGGCCGGGCGCAGAGGTGTGGAAGCGCGCTTCGCCGCGCTCAATCCTGACGGCGGCGTAAATATCCAAAGTCTTCTTGATCTTGTGGATGCAAAGACATCGCTAGTCTCTGTCATTCATGTGAACAACGAGACTGGCGCCATAAACGATATAAACGCTATAGCGGCTATGGTGAAGGCTAAAAATCCGCGTACATTGTTTCATTCCGACGGAGTCCAGGCATTCGGTAAAATTCCGTTTTTTTTATCGGATAATGTCGATATGTATTCGCTCAGCGCGCACAAGATAGGCGGCGCAAAGGGTACGGGTGCGCTGATAAAGCGCAAAAAGCTCGTCCTTCAGCCATACATCTGGGGCGGCGGACAGGAGAAGGGCTTAAGAAGCGGCACTGAAAATGTGTTCGGCATAAAGTTGCTCGAACTTGCCGCGCAAAAGAGTTACGGTAAAATAGAGGAAAATTTTAAAAACATTTCCGCTGTAAACGCCCTCCTGTGGAAGCTCCTTGATAAAGATTTGTTTACGCGCATATCGCCGGAGTGCGGCTCGCCCTATATTCTCACGGTCGCGGCAAGGGGCGTGCGCGGTGAAACGATACTTCATATGTGCGACGACGAGGGGCTGATCATAGGCACAGGTTCGGCATGTTCTTCAAACTCAACAAAGCGCCATTCGCGCGTAATGCAGGCGTGCGGATTAAAAGACGAACTTATCGACGGCGTTCTGCGGCTGAGCTTTTCGAAGGAAAGCACCATACAAGAGGCGGAGAGGGCTGCAAAAATTTTGAACGAGGTCGTGATGACCGACAGAGAGCATACTAAATAATATGGAACACGTAGTAATTATCCGTTATGCGGAAATTCATTTAAAAGGTAAAAACCGCGGCTATTTTGAGCGCGTGTTTGCCGCCAATATGGAAAAATCGCTTAAGGGAATCCGTCATGAAATACGCAGAAGAAGCGGAAGATACCTTGTGGAAAATTTTGCCGAGGGCGACGTGAACAAGATAGTAAAAAAACTATCAAAGGTGTTCGGCGTGCACTCGCTGAGCGTGGGATATAAAGTAAATTCAGATATGGACGAAATATATCATGCCGCCGAGGCAGTGAGCGATAAATTCGGCTCATTCAAGGTGGAAACGCACCGTGCCGACAAGACGTTCTATCTTAAATCGCCCGAAATAAGCGCGCAGATAGGCGGGAGACTGCTCGACAGTAACAAAAATTTAAGGGTGGACGTGCACGAGCCCGACTTTGTTATAAATATCGACGTGCGCGAAGACGGAACGGCGCTTGTATTCAATAAATTTATAAAGTGTGCCGACGGAATGCCCGTGGGTACCGCGGGGCGCGGGCTTTTGCTCCTCTCCGGCGGTATCGACAGTCCCGTGGCGGGGCATATGATAGCAAAACGCGGCATGAAGATCGACTGCCTGCACTTCCACAGTTACCCGTACACAAATATGCAGGCGCGGCAGAAGGTCATCGACCTTGCAAAAATTCTCTCGGAATACAACTGCGGCATAAAACTTTCGATAATATCCGTAAAGGAAATCCAGGAGGAGATACACAAAAACTGCAACGGGGCGTATATGGTCACGCTTTTGCGCCGCTTTATGATGCGCCTTGCCGAGCGCCTTGCCAAAAAGGACGGCGACCAGTGCATTATAACCGGTGAAAGTCTGGGTCAGGTGGCAAGCCAGACGATAGAGGGGATGACCTCTTCCAACAGCGTGGTGGAGAGTATGCCTGTATTGCGTCCGCTGTGCGGGTTCGATAAGAACGAGATAATAGAGCGCAGCCGCAGCATGGACGCCTACGATGTTTCTATCCGTCCATACGAGGATTGCTGTACTGTGTTTTTGCCCGACTACCCGATTATCAAGCCGAAGATTGAGGACGTACTTGCCGAAGAGGCCAAACTCGACGTCCGGACGTTGTTGGATAACGCCTTCGCAACGCTTGAGGTTGAGGAGTACTGACTTGCATAGTACATTTTGAATGTTTCACACAAAATTCCGGTTTAAGTTCAGGGTGCATTCAAAAATAGTTGTAAATATTATTCGTATACAAGCTAATTGTTTCACGCGAAACTGATAAATCTGTTTACAAACGGCGGAGTGCAACAAATTGTTGTCTCCGCCGCATTTTATATTTATTCATAGATCCAGTCTTTTTGTGTGATATTCGGCATATCCTCCTGGGGCGGCCTGTCGTAAGCTGTCACGCAGACAGGCGGCAGTTCGATCGTCTTTCCTGTATGTTCTGTGCAGCCGTCAAAGTAGTAGGGAGTCACGCTGTAGGTGTATGTGCCGTTTTCTATCGTGTCGGTTATCTTGTTTGTCCATGGCCCGTCATAAATTATAGATGTTTCGTCTTTGCCTTGTCTTTTTATGCGATATGCATAGTAGTCTGTATGGCATAGTACTATGCAAACGGTGCCGTTATCCACCGATATTCGGGGCGTTTTTATGGTTGGCACGCTGAATTTATGCGATTTTTCCTTCGGGATCGCTCCGCTTAATACTTTTATCGTGCAGGTAGCAAGTTTCGGCGCACAGTCGTCTGCCAGAACGATTTTATTGTTTGTGGAATACTCTCCGCGGTCGATGGATATAGTCGTCGTCCCCGCTTTTTTTTCGAGCGAAGCGGGCGCGGAACGTTCGTATAGCTTTCTTAAAATGTCCCCGGCGGTACGGCAACAGTCACCTCCGCCCGTGACGTTTGTGGGCGCGTTATCCTTGCTTCCCAGCCATACTCCCACAATATCTGCAGAGGTGTAAGCTATGCAATAGCCGTCGGTGTTTCCTCTGTCGTTCCCGCATGTGCCTGTCTTTGCGGCGACTTCAAAGCTGAATGAACCCAATTTTTTGCCTGTACCCGCTTCCGCCGTCTGGCACAGCATGTCGTTGATGAGTGACGCTGTACCTTCTGAAAACACTTTTGCGCTTTTGTCGTTTGCTCTGTATATTGTTTTGCCGTTTTTCAGTTTTATCTCTTTTATGAATTTTGTGCGGGTATAGGCGCCTCTACCCATAAATGTTCTGTATTTTTCGCATACTTCCGGGAGCGTCATTCCGTACTTCATTCCGCCGAGCGCGAGTGAAAGATTTTTTTCGTCTTGTTCCAGTTTTATCCCGAGTCTGTCCGCATATTCTGCGGCTTTTTTTATTGTCAGTGCGTTGAGCGTCTTTACCGCGGGTATGTTGTAGCTCTTTATCAGGCTCTCGGTGACGGTGATGTAGCCGTGGTATTTTTTGTCGAAATTTTCAGGCGAATATCCGCCGTAGTCTATTTTTTCGTCGAGTATCTTTGTCGCGGGACAGATTAGTTTCTCCTCTATCGCAGGTCCGTACACTAACAGCGGCTTTATCGTGGAACCGGGCTGTCTCTTCGCGTTGTTGATGTCAGAGCGGTATGCGCGCACTCCGCCCGATTTGTCGGTTATTATTATTGCCGCATCGTACTCTGTTTCAAGTCCGTCGGCGTATCTTTGTAACTCCTCGTCGGCGTATGTGATTATTCGCACGTCCTTTAGGTTGTAAGAATCAAATTCAAGCCCGTCCAGCTCATCGAACACGCACGAAAGATAGCACGACAGCCCGTCCGTCGCCGCCGTCTGCCTTGCTGAAAGGGGACTTTTCGTCGCCTTGGAGTACTGAATATCGTCAATATGGCCGCATTCCTTCATGCATTTTAAAACGATGTTTCGCTTTTCGAGGCATTTTTCGGGGTTTTTGAAGGGTGAATAGTTGTTTGGTGAGGTCAGAAGCCCGGCAACAGTTGCGCTCTGCTCCAAAGTAAGACTGTCGGCAGTCGTGCCGAAGTAGAATTCTGCCGCACTCTCCAGACCGTAACAGTTGTGCCCGAAGTATATGGTGTTCAAATACATCTCCAAAATTTCATCTTTGGAGTATCTGCGTTCAAGTTTTTTGGTGAGCTTTATCTCGTTCAGCTTTCTCTTTATCGTCTTATCGCCGGACAGATGTGTATTCTTTATAAGTTGTTGGCTTATTGTTGAGGCTCCTTGTTTGAACGAGCGGGACATAAAATTTGTGGCAAGCGCCTTTATCATTCTTCCGTAATTCAGTCCGTGATGCCTGTAAAAACTCCTGTCCTCCGAGGCGATGAAGGCGTTCACCGTGTCCGGTTTCAGGTCGGTAAGTTTTACGCTCTTTCTTCTTGCCGCGAGCGAGGCACTCGTCATTTCGTGTCCGTCCGAGTCGCACACTGTTATATATTTTCCGTAGTCAGTGAGCTTGCTCTCGTCCAGGTGCGCGTCCCTCGTCACGAAGGCAAATACGGCAAATCCCGCTGCGATCGCCACCGCTATGAGTACAATTAGTATAAGTATGGCTTTAGTTAATTTTCTCATCTAAAATAGTATTTATAAAATAAAGATTTTGTTGCAAATTCGATTGAAAAAATCTTCCTAAAATTATATAATTAAATATACAGTTCAAGTTTACGGATATACGATATACAGGAGTTTTATGGATAAGAGATACCATATAGTCACATATGGCTGCCAGATGAACGTGCACGATTCGGAAAAGATAGCCGGCATGCTCACGGAGCTTGGCTATTCCCCGTGCGACAGTATGGATGAGGCAGATATAGTGGTGTTCAATACCTGCTGCATAAGGGAGAACGCCGAAAATCATGCCTATGGCAATATAGGCATGCTAAAGAAGCTCAAGGCAAAAAAGCGCGATATGATAATCGCCGTCGGCGGGTGCATGCCGCAGCAGATAGGTAAGGCCGATATCCTGCACAAAAAATTCCCCTATGTCGATATAATATTCGGCACGCACAATTTAAACAGGTTAAAGGCATATGTGGAGGAGAAGCTGGGCGGCAAAAAGTCGGTCATAGAGATATATGGCTCCGAGGGCGAGGTTGTCGAGGGCGAGAAGCCCTTACGCACGAGCTACCCCAACGCCTGGATAAATATAATGTACGGCTGCAACAACTTCTGCAGCTACTGCATAGTGCCCTATGTGCGCGGCAGGGAGCGCAGCCGCCGTTCGGAGAATGTGATCGCAGAGGCGCGCTCTTTAATTGCGGACGGGTATAAAGAACTTACCCTTTTGGGCCAGAATGTAAACTCTTATGCGAACGGAACGGACGATATCCGCTTCCCCACGCTGCTCGAGCGCATTGCGGAGATCGACGGCAAATTCCGCCTGCGCTTTATGACCAGCCACCCCAAGGATTTTTCTGAAGAGCTTGCAAGGGCCATGGCGTCGGATAAAAAGATCTGCCGCTCTCTGCATCTGCCTGTGCAGAGCGGGTCAGACAGGATCCTTTCGGCAATGAACAGAAAATACACTGCCGCCGACTATCTCAGAAAGATAGATATACTAAAAAAATATATTCCCGACTGCGCCGTGACCACAGATCTCATTGTAGGCTTCCCCGGTGAGACGGACGAAGATTTCAGAGCCACGCTCAACCTTGTAAGGGAAGTCGGTTTTTCATCGGCGTTCACGTTTGTATATTCAAGGAGAGAAGGCACTGTGGCGGCAAAGATGCCCGGACAGATCCCAGAGGAGGTATCAAAGGAGAGGATAATGGAGCTCGTCGCGCTGGTAAATTCTCTCACGCGCGAACAGAGCGCAAAATACGTCGGCCGCACCTGCGAGATTCTCTGCGAGGGGTATGACGAAAAGCGCGGCCTCTTTTTGGGGCGGGACGAGTACGGCAGAATGGGTTATTTTGCGTGCGATAAAAACGTGATAGGCGAATTTGTGACGCTGGCCGTAAAAGAGGCCAACGGCGTATCGCTTATGGGCGAGCTTGTATAACCGCGCCGCGCGGTGCAACCAGGCTGCATGAGTCCGCATATTTTTATGCGGCATCGAATTTTGCCTGCTGCGTACGTTTTTGTCTGTGCGGGCGGCATTCAGGTTAAAATAAGGTAGGCATTATGGCACTTTCACCTATGATGAGCCATTACCTTTCCGTAAAGGAAAAGTATAAGGACTGCATAGTTTTTTACAGACTCGGCGATTTTTACGAGATGTTTTTTGACGATGCCGAAAAGGCGTCCAAACTGCTTGATTTGACTTTGACGGGCAGGGACTGCGGCCTTGAACAGCGTGCGCCGATGTGCGGCGTGCCCTACCACGCGGCGGATACATACATAGCCAAACTTGTGGAAATGGGCGAAAAGGTGGCAATCTGCGAACAGCTTGAAGATCCCGCAACCGCAAAGGGAATGGTTGCGCGAGACGTTATAAGGGTTGTTACGGCGGGTACCGTCACCGACGAAAAGCACCTCGACGAAAAGGCTTCCAGCTACGTCTGCAGTGCGTATTCGGACGGAACGGTGTGCGCGCTTGCGTGGGCGGATATAACCACGGGCGAGTTCTGCGCTGCCGAATTCGGCGGGGAAAATGCGGCAGCCCAGGCCGTTTCGCAGATGATAAAGCTTTCCGTAAAGGAAGTAATCTGCGACGATAATTTTCTCATGCTCACCCGCTCGATGCCCGAAGTGGAGCGCGGAGTTCTGCCCAGGTTCTCGTCCTATCCCGCGTGGGCTTACGGATTCCAGACGGCCGAAAGGACGCTGTGCGAGCAGTTTGAAACAAAGTCGCTTGCGGCATTTTCGGTAAGCGGACACAACGCAGCGATATCTGCCGCGGGTGCGCTCATAGAATACCTCAAGGAGACGCAGAAACACGCGCTCAAAAATATTGACGGCATAACCTTTGTTTCCTCCGACAGCTATATGAAGCTGGACAACTCGGCGATACGCAATCTCGAGCTTGTAAAAACTCTGGCCGAGGGCAAAAAATACGGCTCGCTGTTGTGGCTTCTGGATAAGACAAAGACGAGCATGGGCGCAAGACTGCTCGCGGGCTGCATTCTCTCGCCGCTTGCAGATGAAAGGGCGATAAATTACCGCTTAGATGGTGTGGAGGAGTTCTTCAATGCGCCCGTCGTCATGCTTTCGGTTGCCGAACTTTTATCAGAAGTCAAGGATATCGAACGCCTTGCTGGCAAAATCTCTAACGACAACATTATGCCGAGGGACTGCCTCGCGCTTGCAAGTTCGCTCTCCGTCATACCGAATATCCGCTTTCAGCTCTCGGGATTCACTTCCGCGGCCGTCAGAGATATCGCCGAGGGACTTATAGATTTAAGTTCCGTGGCCGAGCTTATAGGCAGAGCCATAGAGAGCGACAATCCTTCCGCTGTGCTAAAAGACGGCGGCTACATCAAAAAGGGATACAACGCAAAGCTCGACGAGCTGCGCGACATAAAGAGCCACGGCAAGGATATAATTTTAAACATAGAATCGCGCGAACGCGATGCCACCGGCATACGCACTCTGCGCATAAATTACAACAGAGTATTCGGCTATTACATAGAAGTGTCCAAGTCGTTCAAGGACAAGGTGCCCATTCACTACCAGCGCAGACAGACGCTGGCAAACTCCGAGCGCTATACGACGGACGAACTAAAAGCCATAGAGGAAAAGATTTTAACCAGCGAAGATTCTGCCATCAAACTTGAGGCCGAGCTCTATCTTCAGATTAAGGAAATTTTAAGTTCAAACATCAACAACCTCAAAAAACTTTCGGCGGCCGTGGCACAACTCGATATGCTCATTTCGTTTGCCCAGGTGGCAAAGAGCAACCGCTATGTGCGTCCTGCGATAGTTCCCCCTTCAAGCGCGCTCGTCATAAAGGAGGGCAGACACCCCGTTGTGGAGGTAATCTCCAAGGAGCGCTTTGTTGCAAACGATACCCTTCTGGATGAGGGTGAAAACCGTACGATGATTATTACGGGTCCCAATATGGCGGGCAAGAGTACGTATATGCGCCAGACCGCGCTGATTGTGCTTATGGCGCACATAGGCAGTTTTGTGCCAGCAAAGTCGGCAGAAATTCCCGTAACTGACAGAATTTTCACCCGAGTCGGGGCAAGCGACAACCTCATTTTCGACCAGAGTACGTTTATGGTTGAAATGATAGAGGTTGCGGCGATTTTACAGAATGCAACAAAGAACAGTTTGCTCATTCTTGACGAAGTCGGCCGCGGTACAAGCACGTACGACGGACTCAGCATAGCGTGGGCGGTTATAGAGAACCTTACGCAGAAGATAGGCGCAAAGACTATGTTTGCAACCCACTATCACGAGCTTACCGAACTTGAAAGCCGTATGGAGGGCGTAAAGAATTATAAGATTGCTGTAAAAGAGATAAACGGCAGCGTGGTGTTCCTCCGCAAGATTATGCGCGGCGGAGCTAACCGCAGTTTCGGTATTGAAGTTGCCGCGCTTGCAGGCGTTCCCCGCGAGGTAACCGATCGCGCAAAACAGATTTTAAAGGCTGTGGAGCGCAAGGAGGGTGCGACCGTAAGCTACGCCGAAGGCGAAGAGGAGGAAAAACAGCCCTCGGAAGTGGAGCGCATACTGCGCGAAACGGATATGAACAATCTTTCGCCAATGCAGGCGTTCATGATACTTTCCGATCTGGTTGAAAAGGTGAAGTAAATGGGAAAGATAAACATTCTTACCAAGGATATTTACAACCGTATAGCCGCAGGCGAGGTGGTGGACAGACCCTATTCCGCACTCAAAGAGCTTGTGGAAAATTCTCTCGACGCGGGTGCTACCGAGATTTCTATATATATAGAAAAGGGTGGCAAGCAACTCATAAAAGTATGCGACAACGGTTGCGGCATCGAAGAGGACGATATGCGCAAGGCATTCATACCGCACGCCACAAGTAAGGTTGCGCGCGTGGAGGACCTGGACGACATAACCACTCTCGGTTTCCGCGGCGAGGCGCTTGCCAGCATTTCCTCCATTTCAAAGACGGAGATTGTATCGGCTACCGAAGGTCACACGGCTTGCAGAGTGGTCTGCGAGGCGGGTTACACGGGCAAGACCGAACCCGCCGCGCTCGATAAGGGCACTGAGGTTTCAGTACACGACCTTTTTTACAATACGCCCGTGCGTGCAAAATTTTTAAAGACGGACAAGGCGGAAGAGGGCGACATACAGAACTTTGTTTCCCGCTTTATTCTCGGCAATCCGTCTGTTGCGTTCAAGTACTATGCGGACGGCAAACTCAAACTGCAGTCATTCGGCAACGGTCTGGACGAGGCGGTTGCGCAAGTCTACGGTGCGAAAGTAATTCCGCAGTGCTTTAAAATAAATGCCGAAAGAAACGGCATAAAAATTCACGGTTTCATAGGCAATCAGAACTATTTCAAGCCCAATAAGAGCTACCAGAGTCTGTTTCTAAACGGCAGGTATATCATAAACAACATAATTAATTCGGCCATAACCAATGCCTATGCCAGCTACCTTATGAAGAGGCAGTACCCCTTTTATGTGTTGTTTGTGGATGTCCCGCACGATATGGTGGACGTCAACGTTCATCCCAACAAGGCTGACGTGCGCTTTACCGATGGCAGACTTATTTACGGCGCTGTGTATTCTGTTATTTCGGGCGTGCTTGACGGAACTGCG
>ERZ1090865.1197-NODE-1198-length-13203-cov-10.522589_pt1 | contig 13203 bp, 9 predicted proteins | sample MGYA00478478_ERZ1090865 | MGnify/ENA primary metagenome ERZ1090865 (study PRJEB33644, sample SAMEA5815715) | chicken gut metagenome | biome: Chicken; feature: Gastrointestinal Tract; material: Caecum | place: Ireland | collected 2019-01-01 | study: A study of... | reverse complement strand
TCGAATTGCAGAAACGCCCGGATCTTTTTTTCGATGGCATCCGTCTGGTCCAAATTGTTTTCCAGACGTGCCAGCTGTTCCAGTTCCTTTTGGCAGCGTTCCTCCTCCTTGCGCAGGCTCTGAGAGATATAAGCGAACTCATCTTCACGCAAGATCCCGGCGGCTTTATCCTTGTAGGCACCCAATCGGGTTTTGCGTGCCGATTCCAACTGCTGCTCCAGCTTGCTGCGGCGGCTTTTCAGATCCTGCTGTTCCTGCTGCTTTTGCGCACGCTTGCGGGCCATTGCCTTGGAATCCACCTGATTCTGTGCCAATGCACGCAGCGCATCCACCACTGCCTGCACCACCACATCTTCCCGGATGCTGTGCGAGGTACAGCGATGTGCTGTGGGGTCGCGATAGTACCCATAGCAATTCAGGTACCAGTACTTTCCCCTCTTTTTGGCATAGAGAGGGCTGCCGCAGTCGGCACAGTAGGCAATGCCGGTGAGCAGATGGGGGTGGTCGGTGGTTTCGTATGTACGGATCTTCTGCATCTGCTGCGCCAAAGCGAAGTCTTCCCGGCTGACCAGTGGCGTATGGGTGTTTTCCACCACAATCCAGTCTTCGGGATCGACCCGGCGGCGATTGTGCACCTTATAGTTGATCGTGCGGGTGAACTGCTGGGCCATATCGCCCTTATACACCGGATGGCTCAGGATTCGCCGGATGGTCTCCGCATTCCACAGCCCCGTAAAACGACGGCTCTTGTCGGTCATCTGCTTTTGGGCTGCCGGTGAGGGAATTCCCTCCCGATTGAGGACCTTGGCAATCCGGGTACGGCTGGCCCCGCCCAGAAACAGCGCAAAGATGCGCCGCACTGTGGGAGCTGTCTCCTCATCGGGCAGAAGATGGTATCTGTCATCGGGGTCGATTCGGTACCCATAGGGCGCCTGCCGCCCCAGGAATTTGCCCTGCCGCTTGAGGATGCCCAGCGAGGTCCTCACCTTGGCACTGGCATCGGCGGCATATAAATCGTTGAATACATTTTTGAATACGGCCATCTGCTGGACACTGTCGGTATTGCTGGCAGAGTCGTATTGATCGTTGACGGCGATGAACCGGATTCCCAAACGAGGGAAGATTTCTTCCAGATATCGCCCGGTCTCGGCATAGTTGCGCCCCAGACGGGAAAGGTCCTTGACGATGACGCAGCGCACGCTGCCATCCATCAGGCATTGATTCAGTTCCTGAAAACCGGGACGCGCAAAGTCTGTGCCGGTGTGGCCATCGTCCACAAATTCCCGGACAATGGCAATGTCATGTTGTTGTGCCCATTCCCGCAGGAAGGAGCGTTGGTTCTGGATGGAGTCCGATTCCGCTTCCGGACCATCGGCCGAGGAAAGCCGCAGATAGATCGCCGCTTCCTGCCGACAGACAGACTCCCGCATTCCACTTTTTTTCACAGGTCATCTCCCTCCGTTGTTTCCAGGTTCAGGTTGCTCAGCAGCTGCTCCAGGCAGTCCGCCAGTGTTCTGCTTCCCGCTTCGGTGGAGAATGTGACCGTAACGTATTGTGTGCCCATACTTGGCACCTCCTTTTCAGTACGCAGCGTTGCAGGGTTTCTTTAGGCAATAATATGCGGAACTTTCCTGCGGTATTTTCGATTGCTGAGGCAATCGTCACTGCGATTACTGGTAGCTGTTACGGCCGTATATTTTTTTATGAACTCCAGGGCTGACGTCCGCAGAAGGGTACCGAGATCTGTTGTTCAGACCGTAATAAAAATTTACATTTTCCTGCACCGTTCGTTATTGTATACTCAGAATTTTCATATTATAATTTAAGTAAATAAAAGATACATATTATATTTTTTATATTTTTGGGATTGTAGAAAAGGAGGCTATACGATGCCGGCTGGAGAGTTATACATCCTTCCTCCCTTCCGAAGCAGCAACAGCGAGTTCAAAAAATTTCAGGCGAATCCCAGACTAATGGCTGCCTGGGAGGAAGCATACACTGCCCCAGATCAGGAGGTCTCCGGCAGCCCGTCTTCGCGAAGTCAACGGTCGAGAAAGGTGAACCAGCGGTTGGCCCATACAGTCCCCGCCCCCTGCATACTTGGCGACAGCCCGGACGCAGTCTGTAAATTTTCAGAATGTTTTTACTGGATCGGCCAACTCAAGTATGTTTACCATATTCGCAGTTTGGATGAAGACGCGATCCCTGTGGAATTTACAAACGGTCTTCCCATCGAAGGCCTTTCCTACTCTGTAGGGGAGAATAAATCCAAAGCCCTCCACTTTTGCCCGATTGCCATTTTTCGAGCTTCCGACCAACCCTTTGGCTACACTTCTTCGGTAATGATATGCCTGTATCGCACCAAAGCCCGCCGCCTGTCCTTTCGTGAAGAAATGGAGCACGCCGGCCCGCCAGGCGCAAGAGTAACAGTAAGCTGTGAACCAGTTGATTTCATCTTCCTGCCCACGCTGCAAAACACCCCGCTTACGAGGCTTTCCCAAAAACTTGCTCAGCACCGTATTAGGGTCCATAAACTGTCCTCTCTGCGTAAGCTCCTGCAGGAGCAGATCTATCTGCTGTTTGGAATTGTCCCATCCTTTCTCTTCCTGGACAAAAACACCAAAAAGCTGCCGGTCACTATACAGTTGCACCCTACCGTCGCATATTTTTGGTCCTTGGGGCTGCACACCCAGGGGTGGGAGCTGTCTCATAAGCAGATTCATTTTTCGCCCGAACCCGCAGCCGGATTGTTTCTGACACCAGAAGAAGATGAGCGCCTAGAACTGCAAAAATTAGCTGAAAAAGAAATCTACAATTCTTTCGTCACCGTGCTCTATCACCAATACCTGGCCGTCCAAAACTCTCTGACAGGTTTTCTGACCCACTGCTGTATACAGCCGGGTATAAGCCCTCCAAACGGAATACAAACCGGGGCTGCCTCCTTCCTGGCGTTAACTGACCACAGAGCAGACCGCTGCCTTTCTTTGGGAGCGGTGTTTCCCGGAGACAACCTATCCTTTCCTCCGGTACCCGTTTTGCTCCCCCCCTTCCTTGTGGAGGAACACCAGCAGGCACTCCTGACAAGAGGCCTTACCCAAAGCGCTCAGAAATGGCTGCTCTACGCCAGCCGCAATAACAGCTGCACTTTTCTCACAGCTGCCTTGTTGTATGCCGTCTGCTGTAATTATCTCCCGGGTGCTTTACTGCTTCACACCGAACTGAAAGATGCCATTCCTTTACTGAAAACAAAGCCTTTTCTGACGCTGGAAGATTTTCCGGCACCAGAGAACGCTTCTTCCCCGCTTCTGCAAAGCAATTCTTTCTGGCAGGTTTTCGTAGAGAAGAAAGGTGCGCCCCTGGACCGCCTCTTCACACGCCTTTCCAAGGTTTCCCGCAAACTGTGCATCGTATTGTTTCAGGAACCGCGGACACTCACCGTCTATGATTGTTTTTGTTTACTGCCCTACGCCCCTACCCTGTTGCTGGGCAATGTGCGGCTGCCGGAAGGATATCCCTCGGTTTCCATTTCTCTCCGCGAGTTAGGCGCTTTCCGGGAAGATGGACTGACCGACGATCAAAATTCTTCGGCTGTTTATTTCCCGAACCAGGACGACTTGCTTTCCTTACAAATGATTGCGGACCGGCTTATCAATTTTTACGCCTGGGTCGAAGCCAACCACCGCCTGCTTCAGATTCATTGGAAAGCCAGCAAGACCCTCGACAAAATCCGTTCCACGGACGCAGGTTTCGACGAGACCCTCCTTCGTTTACAATTCTATAGGCGCATTTCGCTTGCCATAAAACGCAGCAAAAATGATCCAAAAAGCATTCTGCGTATCCCGGCGGATACGACCTTCGCTCTGTTTTCAAAGAAGTGTTCTGAAGAGGATTGTAAACCATATCTGTCCCATCTGAGCATGCTTCTCCTGCTGAGCCAATCCCCAGATATTCTGGATCATATGCCCATAATCCCTGTTACAGTACCAAAGAGTCTGTCTTTCGAGGACTTTAGCGGGTATTTTTCCGAGCTGAATAAGATTCTCCCGCTGCGCAAAACACTTAGCCGGGAAGTCTGGCCTTATCTCACAAACTATTTTTTGCGGTTTTGCCACAGTTTCCGTACCCCGGACGGTTCGACGATCATTTTCCAGGGCAAGGAAGACTATCTGTGCTGTACAAATACAAACCGCCTCGGATGGGTAGAGGGCGGCAAGCTGTACCTGGCCTACGACCACTATTGGGATACCTTTATTCAGACAACCCCCTGGCCGTCTGCTTTGAAAGATTGCCGCAATCGCTTCCAGCGGGAAATTCTCCAGCCCGTCCTGGGCAAGGCACTGGTTCGCGAAAGCGAAAAAAGCACCCGCTGGTACTGCCGTCCCACCGTCATGAAAGATGGGAAACAGGTACGCATCGGGAACTTTCTGGTGCTGCGCCGGGACGCTCTTCCCCGGCATTTAGACTAGAATGAATTAATCCGAATGATTCAGTAATCTCATCACAGTATGACGACACACCATTCAATTCCAGGGGCAACTCCGCTCGCTTGCAAATTCTACAACACCATGCGCACTTCCATCGGGTTGAGCGACCATGAGCCAGCTGATCTGCAAAGCCCGGAATCCGGCACGCTGACCCGCTTTTCTGCCGGAGGAACGGTCATTCACACAAAAAAGAGCTGCTCCTGCGTTTCATCCCGCAGGAGCAGCTCTTTTTTATCGTTTATACGTTATTTTTTCATAGTCCAAAACTTTGTACCGGGCCCATCCGGTCGGCGGTATAATATTCGCTGCGCTTGATCTCGCCCGGCAGGTCGATGCCGGTGGCTTCCCGCAGACCGAAGGCCTCGAAATAATCACAGAAGTTTTCCTTGCCCAGGCGGGCACCGATCTGGATAAAACAGGGGTTGCAGCTGGCTGCCAGTCCCTGGGCAAAGGTCTCCACACCGTGGATATGCCCGTTGGCACAGCGGAACCAGGTGCCCGCCACATTGATCTTGCCGGCGCAGACAAAGGTGTCCTCCGGCGTGCACACACCGGTATCCAAAGCGGCTGCGGCGGTGATGAGCTTGAAGACGCTGCCCGGCTCATACAGGTCGCTGATGGCCTTGTTGCGCCACTGGGCCTGCTGCGCTTCCTGCAGGGCCGCGCTGCGCGCTTCCCCGGTCAATGCATCCACTTCCGCACGCACTTCCTCGTTGATGATCTGCCGCGGGGTGTTGGGATCGTAGTCCGGCTGGCTGGTCATGGCCAGGATCGCCCCTGTCTGCACATCCATCACGATGCCCACGCCCCGCTGGGCCACGTTGTGCTCCCGCACAGCCGCATCCATGGCGCTCTCCAGCCAGTGCTGGATGTTGGCGTCAATGGTCAGTGTCAGGGTATTGCCGGGCACCGCGTCCACCACCGTCTGGTAATGGGTGGGCATGTCGTAGCCCCAGGCGTTTTTCGCCGTCAGAATTTCTCCGTTCTGCCCGGTGAGCTCCTCATTGTATTCCAGTTCCAGCCCCCAAAGGCCCACATTGTCCACATCGGTAAAGCCCAGGATGCCGCCCATGAAATCCCCCTGGGGATAGACCCGCCTGGTATCCTGCCGGATCTGGATGCCCTCCGCCCCGTTTTCAGTGCACCAGTCGCGCACGGCATCGGCCATCTCCCGGTCCACACGGCGCCGCAGCAGACAGTCGTTGGAACTGCGCTGGCTGAGCTTTTCCAGCGTCTCGTCATAGTCAATCTCCAGGATCCCGCTCAGCGCCCGGGCCGCCGGCTCCACCAGTGCGTCGTCCAGTTCCCGGGGCGAAGCCCGGATGGTCCAGCAGGTCTCGCTGGCCGCCAGCAGCGTGCCGTCCGAGGCGTAGATCTCCCCCCGGGGCGCCGGCAGCGTCGCGCCCCGCAGCTGCTGGTCGGCGGCACGGGCGGCATACCCGTCCCGGTCCACCACCTGTAATAGAAACAACCGTACCAGCAACCCGCCAAAACAGACCACTGCCAGAATGCCCGCCAGAATACGGGCCCGCCAACGCATCAGGCGGTTTTGCTGTGGGGTCAGATATCGCATACCAGGTCCCTCCTCCCGGCGTAAAAAGGAAGATTTCGTCGCTGTTTCAGCCTATGCCTTTCCTTCCGTCAAAATGCCGAAATTAGCCTGGCAAATTCTCTCTATCGCCGATTGACGCCGGCACTTTCATACGGTATACTGTAGATAATCACATTGATAATTTATTATCAATTCGTTAGGAGGTCATCCCCATGGCAAGGTTTACTTTACCCCGCGACCTGTATCACGGTCCCAACGCGCTAGAAGCCCTCAAAACGCTGCCCGGCAAACGCGCCATGATCTGTGTCGGCGGCGGTTCCATGAAACGTTTCGGATTCCTGGATCGTGCCGAAGCCTATCTGAAGGAAGCCGGCATGGAAGTTGCCCTGTTTGAAGGAATCGAGCCCGACCCGTCGGTGGAGACCGTCATGAAGGGCGCTGCTGCCATGCAGGAATTCCAGCCTGACTGGATTGTTGCCATCGGCGGTGGTTCTCCCATCGATGCGGCCAAGGCCATGTGGATCAAATACGAATACCCTGACATCACCTTCGAGGAGATGTGCAAGGTGTTCGGCATCCCGCCGCTGCGCCGCAAAGCACGGTTCTGCGCCATTTCCTCCACCTCCGGCACCGCCACCGAGGTGACGGCCTTCTCCATCATCACCGACTACGCCAAGGGCATCAAATATCCCATCGCGGACTTTGAGATCACCCCCGACGTGGCCATCGTTGACCCCGAGCTGGCCCACACCATGCCCAAAAAGCTGGTGGCCCACACCGGTATGGACGCCATGACCCACGCCATCGAGGCCTATGTCTCCACCGCAAACTGCGACTTCACCGACCCGCTGGCCCTACATGCCATCGAGATGATCCAGGCGGACCTGGTGGGCAGCTACAACGGCGACATGGACAAGCGCGACGCCATGCACAACGCCCAGTGCCTGGCCGGCATGGCCTTCTCCAACGCGCTGCTGGGCATTGTCCACAGCATGGCGCACAAGACCGGCGCCGCCTTTGCCGACTACGGTGCCCACATCATCCACGGTGCCGCCAATGCCATGTACCTGCCCAAGGTCATTGCCTTCAATGCCAAGGACCCCACCGCCAAGAAGCGCTACGGCGTCATTGCCGACAAGATGCAGCTGGGTGGCGGCAGCGACGACGAAAAGGTCGCCCTGCTGATTCAGTATCTGCGCGGCATGAACGACGACCTGAACATCCCGCACTGCATCGGCCAGTACGGCGCCGACTCCTACCCCTGCGAGCAAGGCTTTGTGCCCGAGGAAGTGTTCCTGCAGCGTCTGCCCGAGATCGCCAAGAACGCCATCGGCGACGCCTGCACCGGCTCCAACCCGCGCCAGCCCTCCCAGGAGGAGATGGAAAAGCTGCTGAAATGCTGCTACTATGATACCGAGGTAGACTTCTGATCCATATTTCCCGACGGCGGCTCCCTCCCGCCGCTCGGAAAAACACGCTCTCTGTCTGGCAGAGAGCGTGTTTTTTTATGCCCGGACATCCAGGGGTCGTTTCTTGACAGAATCGGTCTATCGTGGTAGACTTTCAGTATATGTCAGGTCTATCGTAATAAACCATGTTGTCAAGAGGATGCCGCCATGCCCTGTTTCCGTCTTTCCTGCGCCGCCTTTGCCCTGTTGTTCGCCCTCTTTCTGCCGGCGGCACTGCCCGCCGCAGCCCAGGACCGCGAGCAGGCCCTTTCCGACCAAAAGACCCAAGCCCAGCAGGAATACGAGGACGCCCAGAAGCAGCTGGACGAAATCCAGACCCAGCAGCAGGAAACGGAATCCCAGATCGGGCAGCTGGAGGGGCAGGCTGCCACTGTGGCCGCCCAGCTGCAGCAAATCTACGCCTCGCTGCAGGACGCCGAGCGGGAACTGCTGGCCTGTCAGGCGGCGTCTGAACAGGCCGCCCAGGCGTTGGAGGCCAAGCAGGCGGAATATGATGCCTGCTTCGTCCGCAGCAAAGACCAGATGCGGGCCATGCAGATGCTGGACGGCGGCGGTGCCATCGGGTTGCTGGCCCAGGCCAAAAGTCTGTACCAGCTGCTGACCTTTTCCGAGGTTCTGCAGCAGATCGTCTCGAAAAACAGCCAGATACTCACAGACCTGCGCGTGCAGGCCCAGGCGCTGGAGGAGGCCCGCCAGCAGGCGGAGGCCGCCGCCCAGCAGGCAGAGGCCGCCCGGGCTGCCCTGAACGAACAGCAGAACCAGCTGGACGGCATGCAGGATGCGCTGGAGGAGGCGCTCCAGCAGGCCAATGAGACCTGGAGCGCCCAGGAATCGGCGGAGCAGGCGCAGGCTGTGGCCACCGAGGCCGCCCGGAAGGCCTATGAGGAGGCCACCGCGGCGCTGGATGCCTATGTGCGCGCCCAGAGCGACCGCTACACCACCGACGACCTGATCCTGACCAGCCTGGATTTTCGCTGCCCGCTGGACAGCTACAGCATGATCACCACCCAGTTCGGTGAGGCGGACCCCTGGGGAATTCCCCACCGGGGCACCGATTTTGCCGCCCCCAACGGCACCCCCATTTATGCCATCGCCGACGGCGTCATCAGCGCCGCCGGGCCGGTGAACAGCTACGGGAACTGTGTGCAGATCAGCCACGGCACCGCCGGGGACGGCAGCCGCTACGACAGTCTGTACGCCCACATGAGCCGCATCGCGGTCGGCCAGGGGCAGACGGTGCACAAGGGCGATGTGATCGGTTATGTGGGTAACACCGGCAACGTGTTCGGTGCCAACGGCGGGTATCACCTGCATCTGGAATTGCGGGTCAACGGTGGCCGGGTCAATCCGCTGGCCTATGTGCCGCAATGATGCCCGGCAAGGGAGGTGAATTTGGGATGCCGCTGTTTCGCATCTTGCAGAATCCCTTCGGCGACTTTCTGTATGCCATCGGATTTCTGGTGGAATACACGCTGGTCCGGCTGGTCCGCGGACTTCGCATCCTCGGGCGGTGGCTGCGCCGGGTGTTGGGCAATCTTCTGCTGCTGGCCCTGCGTCCGCCCATCCGGGCCCTGCTGGATCTGCGGGACGCGCTGCACGCGCCGGGGCGGTTTTTCCTCAGCTATCTTATGCCCGTGGCGGCGGCCGCGGGGCTGGTGGTTCTGGTCCGGGGCGGGCTTTCCCTCTCCTTCGTGCTGCGGGTGACCGTTCAGGGCCAGACCGTGGGCTATGTGGCCAGCGAGGAGGCCTTCGACAACGCCCGTGCCGACGTGCTGGCCCGCGTGAACTCGGCACGGCAGCTGCTGGCCTCCGACAACCGGACCCTGACCTGGGATGTGGACCCCACCTACACGCTCACCTTCGGGCGTGCCACCATGACCGAGAGCGAGGTGGCCAACGAGATCCTGCGCATCAGCGGCAGTGAGATCTGCGAAGCCACCGCCGTCTACCTGGACGGCAGTCTGCGCTTTGTAACCATCGAGGGCGATCACCTGCGCCGGTATCTGAACAGCGTCAAAGCCCCCTGGGAGGACCCCACCGACCAGAACGCCCGGGTCAGTTTTGCCCATGATCTGCGCCTGGTGGACGGCATTTACCTGACGGATTCGGTGGTCTCCTACGCCGATGTGCTGGCCGCCCTGCAGGCCAACGACGGGGAGGACCTGCAGGTCAAGGTCAGCGAGCGGGTCACCGAGACCCGGGAGATCGCCTATGACACCGAAACCCAGGAGGACAGCGAGCTGGATTTCGGCAAGAGCGAGACAGTGCAGCAGGGCGTTGCCGGCAGCGAGGCCGTCACCCGGGAGCTGACCTACCTCAACGGGGCACTCATTGACGACCAGGTGGTGGATGTGCAGGTACTGCAATCCCCTACCCCGGAGATCATCCACCAGGGCACCCGGCTGAAAAACGGCATGATCGGCAAGCTGGGCACCGGCACCTTTATCTGGCCAGTACCGGGATACCGGGCCATCTCCCGCTGGGCCAACCTGGACCCCACCTCGCCCGGTTTCCACCGTGCCGTGGACATTGCGGCCCCCTACGGCACACCGATCTACGCCTGCGACAGCGGTACCGTGGTGGAGGTCGTGAATATGCACCCCAGCTGGGGCAACTATGTAAAGATAGACCACGGCAACGGCTACAAAACGCTGTACGCCCATATGTCCAGCTTTGCCGTACAGTTGGGCGATACCGTCACCCAAGGGCAGGTCATTGGCTATGTAGGTAATACCGGCAACTCTTACGGTAACCATTGCCATCTTGAGATGAGTTACAACGACGTACTGTTCAACCCTTACGAGGTTTTCCCCAATATGCCTACCAGAAATCCGGACTTCTGAAAACGAAAGCCCTCTGCCATACGGCAGAGGGCTTTTCTGTTATCGGGCGCCGCGGCCTGCAAAGACCACGACCACCGTTTTGAGCAGGATCTTCACATCGTTCCACAGCGACCAGTTGTCGATGTAGCGGACATCCAGCCGGACCACTTCCTCGAAGTTATCGATATCGCTGCGGCCGCTAATCTGCCACAGACCCGTGATGCCGGGCTTCATGCTCAGGCGGCGCTTGTGGTGGCTCTCGTACTGCCGGTACTCGTCCAGCGTGGGCGGGCGGGTTCCCACCAGCGACATGTTGCCCAGCAGCACATCAAAGAACTGGGGCAGTTCGTCGATGCTGGTGCGCCGGATAAACCGCCCCACCCGGGTGATGCGGGGATCGTCCTCCATCTTGAACATCAGGCCCTCCATCTCATTGTGGGCCATCAGATCCTTCTTGCGCTTCTCGGCATCCACATACATGCTGCGCAGCTTATGGATGTAGAAATATCGCCCGTTGAGCCCCACCCGCTTCTGCCTGAAGATCAGCGGGCCCGGGCTTTCCAGCTTGAGGGGAATCGCCACAATGGCGATGATGGGAATACTGATGAGGCACCCCACCAGGGCCCCCACCACGTCCATCATCCGCTTGAGCATCATATCCCGCAGTTCCATCTCGATGGTACCCATGGTGACAATGTTGCCGCCGGCGCACCGGCCCAGGTCGCGGCTCAGCCGGGCGGCGCTGGTCTCGTCACAGCAGACTTCCTCGATGCGGTCCAGCATCTTGAGCCGGAAATGCACGGTCAGCCCCATGCTCTCCATCTCCTCCAGATAAGGAAGGAAGGATTCGCCACTGTCCATGGGGATATCCACATAGATTTCATCCAGGGCGGCGCGCCGGATCCAGTCCATGAACCCGTCAAAGTTGGCGCGCACCGCCACGCCCTCGAACTCCCGGCCCACCTGCTCGTCGGGGGCATCCAGCAGCACCACACCGCACACCCGCTTGGACCAGTCATCCTTCAGTTCCCGGATGACTGCCCCTGCGTGATCCACCGTGGACAGGATGCCCACCAGGCTTTCCATACCGCTTCGGTTCTGGGAGTGCATCAGGTGGCGCTTGAGCACCGTATGGGCCAGCGGCATCATCAGCACGTTGACCAGCGGCACCGCCACGGCAAAATACCGGGAATCCAGCATTTCCGCCTTGGCCAGCAGCATCAGGGTGGAATACACCGCCGCCATCAGCACATTGAAACGGATGGACAGCACAAACTCCCGCCCCAGGCCGCGGGTGACGATGTTTTCCCGCTGGTTGAAGAAGAAAAAGGTCATAAAAAAGGCAACGACCACCAGACAGATCGTCTGGACCCAGTCGCTGGCGCTGTAGGGGACGATGCGTCCCAGCAATCCGTCGGTGATCAGCCAGGCCAGCAGCACACTGACAAACAGCATCAGCAGGTCCAGGGCGAACACATAGGCGTATTGCAGTTTTTCCCGTTTGTTGATCATTCGTATTTCCTATTTCTCTCCCCGCCCCATCGCAGGGAGCACAATATCCTAGTATAGTAACCTATATTGTAACATGCCCGGGCCTTTTTTTCAATTCTTGACGGCATATTGTCAGTTCTATGTCATTTTTTCAGCTTTTCCCCACCCGGCGCCCCACAAATTTATTTTTCTTTTGTTTTTTCCTTTACTTGGGGGTTCTGTTGTGCTACAATGCTTTCAATAATAAAGTGTCAAAAGTTCAGCTGAAACTGCCGGATGCGGCAAGGAGTAGCCCCATGGATCATATAGACCGCAAAATCATTGACATACTGCAGAAAAACGCCCGCGCTCCCCTGAAGGAAATCGCCGACCATGTCTTTTTGTCCAGTCCTGCGGTGTCGGCCCGCATCGCCCGGCTGGAAAGTGCCGGCATCCTGTCGGGCTACCAGGCCCAGATCGACGCCCCCAAACTGGGCTACATGGTCAAGGCGTTCATCAATCTGGATATGGACCCCCAGCGCAAGCCGGAGTTTTACCCCTACATCCAGCAATGCCCCCAGGTGGTGGAATGCAACTGCGTCACCGGCGACTACAGCATGCTCATCGAAGTGCTGTTCGGCACCACCCAGGAACTGGATCAGTTCATCAACCATCTGCAGCAGTTCGGCCGCACCCATACGCAGATCGTCTTCTCCACCCCGGTGGAACACCGCGGGGTGCCGGTCTCCGACCCGGAAGAAGAAACCTGAATCCCTTCCCGCCCTTTTCGGGGCGGGAATTTTTTTGTCTGCTACTTGACAGCTGTGTATATTGTGTATATACTGTAAATATCGAATATGTACAGTTCGACACGAAGGAGCGCTTCATGGAAATCTATCTCTCCAATGCCGGCCAGGAACCGATCTACGCGCAGATCACGCGGCAGATCAAGGAACAGATCCTGTCCGGTCAGCTGCACGCGGGGGACGCTTTGCCCAGCATCCGGCTTCTGGCCAAGGAGCTGCGCATCAGCGTCATCACCACCAAGCGTGCCTACGAGGACCTGGAATCCGCCGGGTTCATCATCACCCAGCCGGGACGGGGCAGTTTTGTGGCCGCCCAGAATCCCGCGCTGGTCCGGGAAGAACATCTGAAGAAAGTCGAGAACAGCCTGCAGGGAGCGGTGGATGCCGCGCGTCTGGGCGGGATCGGCTACGAGGAAGTATGCGAGATGTTGCGCCTTTTATGGGAGGGCTGACTATGCCAAACGAAGCCGCCGTTCTGCACCGGGTGCAGAAGCAATACAAAGATTTTACGCTGGGCCCCCTGGACCTGACGGTGCCCGCCGGTACCATCGTGGGGCTGGTGGGAGAAAACGGTGCCGGCAAAACCACCACCCTGAAGAT
>ERZ1090865.1194-NODE-1195-length-13237-cov-8.526172_pt1 | contig 13237 bp, 10 predicted proteins | sample MGYA00478478_ERZ1090865 | MGnify/ENA primary metagenome ERZ1090865 (study PRJEB33644, sample SAMEA5815715) | chicken gut metagenome | biome: Chicken; feature: Gastrointestinal Tract; material: Caecum | place: Ireland | collected 2019-01-01 | study: A study of... | reverse complement strand
GGAAGGAGGATCGTCAGCCGGAAAAGCTCTCCCATTCTCTCTTCCACACATCTTCCTCCCATCTGGGAGGTCATGTTCTTAATACTCTGAAGACCGATTCCCCTGCTCTCTACATCCTCTTCTAAAGGCCTGGAATGGTTTTCAAAAGTAAATCCTGCCATACGCCCTTCTTTGGCGGAAGAGATCACCACCGGAAGGGAGGGATCCGCATATTTCACCAGGTTGGAGGTAATATTGTCCATGATCCGCAGAAGATACTCTGTGGAGATCCGGAGTTTTTTCCCCAGCCATTCCACCTGGAACCGGACCTGAAATCCGTTCTGTTTCAGATAACTGCAGGTCTCAGAAAAAAGATCGTAAAACAGGACCTCGTAAAGCTCCGGTTTCTCCATTTTCATTTTCCCCTCCCCTGAGATCAGAGAGTATTCAAATAGGTTGTCCGTCAGCTGCTTCATGCGCTGGGCCTTCTGACCGATCTTTTCAATATATTCTCTCTGCTGTTCCTGGTCTTTATAGGTTCCCTTTTTCAGTATTTCCGTATATAAGATGATAGAAGTCACCGGCGTTCTCAGGTCGTGGGACATCTCGGTGATGATCCGCTGATTTTCCTGGACCATCTTTCCCTCCTGGTCGATCAGTCCTGCAAAGGATTTTCTCATATTGTCCAGCCCTTTAGCCAGGGCCGCCAGTTCATCTTTTCCTTTTACGGTAATAGGATAATCCAGGCTGCCTCCTTCCAGGATCTCAATCTCGTCTTTCAACTGAAGGATATAGGCCATTTTCCGCCGGATCCCATAAAGTACCAGCAGCAGAAACAGCCCAAAACACAGCAGCAGTTCCCCCGCCAGTGCGTAATTATAATACTGATAAGCATAGCTTCCCATAATGAGCACTTCTCCTGTGCCGTCCGAAAATTCCACCGGAGAGTGATAGTCCAGTTCATAATCTCTGGACATGATCTCTTCCTCCCATATATCCTCCTCAGGATATGCGGAGTCAAACACCAGGATACTGTCTTTATAAATCTGAACATACAGGATATTCTGCTTTTTTACCCATCGGCTCAATGCTTCTCCGTCTTTTGTGCTCAGGCCTTCTCTGGTCACATACTTCTGCAGTTTTCCCGCATACTTTTCATTCTGACGTTCCACATAAAAGGGATTTTCAAAATATCTGCCGATAAGATAGCTGACGGCAAAGTCCAGTCCTGCAAAAACCACCGCAGATATCACAGCCGAAAGGATCAGCTGCCGCAGAAGCTGAAAATAAATAGAATTTCTTTTACTCATACTCTGTGTCAAACTTATAACCCTTTCCCCATACGGTTTTTATATATCTTGGATTTTTCGGATCCTCTTCTATCTTTACCCGCAGTTTTCGGATATGTACCATGATAGTGCTGTTGCAGGAATAAAAATAGGGTTCCTCCCACACGCTTTCATAGAGATTCTGGGCAGAAAATATCTTCTTTGGATGTTCCATCATCAGAAGCAGGATCCTGTATTCCAGTTCTGACAGGTCGGTCTCTTTTTCTCTGACAAAGACCTGATTAAACTTTCTGTGGATCCTCAGTCCTCCGCTCTCCAGCCAGGAATCCTTTTTCTCATCTTCCGGTTTTATCCGGCCCATATAAATATTGTAGCGGCGGAGAAGGGCCTTGACTCTTCCCAGAAGCTCCGCGTAGGAGAAAGGTTTTGGCAGATAGTCGTCCCCTCCGGCCATAAGGCCGATGAGCTTATCCGACTCCTGGGCTTTTGCCGTAAGGAACAGCACCGGCACATTGGAAACCTTTCGGATCTCCTCGCAGGTACGCAGGCCGGAGATTCCCGGCATCATGATGTCCAGGATCACCAGATCTGTCTCCTCATCCAGCAGTTCCAGACCCTGTCTGCCGTTTTCCGCCTCTTTGACAATATAGCCCTCACTTTCCAGCAGGATCCGGACTCCTTCTCTGATATCTTTGTCGTCTTCTACGATCAGAACTTTCTCTTTATTCATAAACCGGTAAACTCCTTTCCCTTCGGTTTTCCACCTCTTCTCCTGTTATCTTATCATCTTTCCACATAGCTTCCAATTTTTCTTTAGCCTTTTCCCCATATTTTTCTCCTTCCTCCATCCAGGGAGCATAATTCTCATCCTCCCGCCTGTCCGGAAGGGAAAAATTTTCATGGAGATACTTTCCGGTAAATCGGGTGACCTTCCAGGCTCCTGACAGATTCAGATGATCTCCTCCGTCCAGGCTGTCCTTTTCCCAGTCTATGCCCAGCTCTTGGGTTTTCAGGTTCATATCTTCATATGGGATTTCCCTTTGCTCAGCATATTCTTTCAGGGTATTATATTTCCTGTAATTATAATTCAGGGGGGAAGGGGTGCTTACCAGGACCAGCTCTGCCTGATTTTTCCGGCACAAAGACCGGATCTTTTCCAGATATTCCTCCACAGTCCGGCTGATCTTTTCTTTGGCCGCAGTTTCTTTCATATATGCTCCGCCCCGGTACGGATTTGTCACCTCCCGGAACTGGAAGCCTTTATAGTTTTCCTCAGGATACTCTTTTCCGGTAAGAATAGATTTCCAGATATCATGATAAGTAAACACAGGAAAATAGTAGCTGCCCGCCGCAGCCAGGGTCATGGTAAGACCCGAAGCTCCCTTCTGGGGCCGGAAGAGTACATTGGTCTCCAGGATCACCAGCCGGGGCTTCTGATTTTTAAAAGCTTTCTTCAGCATATAATAACTTTCCTGGATATTCTGTCCTGACTGTCCCCCTACAAAAGCAGAGATCCCGTATTCATTCCACATCTGCAAGGGGGAAAAGGAAGTATAGCTGAGGCTGTCTCCCAGGATCAGCACATCTATAGTATTCTTCTGTTCTTTTCCAAGGAGAAGGGCGCTTTTATTCCGGTAATGGACCCATTTTTCCTGATCCTCCGCCGTCTTTGTTATCTTCCGGGATATCCCTCCGAGAAGAACGGCCAGGATCAGAAAGAACAGCAGGGTTCTTCCCCATTTTCCTGTATTTTTCTTAAAATCCCGCATAGATCAGATCCACCTGCTGATAGCCGATCCCATAAGCTCCGAATATGAGGACCGACAGGATCAGGCCGTAATATAACGCCCACCGAAAAGGTGTGCGCATATCCTGAAGGCCCTTTCCCTTCAGCAGATTCCTTTCTTTTATGATTCCTATCCCTGCCGTCAAAAGAAGCCCGGCAAAGATCACCAGATAATCCCCTTTGTCCAGGCTGAAATCCAGGAGAGTCCCATCCCACAGGACAGAAAGCCTGAAGTCCCGGAAGATACTGAAAAACATGGTCATTCCCGCTTTCAGGCCGTTTGCCCGGAAGAAAAGCTCTCCTGTAAAAATGATCACCCAGGTCTTCAGGATACAGGGGATCTTCCAGTACAGAGCCCTCTCATTTATATGGAAGAACCGGATCACCCCGGCACGTACCGGTTCTAAGGCTGCGCCGGCCAGCAGTATAACAAAGTAGTACATCCCGTAAAATATGTAGTGCCAGCTGGGTCCATGCCACAGGCCATTACAGAGCCATACAGGAAAGAGGCACATCGCTGTAGCCCCCAGCCGGGTAAGATATTTCCCCAGATGTTTTTTTCCAAACCGGTTCCATTTCTTTACCATCCGGGATACGGATACCGGATAAAACACATAAGTCTTCAGCCATGCGCCCAGAGTGATATGCCACCGTCTCCAGAATTCCGCTGCGTTTCTGGAAGCAAATGGGCGGCAGAAGTTTTCCGGAAGCCTTACGCCGAAAAGCCGGCCGCTTCCTATGACAATATCCATACACCCGGAAAATTCCATATATAATTGAAGGGTATAAGCAATGGCGGCAAAAACCACAATGCTCCCGCTGTAGTCCTGATAATGTTCAAAGACCGCCTTCACCAGCACATAAAGCCGGTCAGCAACGATCATCTTTTTAAACAGTCCCCACAGGATCCTGCTGCTCCCTGCAGACAGATCCTCTCCCTTGAGATCCTCGCCCTTCCACAGAGCTTCCCCGGTCTGTCCGTACATACTGATGGGGCCTTCCATGATCTGGGGGAAAAATCCCAGAAACAGAGCCAGTTTCCCAAGATGTCTCTGGACCGGGATCTTTTCCCAGTATACATCTGCCATGTAGCCGATGGCCTGCAGTGTATAGAAAGAGATCCCTATAGGAAGGAGAAGATTTTTGATCTCAAAAATACTTCCCTGCCCGGCCTGTTCCAAAAGCAGGTTGGCATTCCTGGCAAAGAAATTATAATATTTCAGACAGCCCAGCACTCCCAGCAGTACAAAGACTCCCAGCGCCAGTACCAGCCTTTCTTTTTTTCTGTATTCTTCCCGGACTGCCTTTTCTCCCACCTTCAGACGATTTTTTTCACTGTTTTTATTGCTGTTCCTATCCTGGCTTTTTTCCCTTTCCAGCCGCTCAGCACAGCTCTTTTTTAACAGTTCCAGCCACAGGCCGATATAATGGGTAAACAAGGTGGTCCCTATAAGGTACAGCACCAGCTTTCCGCTGATAGTCCAGAAAAAAAGATATCCTGCCAGTAAAAGCAGCAGCCATCTTTTCTTTCTGGGCGCCAACTGATATGCCAGCAGCACTGCCGGCAGAAACAAAAATAAATACACCGGATCATGGTATGACATCTCTATTTCTCCTGCAGTCTCTGTACCATTGTATAGATAGCTTCCACAGAATTAAAGTTTTCCGGTACCATTTCTCCTGCCTCGATCTCTATGGAATAGCAGTCCTCCAGTTCAGAAACCAGTGAGATCACTCCAAATGAATCCAGAAGCCTCCTGTCGATCAGTCCCTGCTCTTTTTCCCATTGGATACTGTCGTCAATATCATTCAGAATAGCAATTAATTTTTCCATTGTCATCCTCCATATTCCATATATAAGTCTGCTGTTCCCGGCGGACCAGCTTCCATCCTTTTTCTCTGCTGTAAAATACTGCCGCCGGCAGTTCATGGCTGAGAAACAGGGCCATACCCTCCATATGGGAATAGGCCCCGGTATTCATAAAGGCAAGGATACTGCCTCTTTTCACTCCCTTTAAGGGAATCTTCTGGATCAGCAGATCATGGACCGTACACAAAGATCCGTATATGTTCCATTCCTTTTCTTTTCCCGGAACTTCCGGCAGGACCCGGATCTCGGGATGGTACATTCCTCTGATCTGTCCGTCATAGTGGAGCTGATGGATCCCCCCGTCTGTAAGACAGATATTCTTCCCATTATTTTTCTTCAGATCTTCTACTCTGGTAAGATAGGTTCCGCAGGATGCGGCAAAGGCCCTTCCCATTTCCAGGACTGCCCTGCCCTTCCACTGCATCTTGCCAATAGCCTGGGAAAGCATCCTAAGATCCTCTAAAGTCCGGTTCTCCTGTCCCTGAAAATAGGATACAGAAAGCCCCGGCCCATATTCCAGTTCCTCTGCGAAAAAGCCACAGTCTTCTTCCAGCTCTCCCAGAAAACGGTCCAGGAATTCCAGTTCCTTTTCCATCTTCCCGGGCTTTTTCAAAGTTCCGGAAAAATAATGGATCCCGCGGATCTTTACATAAGGCCAGACATCTCTGTTTCTGATAAGCTTGCGTATGGCTTTTTCCTCCATGCCGAACTGACTGTCCCCCGCAAGCCTGAGATAAAGAGAAACCGGCTTTTTGTTCTCCTCGCTCCACTGCGCCATAGCGGAAAACTGACTGAGGGATTCTACATTGCAGGGACTTTTTCCCTGGTAATGATCCAGTATCTTCCAGATATCTTCTTTTTTCTTCACCACTCCGGAGATAAAAAGTTTCTCCCCTGGTATCCCCATCTCCCGGCAGATATAAAACTCTCCCATGGAGCACACCTCGACCCGGTCTGTCAGCCCTGCCATCTGTTTCACCAGGAAGGGATTTGCCTTCATGGCATAGCATAATCCAGCCTTCTCTCCCAGGATTTTTCTGAAACTCTTTACCTGCTCTGCCGCCTGGTCTGTATCAAAAATATACAGAGGCGTCCCGTATTTTTCTGCGCCCCGGATCAGTATCTCTTCTTTGGTCATCTTCTGTCCTCCAGTCTCTTCTGCAATGCTTTCCGGTCAGTCTTTCCGTTTTTCGTAAGGGGGAGCTTTTCTGTCTGAAAGATCTTTCTGGGCACCATATAACCTGGAAGTCGCTTCTTCAGCCAAAGCCGGATCTCTCCCGGCATTACTTTTCCCATATAAAAGGCCGCCAGACAGGTTTTTCTATGGTCTGTGACACAGCAGCTTTTTTCTATTCCCTGCATCTGATCCAGGAGCCTTTCAATTTCTTCCAGCTCTATCCGGTGTCCGTTAAATTTGATCTGAAAATCTTTTCTCCCTGAAAAATACAGGTTTCCGTCTTTTCCCAGGAATCCCAGATCCCCGGTCCTGTAGTATCGTTCCTTTCTTCCATCCGGGAAAATCCTCTCCTGAAAGCTTTTCTCAGTCTCTGCCGGATCATGATAATATCCTAGAGAAAGGGATTCTCCTGCCACGCAGATCTCACCGGCCTGCTCCGGCTCCCTTATTTCCCCGCCTTCCTCATTCAAGAGGAAAACCCTTCGTCCGGGAAAGGCCTTTCCTATAGGAAGTTTCTCTCCCTCCCCGGGGACTTTCTGCACCGGATAATAGGTACAGTTACAGGTGATCTCTGTAGGGCCGTAAAGATTCACAAACTCTGCTTCCGGCAGGGCCTCCTGCCAGCAGGCCAGCTGATTTGCCGGCATAACCTCGCCGCTGAACATAACTTTTCTCACATCTGAGGGGATCCTGTACTTAAATCCCCCCAGAGAAGATATCATAGTCAGGGCCGATACTGCCCAGATCAGCACTGTAGCCTTTTTCTCACATAGATAGTCTAAAAGAGCCGCCGGAACAGAAAACAACTGCCTGGGGATCAGCACCAGAGCCGCTCCTGTCATTACAGCAGAATAAATATCCTTTACAGACACATCAAAATCAAAAGGGGCCTGATTTCCGATCCGGTCCTTTTCATCAATCCCAAATATCTCCGTAAAATGAGTGATAAAATCTATAACAGCCCGGTGGCTTACTGTAATTCCCTTGGGAGTTCCTGTGGAACCGGAAGTAAAGATCCCATAAAGGATGTCTTCGCTGCAGCTGTCTTTCCGCCGTCTTTCCAGCAGTTCCAGATCCGGCTCCTCTCCTGCCGCCTCATGGAGCAGACAGTAGTCTCCTGTGTAGCCGGCCTGCCGGATAAGAGGAATTTCCTCCGGCCGGATCAGGACCAACTTTGGCTGGAGTACACGAAAAATTTCTTTCAGCCTCCGGGGCGGAAGTGCCGGATCCCCGTTTACATAGAATCCGCCTCCATAGACAGCACCAAACATAGCCGCCAGTGTCAGGGGACCTTTCGGCGCCAGGATCACTACCGGATCTCCAGAGGCGATCCTTTTCCCTGCGGCAGTTCCGATCCTCCTGGACAGATCTGCCAGTTCCTTCCAGGTAAGGGCCTCCTTATCATCTTCCACTGCTATCCTGCCGGGATACTTTTCCGCAGTCCTTTCTAAATACTCCAATATATTGTTCATCTCAGACACCTACATGAAAGTTTTCTTTGAAGAATTCTTTCTTACTGTGTTGTTTTTTCCTTTACTCTTATTAGATTTCTGTGTTTTTTTACTTGTTCCTTTCTTTGGGGTACTCTTTTTTGCGTTTGCAGAAGTTTTGCTCTTTTTGGTTTTAGACTCTTTTTTCACAGTCTTACTGTCTTTTGTACTGTCCTTTGTATTTTCGCCTGTGTTTTCCCCTGTATTTTCCCCTTCTCCGGTTCCTCCTGTCTGCTTGGATTCCTGGGTATTGTTTTCTGCATTTTCCTGATTTCCATTCACATTCTGATCCTGTTTGTTTTTGTCCTCCTGTGTCTTCTGGTTCTTTTGATCTTTATCCTCTTTTTTCTCCTGAGTCTGTGTAGATTCTGTTTTACTCTTTGGCTGAGTCTCCTGGGCTCCTCCGCTCTTTCCTCCCGTGCAGGCGATCATTCCCAGAGCCATCACTCCTGCCACGCAAAATATCATACCTTTTTTTACAATTCCTTTTCCTGTTTTTCCAGCTGCCATTTTTTTAGCTCCTTTTCTTATGTATTTCAAAGATGTTTTCTTTGATGAGCCTATTGTGACAGGGAAATCTAAACAGATCCTGAATGAATCCTTAACAATTCTAAAAGCAGGATCTGAAAAAGAAATGTGGGAGGCAGGCAACAGACCGACCTAAGTCAAAGACCCCGATGCAAGCATACGGGGCATCAAACTAGCAGCGATGCAAGCATCGGGGTATTAGACCCTCGCGGCAGTCGCCAAATGGACATGCCAGCATGTCCGCTTGGCTCGTTGCCCGCGGGAATAAAATCGGATAAGATCAAATAAGATATTGTCAGGGAATTACAGATCATAGGGATCAAAACGGGAAGATCAAATATTGGGAGACCGCAGCTGACCAGGTCACTACGGCCTGGAATGAATAAATCCAGAATATGAGAGGTAGTAGCGGTGGTACTGCTACGGTTTATAATAAGAAGTCCGAAGAATTGGGCTGTAGTAACCGAGTTACTACAGCCCAGAATAGAAAGTGAATGGTAAAAGATCAGAAACCTGTATTCTTATTAAAAATATCTTAAAGCTGAAAGGCCCATGGTCAGCAGTTTTCCATCTCTGACAGGGCTTCCTCGTCTGCCACCAGGATCACCTGAGGATGAAGCTGAAGGATAGAAGCGGGAACCTGAGGAGTAACAGGTCCCTGGAATGCCTGTTTCAGGATCTGAGCCTTTCCTTTTCCATTTGCTACCATAAGAATCTGTTTTGCGGACATGATACTCTGTATTCCCATGGTATATGCCTGAGTAGGAACCTGGTCCCGGCTTTCAAAAAATCTGGCATTTGCCTCAATGGTAGATTCTGCCAGATCTACACAGTGTGTCCCCTTTGGAAAATGATCTGCAGGCTCGTTAAAACCAATGTGACCATCATGGCCGATCCCAAGAAGCTGGATATCCTGCTGTCCTGCCTGGGAAAGGATCTGATCATACCCTTCACAGGCTTTCTGGCTGTCTTCTTCTGTGCCGTCAGGGAGAAAAGTTTTTTCCGTACGGATATTCACATGGGAAAAGAGATTCTCTCTCATATAATAAGCATAGCTCTGCGGGTCCTCCCTGTCCAGTCCTCTGTATTCATCCAGGTTTACCGTTGTGACCCTGGAAAAATCAAGATCCCCCTCCTGATAATGGCGGACAAGTTCTTTGTAAATCCCTACCGGGCTGGAGCCTGTGGCAAGGCCCAGGACACAGTCAGGCTTCTCTGTCATTACAGAAAAAATAATGTTGGCGGCTTTTCTGCTTACGTCTTCGTAATCTCTTGCTTTGATAATTCTCATTTTTCTTTATCTCCCTTTTAATTTGTCGGGGCAAGATATTTGCCCTATACCGCTGGAATTTCTCCGCAGTTCCTGCTCTTTACAACATTAATATAGTTTATCCATAACAGCTTTTGAGGCGTTTTCTCTGTATTTTCTGCTGGTCTCATAGTTTCTCCTCCAGTATTCCTGGTAAAGAAGATCTATGAGGTACATCTGTCCGATCTTGGCGGATACAGATCCTCCCTCCATAGGTCCTTCGTTGGCCCCGCACTGAAGGACTACATCACAGTAAGCACTCAGAGGTGATTTCTGAAACCGGGTGATACAGCCGATCCCTGCTCCTGCCTGTCGGGCGATCTTCGCTGTGTAAATGTTATCCTTGGTGGATCCGGAGTAAGAAAGGATCACAAGGAAATCTTCCTCTGTCATAGAGGCAGCTGTGACTGCCTGCATATGGGGATCTGATACACTGTATGCCTTTCCCGATATGCTCATGAATTTATTTCCCGCTTCCTGAGCAATAAGCTGGCTGTCGCTGACACCGAAGAAAAAGATCCGCCGTGCCTTTTCCATTCTCTCCAGAAATCCTTCAAAGCTCTCCTGGTTCAAAAGACGATAAGTCTCTTCCAGGGCTTCTACATGCTTCTGGAGAAGGCTTTCCGCAGAATCCTTCAGAGATTTCTCCAGATTCTGGTTATCCTCACTGGGCGCCCATTCCTCATCCTGGTCGCTCATTCCCAGGGAAAGCTGCATTTTAAACTCCTGGTATCCCTGAAGGTTCATGGTCCTGCAGAACCGGTATACACTGGTCTCCCCTACCTGACAGGCATCTGCCAGATCTGTAATGGACATAAACAATACCTGGCGGGGATTCTGGAGAACATAATCCGCCACCTTCTTTTCCACCTTTGTAAGGGAATGGTAGGTTTCCTCTATACTCTGCATGAAATGATTCTGTTCCATGTTTTCACCTCCTGCTGTTGTGTTCTGATCATAGCGTATCACAGTTGGAAATTTTTTTCAATATTTTTCAAAATAAAAATTTCTTTTATTTAAGTTTATTCCTTTTCTTGCCTTTCTTGCCATTTTTTCGCCGGTAATCTATACTGTTACCAGACTATCTGAAAACTCACAGAGTTACTTGTTTCCGAAAACAAGTTTACATAATTTATATTCTTATCACGAAAGGAGCATCTTATGGCCAACATCCAAAAACAATTTCAAAATATCCCTGTCCCTAAAGCCATTCGGATCCGCGGCGCAAAAGTCCACAACCTGAAAAATATAAATGTAGATGTTCCCCTGAACCAGATCGTAGGGATTGCCGGCGTCTCCGGCTCCGGAAAATCTTCTCTGGCTCTGGGTGTCCTTTACGCAGAAGGCTCCCGCCGTTATCTGGAGTCTCTCTCCACCTACACCAGACGGAGAATGACCCAGGCAGCTAAAGCCCAGGTAGATGAAGTTCTTTATGTTCCCGCAGCTCTGGCTCTGAGACAGCGGCCGGGAGTACCTGGGATCCGCAGTACCTTCGGCACCGGTACGGAACTTCTTAACAGTCTTCGCCTCATGTTCTCCAGACTGGCCAGCCATCGCTGTCCAAACGGCCATTACCATCCGCCTTCTCTGAAGGTGGCTGCCGGCCAGGAGCTGATCTGTCCTGTGTGCGGCGTCCGGTTTTATGCCCCCTCAGCGGAAGAACTGGCCTTTAACAGCCAGGGAGCCTGCCGCACCTGCGGGGGTACAGGAATGGTACAGAATGTAGACCGCTCTTCCCTTGTACCTGACGAGTCCCTGACCATTGACCAGGGAGCCGTTGCTCCCTGGAATTCTCTTATGTGGTCTCTGATGACCGACGTCTGCCGGGCCATGGGTGTGCGGACAGATGTTCCATTCCGGGAATTGACTGAAAAAGAAAAAGCCATCGTCTACGACGGCCCTGCTGAAAAAAAGCATATCCTCTACCGGCCAAAAAACTCGGAACAGGCTACAGAACTGGATTTCACTTATTTTAACGCTGTCTATACTGTAGAAAACGCCCTGGCCAAGGTAAAAGATGAAAAGGGTATGAAGCGGGTGGAAAAATTTCTAAAACAGGATATCTGTCCGGACTGCGGAGGTACCCGGCTGTCTGAAGCCGCCAGAGCTCCGAAACTCCGTGGCATTTCCCTGGATCAGGCCTGTGAGATGACCCTGGCCGAGCTGATCAAATGGGTCACAGAGGTTCCTGCCTCTCTCCCGGAAGAAATGAGACCTATGGCAGAAAGTATCTGTCAGTCTTTTCTGGAAGCTGCAAAACGGCTGATGGATCTGGGTCTGGGGTATCTCACTCTTGACCGGGCTTCCTCAACTCTTTCCACCGGGGAACGTCAGCGTATGCAGCTGGCCAGGGCTGTACGGAACCGTACTACCGGAGTTTTATATGTTCTGGACGAGCCCTCCATCGGACTTCACCCTTCAAATATTGTGGGCCTTACCGGGGTTATGGAAGATCTGGTCGCAGACGGCAATTCTGTGGTCCTGGTGGATCACGATACCCAGGTGCTTTCCAAAGCCCAGTGGATCATTGAGATGGGACCGGAAGCAGGTTCCCGGGGAGGGCAGGTCATCGCCCAGGGAACTGTACAGGATCTTACCCGGGATCCGGCTTCAAAAATCGGCCCCTTCCTCTCCGGAACAGCTATCTCTGTAAGAGAAAGGACAAAAGCAGAAGATCTTTTTGCTTTGGGCAGGATCCATCTTTCCACTTCTGCAATCCATACAGTAAAACCCCTGGAAGTGGATATTCCAAAAGGCAGGCTTACCCTGGTCACTGGAGTTTCCGGTTCCGGAAAGACTACCCTGGTACTGGAAAGTATGATCCCCGGTCTGGAAGCAGTGACAAAGAAAAAGAAACTGCCGGACCATGTTCTCTCTATAGAAGCTCCGGACATAAAGCAGGTGAAGCTGATCGACGCCACGCCTATCGGCATTAATGTCCGATCCACCGTAGCCACCTACGCAAACATACATGACGAACTGCGGAAGACCTTTGCCAGATCTCCCGCGGCCAAAGAAAAAGGCTGGAAGGCCGGAGCCTTCTCCTACAACACCGGAGCTCTCCGCTGTCCGGTCTGTGACGGGACCGGAGTGATCAGCCTGGACGTACAGTTTCTCCCTGATGTGGAGATTCCCTGTCCCCAGTGCCGGGGAGCCAGGTATTCCAAAGAAGCAGAACAGGTCCGGTATAAAAATAAAGAGGGGGCCTCCTACTCCCTGCCCCAGCTGATGTCTATGGACGTTTCCCAGGCGCTGGAAGCCTGCAAAGATCTGAAATCCGTCCGTCAGCGTCTTCAGGTCCTTCAGGATCTTGGTCTTGGCTATCTGACTCTGGGAGAAGAAACCCCCAGTCTCTCCGGTGGAGAGGCACAGCGGCTGAAACTTGCCAGCGAAATGGGAAAGCCTCAGGCTGACTCAGTGTTCGTCTTCGATGAACCTACCATCGGTCTCCACCCTCTGGATGTGCAGACTCTGCTGAATGTTTTCCAGACACTGATCAGCCAGGGCGCCACTGTTATTGTCATCGAACATGACCTGGATGTAATAAGAAATGCAGATTATATCATAGATATGGGACCTGGCGGCGGACTGGACGGAGGCCAGATCGTTGCCGCCGGCACTTTGGAAGACATAAAAAAATGCTCCCGGAGCCGTACCGGAAGCTTTCTGTAAAATATTTTATAATGGCACAGGGCAGATCATGATTCTTATAGATCTTGATCTGTCCTGTTTCAAATAGTCTGGCTTCTTACCACCTCCTGTCATTTTGCTGTTTTTTCTCCCGTATTCTTCTTCATAGACCCCAGGAT
>ERZ1090865.1188-NODE-1189-length-13259-cov-10.196683_pt1 | contig 13259 bp, 7 predicted proteins | sample MGYA00478478_ERZ1090865 | MGnify/ENA primary metagenome ERZ1090865 (study PRJEB33644, sample SAMEA5815715) | chicken gut metagenome | biome: Chicken; feature: Gastrointestinal Tract; material: Caecum | place: Ireland | collected 2019-01-01 | study: A study of... | reverse complement strand
CGCCGCTCAAGGGGGATTGTCTATCTCGTCCGAAATCCGGCTTATTTTGCCGGGGTAAGCCAGTACATCCCCGGCATCCAAAAAAAGTTGTTACCTTTGCCAACACGGCCGATGGAGGTGGCGGCAGCGGCACCTTGCCTGTGGCCGCAGTATCAGGCCTTGGCATCCCGGCCGCTGACGGCCTGTACACCAACCTGGGGCTTCTGGTTTCGGACCAGTGTCAGCATTCCAGCAAGCTGGCCGTTGTTTGGACAGTGAAAATCGTCCTGTTCCCATGGAAGGAACCTTCACTTTGGTCACAGAGATCAATGTTCGCTTTATTCTGGAAGATCTGTTTGCAAAACTGACGCTTTGGAAAGAGGCGGCGCCGGAGTTTTCCGGGAAGCAGTGGAGGATCGCTCCATGAAAATTTCCGAAATCATCACACATATGTGCGAGGAATCCGGGCAAATCTGTTTTGGAAAGCCCATTGAACCGGCCACGACCCGCGATAAACTGCTGTATGGAGATCCGGACCAGGAGTGTACCGGCATTGCAATATCCTGCTTTGCCTCGGTAGAGGTGATCCGGCAGGCCGCCCGCAAGGGCTGCAACCTGATTGTGGCCCATGAATCCCTGTTCTGGAATCATGGAGATCACACTGACTGGCTGGAACAAAACACAGCCTTTCAGAAAAAGAAACAACTACTGGACCGGTACGGCATTTGCGTCTGGCGCAACCACGATCATCTGCACGCGGGTATTCCGGCAGAAGGCCCGATGCGGGACGGAATCTTCTATGGTGTAAGCACTTTGCTGGGGTGGAATCCTTACAACCTGGATCCCCATGCAACGCTCCCCCAGGAGTTTCTGATTCCTGAATGTACCGTGGCGGAAATGACCGCGCATCTGCTGCGCTGTTTCCGGCTCAACGGTGTACGTTTCATTGGCAATCCGGCAGCCAAAATCCAACATGTATTGATCCCTCTGCATATCATGGGAAGGCCCGGCGACCGAGATTTAATCGACAGAATCAACCGGGATGACATCCACTGCCTGCTGACCGTGGAGATGGTGGATTTCACTGTATGTGAATATCTGCGCGATGCTGCCATGGCTGGTGAAAACCGCTGCATTTTTGCCATTGGGCACTTCAATCTGGAAGAATTGGGTATGGAATACTATGTGAGGCACTTGTCGGACCTGCTGAACCACCGCGTCTCGGTGACCTTTATCCAGTCAGGGGATTCATATGGCTATCTGCCGGCATCCGGCCAGGAGGTTTGTGGCTTCCCCAAGGTGAACCAGTTTTTATCTTGACGATTCGACGCTACCCAAACAGCCGGTCGGTTCTTTGAACCGACCGGCTGTTTCTCTGTTTCATCCGTGGCAAAAATCCGGCGGGGGAAAACCTTCTGGCTCCCGGATTTGTTCATGGCTTGCCACAAAACCAAAAGTTCGTGAAGATAACCGGCGGGGAGGATTCTCCTCAAAGGGAAAATCCTCCCTGTGGGTGTGCCTGACAAACAGAAGGATGGGCGTTCATCCGGCCCCCGGCGGGACCGGGTGGTTTACCGCCTCGTCTGCTGTATTTTTGCTTGCACCCGGCGCTTACCCGTCTGCCTCCGCAAACGGTGCCAGAAGCCTCTCATCTTCCGGAAGCTGGCAAACCACTTTTCCCGACAAATGGGCAAAATTGTCCCGGCTGGCCGCTGTAAACACAAACAGACACAGTGCAGATTTGAGATTCAGGGAATCACCTTCTTCCGTTTCAAAGGTAACTTTGCCCTGACAGTGACGCACAGCGGTAAAAAAGCGTTCCAGGTCCAGCGATGATTTCAGTTTCATGATGGTTCTCCTTGCTTGAAACGGTGATAGGATGTCTGTATCCTCCTTGCAGAAACACCGAAAAAAACAAACGGAAAGTACCCCACCTGTTACTCAGTATACCATACTGTATAACAAATGGGGTGCGGTTCATTCCGGGGACGGTCCGATTTGATGGGATTGATTCTATCCTGTAATTCCGTGTTTTTTCCGGGCGCGTTTTGGTGCCGGACAACGCCCCGCTGCTACAGAATCAAGACAGCGAGAATTCAAGAAAATCCAGACGCCCCTTGCCCTCATAGCACAGGCAGAGAGTGTGGTCGCCGTCCGGGATGGACAGCAAACCGCTGAATGCTGTCCAGCTTCTGGCCGGCACAAGATCCACGGCCCCCACCGGCTCACCGCCCGGTGTCAGCCTGACCAGCAGCCGGCCCCGGGCCCTGCCCCGCACCGTAACCCGGATGCGGGTGAGCCCCTCACAATGGAAATATCGGTACACGGCGGTCATGCCGTCCCGCCCGTTGGCAATGTACTGCCGCGGCGGCCGGCCGGCATCCCCCGGCGACCAGTCGGGACCGTCCTGGGTGATGTAGGGATGTTTGTTGCCCATCAGCATCCTGACGGAGTAGGTGGGGGTCCGCTTGCCGTACAGGTGGCAGCAGATGGTGGCCGGGTAACTGCCTTTGGCTGCCAGCGGTCCGCCGTTGAGCCCGCAGCTTGTCACGCACACCTGGGGAATGCTGCCGTCCGGCCGAATTTCCACCCGCTCGGCACAGCCCTGCCGGGAGCACATACTGCGGTTGGTGGGGCGATGGTAGAAGATATAATACTGCCCGTTGATGCACTCCAGCCCGCCGTGGTTGTTGCCGAAGGCGTAGCGGGGTTTCTCGCCGGGAAACAGGTCACAGTTGCTCACCACCACGCCGCCATAACGGAACCCGCGGTCGGGCCGGTCGCTGACCGCGTAGCACAGCTCGTGGCAGGCAATGGAAGAGTAAACAAGGTAGTATTTTCCGCGGATCTTGCGGATGGAGCTGGCCTCAAACAGTTCGTGCCCGGCAAAGCCGGTGCCCCGGGAATGGCCCACGGTGGGCAGCAGGCGGCGCGGTTCGGTGCGCAGGGTGAGCATATCATCCTCCAGCGTCATGACCACAGAGGCTTTCTGTGTTTTGACCGCTTCTTTTTCGGTGCGCGGTCCGTTGCCGGAATACAGGTAGACGGTGCCGTCCTCGTCCCGGAACACGCCGGGGTCAAAGGGGATGGTATCCCCCGGACGCTCCCCCAGGATGCCACCCTCCCGGTCCCGCACCACGCCGTAGAACATATAGTGCCCGGCCGGGGTATCGCATACCGCCACGCCGATGGATTTCACCTTGTCGTCGGGGCAGTAGTAGAGGTAGTAGCGCCCATCCTTTCCCTGTACCACGTCGGGGGCCCACAGTTCGTGTTCCCCGTGGGGCATGCGGGGGTCCTGGGTGCGGCGGTAGATAACCCCCTCGTACCGCCAGTCCGCCAGGTCGGTGACAGGGGCAGACCAGCAGACATAATCGTTTTCGCAGAATTTTCTGCCGTCAAAGCGGTCATGACTGCCATAGATATACAGCCGGTCCCCGAACACATGGGGTTCTCCGTCGGGAATGTATTCATACAGCGGCAGATAGGGGTTCACCGCCTGCCGTTTGCTCTGTTGTTTCATCTGCAAGCCTCTTTCCGTGGATGATGGAAGGCATGCTCATGCCTTGGTATTCTGACGGGCCTGCTGGCAGTGTGCTGCCAGGGCCAGGACGCGACGGGCGCATTGCTGCAGCGCTACCAGCGGCAGCGTGCCGGCTTTCAGGGCGTCCAGAATGGCGTCCACATCCTGCTGGGAGCCGGGCATAGTCAGGTCGTTGCCGGCCAGCACGCAGCCCGCCGTGGCGGAGGAGCCGTACTTGAACCCGGTGCTGGCGTCGGTGGTGCCCCAGTCCGTCATCACAAGGCCCGCGAAGCCCCACTCATCCCGCAGGATATCGGTGAGCAGCTCCCTGTTGTTGGCGGAGTGGACACCGTTCACCAGGTTGTAGGAGGACATCAGCGCCAGCGGCTGGGCCGTCCTGACGGCGATCTCGAAGCCCTTGAGGTAGATCTCCCGCAGGGCGCGCTCGGTGCAGTGGGCGTTGTTGTGGTTGCGGTTGTCCTCCTGGTTGTTCAGTGCAAAATGCTTGATGGTGGTGCCGCAGCCCGGGTGGCGCTGCACGCCCCGGGTGTCCGCCGCCGCGCAGAGGCCGCTGAGCAGGGGATCCTCGGAATAATATTCAAAGTTGCGGCCGCAGAGGGGGTTGCGCTGAATGTTCATGCCGGGAGCCAGCCACAGCGTCACGCCGAAATCCTCCATCTCACCGCCCACAATGTCCCCGGCTTCCTCCATCAGGGCCGGGTCCCAGGTCTGGGCCAGCATGGTGGCAATGGGAATGGCTGTGCAGTACTGGTAATGATCCACTGCATCGGCCGGGCGCGGCGGCGGGACGATGCCCAGCAGTTCGCCCAGATTGCCGAAGGCGGAATCCCCCAGGCCGGGGATGATGTTGCCCTGGCTGTCGGCCACAAAACTCCGGGAAAGGCGCAGACCTGCCGGACCGTCCGCCAGCACCAGATTCTGCACGCCCCGGCTTTCCAGCAGGGTTGAAGTCGTTTCGCCCGCCGCGCCGGGGCAGGCGGTCGAGGCCACCCCGATGACCGAGGTGGATCCAAAACCGCCCCGTGCGGAGCCCACCACCAGCCCGGCCAGTTCCGGCGGTGTCAGTTGGGCGACCAGATCCTCCAGCGTGGCCTGACCGGCCACCACATCCTGCAGGGTGACGGTCTGCTCTTTTTCGGTGTGCAGCAGCGACGGTTTCTGGCTGTAGACGGTGGTTTCGCAGGGGATGGAGGCGGGGTCCACCGTCAGGCGGGGGGCAGCGGCTTTCTCCCGGGCTACCTCCGGGTAGGTGCAGAAGCGGGCCGGGTCTGCGCGCAGCGTCTCCAGGGGGCAGTCCGGCTGCAGCCGGTTCTGCAGCCGGGCGGTGACCACCGTCTCGCCCAGTTCCAGGGCGGCGGCAATGCTGGTGCTGCGGGAATGGCTGCCCACACGCAGATAATAGACGCCCTTTTCCAGCAGCCAGACAGCCTGTTCCTCGTCGTAGGAGGCCAGGGTGTGCAGCGGGAAGGTGACGGTCACCGTCTCGCACTGGCCGGGGGCCAGGGAGCCGGTCTTGGCAAAGCCAGCCAGCACCTGGTAGGGCTTGTCCAGTTTGCCCTGGGGCTGGGACAGATACACCTGCACGGTCTCCCGGCCCGCATACCGGCTGCCGGTGTTCTCCACGTTCACCCGGAGGCACACCGTCTCGCCGTCCAGCGCCACATCCTTGACCTCCAGCGCGAAGGTGGTGTAGGAACGCCCGAAGCCGAAGGGGTAGGCGGGCGTTATATTGAAGCTGTCAAAGTAGCGGTAGCCCACATAGATGCCCTCGCGGTAGAAACTGTCATCCAGGTCGCCGCTCAGGTAGCTGTAGCCCTCCGCGTCGGGGTAATCGGAGTACGCCCGGGCCCAGGTGGCGGCCAGCCGACCGTCGGGGGAGACCTTGCCGGTGAGCACATCCGCCAGGGCCAGTCCGCCAGCACAGCCCGGCTGGCTCATGAGCAGCACGGCGTCGATGCCGGGGGTGTTGCGCAGGAATTCTGTGTCGATGACGCCGCCCACATTCAATACCACCACGGTGTGCTCGTAGTAGCCGGTCAGGGCGGTCAGGTTTTCCTTTTCCCGCTGGGTCAGCTCGTAGTCGCCGGGGGCCTGCTTGCGGTCGGCGCCTTCGCCGCTGGTGCGGGCCACCACATAGACGGCGCACCGCCGGTCGGTCCCTTCCAGATCCCCGGGGGTGATGGCGGGCACGTCGGGGTCCCGGTAGGGGTTGTCCAGCGCCCAGAAGGCACCGGCCGCCCCCTTCTCTTTCAGCACGGCCTGGAAGCGGGTCATATATTCCTTGCCGCAGTCGGTGCAGTCCTGGTCAAAGCGGTCCAGCCAGGCGGTGGTGCCGATTTCAAACCCGGCATCCCGGAGCCCCTGTTCCACATCGGTCACGCTGCGGGCGTTCACATCCCCCGAACCGGTGCCGCCCTTGACCATACGGCGCACGCCGTTGCCGAACAGCGCCAACTTGCGGCCGTCCGCCGCCAGGGGCAGCACGCCGTTGTTTTCCAGAAGCACCATACCCTGGGCGGCAATGTGCCGCACACGGGCGAAATTCCGTTTTTCCCGTTCGCTCATCTCGGGCGTTGCGGGCGCAAAAATCTTGGCCATACGGGTCCTCCAATTCATGGTATTTGTCTTGTCACGCGGGCAGCCGCCCGGTACAGGGAAGGGGCGGCTGTCGCTGGGAAATGGTTCAGGTGTTGCCGGCGGCATGGGAGGTGCCGCTGAGCTTTTCGTGCATATCGGCGCGGATCTCGTCGGTGATGGGGTAGCGCTTGAGGATCAGCCAGCCGATGAGGCCGAGGATGAAGGGAATCAGGCCCATGATCACGATAAACCAGTCCAGCATGACGGGGATGGAGGACAGTTCGCCCAGGAAGGTATCGGTGGCGGAATCCACCTCATAGCCGACGGCCACCAGAATCACACCCACCAGGCCGGAGGCGACGGCGCTCTGCGCCTTGTTCAGAAACTTGTTGGCGGCGTTGCACAGTGCCGAGCGGTCCTTGCCGTTTTTGTAGATCTCGTAGTCCATGGCCTCAATGTTGATGACCTCGCCGGGAATGTAGTCCATGCCGATGGCGCAGGCACACACACCCATGCAGATCAGGTAGACCGCCGGCAGGCGCTGCAGCAGGCCCACCATCTGCAGAACAAAGAGGATACCGCCGGGCACAAACTCCATCATGATGAGGATGCGGTGGAACCGGATGGGGGAACCGATGGCCTTCATGATGGGGCTGGCCAGCAGCGTACCGATGATCAGCGGGAAGAACATCATCAGCGAGGAGACCATCGTAAAGGTGCCCAGTTTGGCGGTGTCCACGGCGCCGGTGGTCAGGTCGGTGCAGTAGGCCCATTTGGCGTAGTAGGTGGCGGTTGCGAACAGGAAGGTCCAGATGAAGCCGGTGAACAGCATGTCGGCCAGACGGATGCGCAGAGCGCCGTTGGTCTTGATCATGCCGAAGATGTCGGTGACCTTGACCTTGTCCTCCTTGGAGATCTCCGGGATATGCCGTTCCTTGATCAGGGCAATGCCCAGCAGCGACAGCACCGCCGAGATGAGCATCATCGAGATGATGGCCACGCTGAAGGCGTCATGCATGCTGTTCAGGCCCAGGGCGGTGTTGATGCCGTTGACGATCATGATGATGGCCGCCCCCACCATACCGATGATCATGTTCAGGGCACGGGGTGCGATGAGCAGTTTGCTGCGGTCATTGGGATCCAGCGACAGGGTGCGGTAGATCAGGTTGGGTGCGTAGAAGGTGGCGCCCATGTCATACAGCAGGTAGAATACAATGACCCAGACGCAGATCATCACCGGGTTGTCGGCGAAAACCGAGGGCAGCGAGAACAACCCGCACAAGCCGGCCGCCGTCATCAGGATACTCAAAAAGATAAACGGGCGATACTTGCCGTATTTGGTGATCTTTCCGCGGTCCATCAGCCACCCCTCAAAGGGGTCGTTGACCGCATCAAAAAGACGGGCAAACATCAACAGGCCGCTGCCCAATATGGCACCCCATTGCCCGATGCCGGCGTAGTCGGTCAGGTACAGCATGAACAGTCCGGTCATAACAGTGGCGGCCAGACCATCGGTGACGCTCATGGCGGTCGTTCCGAAATAATCGCGGAACTTCAGCTCACCGGTCTTCTTTTGATTCTTCATTGCGTTCTCTCCTTTTGCTCTGCTTTTCGTAACGGGCCGATCCCGTTCACGATTCATTGTCCCCAGTATAGCGGCAGCAGCGCCAGAACGTTATAAGAAAACCACAGAATATTGTCATTCTGGACAGCAAAGCGTAGTGAATGTGAGCAAACTATTAGAAAAGTGAGTATAATTATAGTCGCAATCCCGTTTTTACTGTTCCTCCGCCCGGCATCGGATGCTGTAGGGGCAACAGCGAGGAACGGTATCCGGCTGAATGGATGGAGGCAGATGTATGAGCGACCTGCAAACACGACTGGAAGTTTTTTCTGATTTTCTTGATTGTGCTGGCGTAGCCCTCTGGCATTATGACGGTGAGATGCGGTTGATACGCTCCAACCACCCCTACAAAGACGATCTACAGCAGCTCTTTGGGGTTGCCGAAAGCAAGACACGCATTCTGGACTACTGCCGCAAGAACCGCCTGCCCTGCCTGGGACCGGACAGCGCCGCGCTGCTCTGGATGGCGGCCCCGTACAAGGTCAACGGGGTGCTCACCGACATCTATGTCATCGGGCCGGTGTTCCCGTCGGCCATATCGGAACAGGCGCTTACCGCTGCACTGGGCAAGGTACATATGCCCCCGGAGCTTACCAACCAGGTGCGGGAATTGCTCAAAACAGTACCGGCTGTCCAGTATTCGCTGCTGGTCCAGTACGGCGTCATGCTGTACCGCTGCCTGTATGAGGAAAAGATCGACCCCAGCGAGATCCAGTGGCTGGCTTCCCCCCTGGAGCCCCGGGCTCCCCGCACGGTGGAGGAAAACGTCAACACCCGGCGGGGTACCTACGCCTTTGAGCAGGAATTCTTCCGCATTGTGGAGGAAGGCAACGTGAACGCCGAACGGCCGCAGAGCAGCATCCAGATCCAGCCGGGCTTCCTGAGCCGCACCGACCCGCTGCGCCACGCCAAAAACATGGCCATTGCCGAGCTCACCCTGATTTGCCGTGCCGCCATCCGGGGCGGCCTGCCGGAGGATACCGCCTACGGCTTGGCCGATTTCTATATTCAAAACTCGGAGGACTGCCGCAACACGGCCCAGGTGTACCAGCTGGCCACCGATGCCTTCAAGGACTTTACGGCGCGGGTGCACCGGCACAAAAGCCACGGCTATTCCAAGGAGATCAACGACTGCATCGGCTATCTGGAACTGCATCTGGGGGAAAAGCTCAATATGTCGGCGCTTGCGGAAAGCGTGGGCTACAACAAAAACTACCTTTCCACCAAGTTCAGCCGGGAAGTGGGGGTCTCCCTCAGCGACTACCTGGCCCGGCTCCGGGTGGAGCGGGCCAAGCTGGCGCTGCGCAACACCAGCGAGTCCATCCAGCAGATCAGCGAGCGGCTGGGATTCGGCTCGGTGAGCTATTTTTCGGCCCAGTTCCGCAAGGCGGTGGGTCAGACCCCCAGTGACTACCGCAACCGCCGCGGCGGGGCGGCCGCCCCGCCTGAAACATTGCAGTCAGGTTCATGATTTTGTCGGAATTTTCAGCTGTTTTCTCCGGAAATGAGGAGGACGATAAATATATGAGCAGGATGATATCCCGCTTGCCCCCTGCGGACTTATAATAACAAGCAGAATCAACCGGCCTGCCAGACGTCGGACAACAACCAAGGAGTGACCATGAGATGAAAAAGCTGGATTTCAACAGCGGCTGGACCTTCCGCAAGGCGGAGGAGCCGCCCGCCGCCGCCCGGGCCGTCACCCTGCCCCACGATGCGATGATCCACGAAAGCCGTAGCGCTGCGGCCCCCGGCGGCAGTGACAACGCCTTCTTTCCGGGCGGAACGTACATTTACGAAAAGACCTTTGAAGCGCCGGACGCTGCCCACTGCGAGGTGCTGTTTGAGGGCGTATACCGCAACGCCACAGTGGCTCTGAACGGAGAAACGCTGGCCACCCACACCTATGGTTACACCCCCTTTTCGGTCACGCTGGACGGGAAGCTGCATGAGGGTACCAACACCTTGACCGTCACGGTGAACAACACCGACGCGCCCAGCGGCCGATGGTATACCGGCAGCGGCATCTACCGGCCGGTGTGGCTGTACACCGGCGGCAAAGCCTATATCCGGCGGGAGGGCATCCGGGTCACGACTCTGTCTGTAAATCCTGCCCGGGTACAGGTTACGGTGGACGCTTCCGGCGGTCTGCCGACAGTAGAGCTGCTGGACCCGAAAGGCCGGGTCGTGGCCGCAGGCAGCGGCGCGGATATCACCTTAACGGTGCCCGAAGCACAACTCTGGAGCGAGGAGTCTCCTACCCTGTACACCTGCCGCGTCACCCTGACCGAAGGCACCGAACCGCTGGATGAGGCCGCTGTGCTCTTTGGCATCCGCCGGATCGAATGGAACGCCCGCCAGGGCCTGCTGGTCAACGGCCGGTCCGTCAAGCTGCGGGGAGCCTGTGTCCACCACGACAACGGTGTGGTGGGCGCCTGCGCCTTCCCGGAGAGCGAGGACCGCCGGGTGCGCAAGCTCAAACAAGCAGGCTTCAACGCCATCCGCTCGGCCCATAACCCTTGCTCCGCCGCCATGCTGGACGCCTGCGACCGATACGGTGTCTACATGATTGATGAAGCGTGGGATATGTGGTACAACCACAAAACCCGCCACGATTACGCCGACCACTGGGAAGCTAACTGGCAGCAGGATCTGACTGCCATGGCCCAGCGGGACTACAATCACCCCAGCGTCATTGCTTACTCCATCGGCAACGAGGTGTCGGAACCCGCCGAGGATAAGGGTGTTGCACTGGCACACCAAATGGTGGATTTGCTGCATACGCTGGACCGCAGCCGCCCGGTCACCGCTGGCATCAACCTGATGATCATCGAACGGGCCAGCCGCGGCCAAGGCATCTACGCCAACGACGGCAGCGGCGTGCAAGCCCAGAAAAAGAAGAAGCCGAAAAACGGTCAGCAAGAGGAGAAAGTGCAGAATGCCAGCCTGATGTTCAACATCATGGCTTCGCTGATCGGGTCCGGCATGAACAAGGCGGCCAACTCCAAGCATGCCGATGCGGTCACCACCCCGGTGCTGGATGCGCTGGATATTGCAGGATACAATTACACATCCGGTCGTTATGAGATGGATGGCAAACTGCACCCGGAACGGGTCATCTACGGCAGCGAGACCTTCCCCCAGGACATCGCCAAAAACTGGGCCAAGGTGGAGCGGCTGCCCTACCTGGTGGGGGATTTCATGTGGACCGGGTGGGACTACTTAGGCGAGGTAGGCCTGGGGGCTTGGAGTTATGAGGGCGGCGTCCCCTTCGGGCGTCCCTACCCCTGGCTGCTGTCCGACAGTGGCGTCATCAACATTCTGGGCCGGCCGGACTTCTCCTGCCGGTATGCGGCTGCCGTATGGGGCAAGCTGGACGGCCCGGCCATCGGGGTGCGCCCCTGCAACCACCCGGGCAAGCGGCCCAGCCGGTCTGTGTGGCGTGGAACCAATGCCATTGAAAGCTGGAGCTGGCAAGGCTGTGACGGCAACGCCGCTGTGGTGGAGGTCTGCGGCGAGGGGGCAAGCGTAGTGCTGCACCTGAACGGAAAGCGGGTGGGCCGCAAGCGTCTGAAGGACAAAAAAGCCCTGTTCCGCCTGCGGTATGTCCCCGGCACACTGGAGGCCGTCCTGTATGACAGGAATGGCAAGGCCACCGGCCGCACAGCCTTGCGCTCCGCCGCCGGGGACCTGTGCCTGCACCTGGAGGCGGAAGGCCAGGCCTTCCATCCGGGACAGGTGGTGTACCTGCCGCTGACCATCCGGGGTGAGAACGGCGTGGTGGAATCCAACGCCGACGAGGCGGTGACTCTCACCGTAAAGGGCGGTGAGCTGCTGGGCTTTGGCTCCGCCAATCCTTGCACCACTGACCGGTTCGATTCAGGCCGCTGCACCACCTACCAGGGTTGCGCACTGGCCGTTGTTCGTCTGGGCGAAGGCCCGCTCACCGTGACGGCCACCGGTACATCCCTGCCTGGTGCCACCCTGACTTTGACCACCATCTGACCACCCCTTCCTCCCGGCCGGTTCCGTTTGTCTTTTTGTGCGTTCCAACATTCTTTTATAACCACCAAAAACAGCGCCGGAAGTTGTGCACACTACACAATTTCCGGCGCTGTATCATGCTATTTGCCTGTGCGTCACAGTTCTCCGACCCGAAAGGCCGCAGGTTCGAATCCTGTCAGCCGCACCAAAAAGGTCGCTGTACTGCGGTACAGCGGCCTTTTTATTTTGTCATGGTTCGTGCTTGTCGATCCACTTTGTGACAATGTACGCTGCGATATTGGCCATGACAGATAGCAAAACTGATAAGATAGTCCATAGGGAATCTTCCTTCTGTGCCGGTTTATTCAGCTAGCAGTTGGCGCAGGGACTATTTTATCAGTTTTTTTGTTTTGCTGGGAATTTTGCGACTGTTACAAGGATTTATGCGGTTGTTGGGTCTGCTTTGTAGGGGCCGATGCTTGCACTGGCGCCCGCAGGCGTCGTTTCGGACTGCGCCCACAGGCGCGTTTTGGAGGCCAACAGGACCGCCGGGGCCGGCTTTTGGGCCGGAGATCAACCCGCCAAAATGTTTTTTCAAAGCAACCTGCAGACTCGTTACAGCCCCATCACCTCCCCCAGCTTCTCCTGCGCTTCCCGCTTCTTTTTGTCGAACGCGTGGGCGTAAATATCCAGCGTTGTACTGGCCTGGGAATGACCCAACAGGCTGGCTACCGTGCGGACGTCCACGCCCTGGGCAATTAACAGACTTGCGTTTGTATGCCGTAAACTGTGTACGTTCAGATTCTCCGGCAGCCCGTTCTGGCGCAGGATTTTCTTGAAACGGAAGGTAAAGGTGGTCGGCACCATCGGATCGCCGCTGGGCTGGCAGAACAGGTAGTCATCTTCCTGTAATACCTCATCGTTCTGTTTGCGCTCCCATATACATTGCTGTTTCCACGACTTCAATAATTTAGCCATTTCCTTGCTGATATACACCACCCGGTCACCGCTGGCCGTCTTGGGCGGCTTCACGAAGATGGGTTCGTGGCTCAGCTTCACCACATTGCGTTGCACATGGATGCTGCGCTTCTTCCAGTTAATATCTGACCACCGCAGCCCGCAGGCTTCGCCCCGGCGCATCCCGGTAGCCAGCACCAGTTTGAAGTAGGTCTCATATTTGAGGCTCTGCCCTTCCAGTGCCGTAATGAGCCTTTGCACCAGTTCTTCGTCCGCCACCGGGCGCTCCTTCTTCTCGCCTTGGGGTTTGTACATTTTCCATGCCGGATTGTGCAGTATGTACCCCTCCTCCACTGCATCGCTCAATATGCTGCACAGCGTGTTGTGGATGCCCTCCACACTTTTCTCGCTCAATGGTTTACCGTCAGTCAGCTTGGGGGCCTTACGCATTTCCTCATAAAAATCCCGGATAACCTCCTTGCGCAGGTCGGTCAGTTTGTAATGCCCCAGCGCGGGTAAAATGCGCCGCACGTCCTGCCGGTCGCGGGAGTAGGTAGTTTTCGCCAGCTTCTTGGGCGCGACATCCGCCAACCA
>ERZ1090865.1184-NODE-1185-length-13264-cov-12.566886_pt1 | contig 13264 bp, 16 predicted proteins | sample MGYA00478478_ERZ1090865 | MGnify/ENA primary metagenome ERZ1090865 (study PRJEB33644, sample SAMEA5815715) | chicken gut metagenome | biome: Chicken; feature: Gastrointestinal Tract; material: Caecum | place: Ireland | collected 2019-01-01 | study: A study of... | reverse complement strand
AGAGAGAGAATAGAATCGGAGGATAGAATAATGGGAATTGCGGAAAAACTTGCAAATGCAAAAAAAACAAATTGGATTTCGGAAGGATTGTCAGAATCTGAAGTGAAAACGATTGTTGAGTTAGCAAAGATTTCTGCACAGATCGAGAGATGTAGACTTGAAATGGACATGACCCAAAAGGAATTTGCAGAATACATGGATCCCATTGCTTTAGCTGTGGGAGTGTCAATTGAATATAGGAAAGCCACTTTTCATTAACGAAAGTGGTTTTTTTGTGCTCAAATTTTAGTTGGGAGGTGATTGAGTGGCACAGACTCAACCTCTTGTGATTGGAGGCGTAACCATGCCGCCTTTAAAAGCAGAAGGTCTCGTAATTACAAAAGAAAAAATATGGGCTTCTAACACCGGAAGAGCAGCGAATGGAGAAACCATAGGTGATCTTGTGGCAATTAAATATAAGTTGGAATGTGAATGGCCAGCGTCAATAAGCAGGGAAGATGTGGCAAAAATAGATTCCGCTGTATCTCCCGCTTTTTTCAGTGTTACGTTTCTCGACCCCGGAAGTAACACTAGGATCACGAGAACTTTTTATGCTGGTACTCCAACATATCCGGTTTACAGCTATGCGAACGGATTGCCAACATATAACGGGGTTGCAGTAGATTTAATTGAAAAATAGGAGGATTTAAACATGTTAAAAGGAACAAAAAGTACATCACTTAGTTATCAGTCAATGATCGGAGATCAGGTCGCAGTTTATATGACAGCACAGATACCAGAATCCGGAAGAAGTAATTCTAGCAAGACAATTCAAAATCTTGAATTATACGAAGCAAATAAAACAGAATGCCGGGCGGACATGGAGGCGTTTGACGAAATACTTTGGTCACTGGAGGATCAGGAGTCAACTGTCACACAGCCGGAAACAGACGAAGTAACAAATGCGGAGGTACTGTAATATGAAAATTTCAAACAGTCAGCTTGTAAAAATATTTAACGGAATTGGAAAGGTAAGAGAAAAGAAACTTCCGATTAAATTAGGATTCGCAATCAATAAAAATATGGACGCTCTGGAAAGCGTCGCAAGAGCGTATGAGGTTGAACGGTCAAAGATTCTTGATAAGTATTGTGAAAAGGATGAATCCGGACAGTTGAAAACGGATGGAAGCGAGTATGTTATCACAGACAAGGAATCATATGCAGAAGAAATCAATGAACTGCTCAACATTGAAAACGATATTCAGGTTCATACGGTTACTATTGATGAAATTGAGAAATGTGATAGTGACAGATATGACCCATTAAGTCCGAATGAGCTGGCTGTTTTGGAGTTCATGATAGGAGAGTAGTAAAGGGGGCTGAAAATGTATCAGTCAACTGAACAATTTGGAAATTTAATTAATCAGGATTCCCGTACATTTTATGCATTGATTACCGTCGGAGATAATACGGTAAGTGATGGAATACGAAGCATTAAATTTAACGGCGGTTCAAATCGTAGTGATGATTTTACGATTGGATCTGCCGTTTCTCAATATGTCGAAGTATCTGTTGCGGATAATAACATTAAATTTGAAAGCGAAGAAATCCTTATCCAGATCGGGATGACGGTGAATGGAATTTTAGAATACATACCTATTGGATATTTTACGGCGGAAAAGCCAGAAGTTGAAGATGGTGAAATAAAAATAACAGCCTATGACCGCATGATGAACATGGAAAAGGGCTGCTTTTTAAGTATGGGGGACAAAACAACAACTGTAGCCGTCCTTCAGGAAATCTCTCAGAAATACGGAGTTCCGATCGTTACAAGCGGATTGGCATCTAAGCCAATGAAAAAGCCAGTAGGATACACTTGTCGAGAAGTGCTTTCTTACATAGCGCAGATTTATGGTGGTTTTGCTATCTGCAATAGACAAGGTCAGATTGAGATTAGAACGTATTCAGACCCGAATTACACAGTTGGAACCAATCGATATTGGGATAGTTTCACACACAATGATTTCCCGTACATATTGGAAAAGATCACCTGTTACACAGGAAAAGACGAAGAGGGAAATGATCTTTCGGTTTCTGTTGGAAGTGGAGTAAGAGAACTCAGCTTTTCCAATCCGTTTATGACACAAGCTTTGCTGAATGATGTGTGGTCAGAACTCGAAAATTACACATATATGCCTGGAAAGGTTCGATTTTTAGGTGATCCGAGGTTAGACCCGTGGGATATCATTACGGTTCTTGATAAAAAAGGAAAGAGTTATAAAGTACCGGTCATGAACTTGACTATGGAGTTTGACGGAGGACTCACAACAGAAGTCGAGGCAGTAGGAAAAGCAGAGGTTGAACAGGCACAGGGATTTCAGGGACCTCAGACTCATGAAATGGATCGGTACTATGGACAGCTTGTTATCATCGACGAAGCGTTAATCAATAAGCTGGACGTTGATACTGCGAAAATTACCTATGCAACGATCACAAACCTAGAAGCAGTTAATGCTCATATTCAAAATTTGGAAGTTGAATATGGAGAATTTAAGAATTTAACAGCAGAAAACCTTGAAGCGATCCACGCATCCATTGATGTATTAGAGGCTGACAGTGCAAACATCAAATCTCTTTTATCTGGAAATGCAGGTATCGGAGATCTGCAAAACATTCATTTAACATCGCAAAATGCGGTAATTGATAGTGCCTTGATTCGAAATGCTGTTATGCAGACGGTAACAGTAGGGGATTTACTTGCTGGAACTATTAGCACAAACAAATTTACGATTGCTTCGGATGATGGCGCAATCGGTATTAAGGGAGCCACACAGCAATGGAAAGATGAAAATGGAGTTGTTCGTGTTCAGATCGGGAAGGATGCAAACGGAGATTTCACTTTTTCGCTATTTGATGAAACAGGTACCGGGGTTCTTATTGATAGCACTGGAGTTAAAGAAGGAGCAATTGCGGATGGCCTGATTGTTAATGACATGGTGGCTGACAATGCAAATATCGCAGGAAGTAAACTTGATATAGACAGTGTATTTACCGCTATGAACGGGAGCACGGAAGTTCTAAACAGCAGCCGAATCTGGTTTGACGAGCAGAACCAGACACTAAATCAGGTTTATGCTCAAATGTCCAATGATATCACAATTGCTGGGCAAGCAGCTTCTGAAGCGCAGGACGCGGCAGAAGAGGCGTTAAATGCGATTAAGGGAATTGATACGCTAGATGCGATTAGTGCGGTATTGAGTAATGATGCTCATGTTGTCCACACAAATACTGATGGTTCTGGAGGGGATTACTCAGATTGCAATACACGCATTACCGTATTTTCCGGCGATGTTGATGTTTCTTCAAGGGCAACGTATGAAGTAACAAAATCAAATGGAGTGACCGGAACGTGGAATGCACAGACCAGAACCTATCAGGTAACAGGCATGACTACAGACGATGGATGGGTGGATATTGATGCGCTATACGGTACCGGAGACATGTACCTGGCCGACCGCAAGGGCAACAAGCTGACCACACGGGATGGCAAGTATCTGGTAGTACGGACGGGCGGAGCACACATCAAAAAGCGGTTCTCCATCAGCAAAGCTCCGGATGGTAAGATCGGAGTTTCTTACACATTACAGTGCAGTACATTGGCAATAAGAAAAGAACAGAACGGAACACTTCTTCCGTCTTCTGTCGTGTTTACGGCAAAATACAACGACGGAACAACCCTTATAAGTTATGCGGGAAGGTTCAAGATTGAAGAAAGTACAGATGGAACTACATTTGTACAGAAATATATATCTGCTTCGGATGAGATCATGAAATCTTATGTTCCGTCAAGCGGAAGTGTAAAAGCAATCCGATGTACATTATATGCTTCTGGAGGCGGCAATGAACTGGACAGCCAGAATGTGATTGTACTTGCCGATGCAGAAGGACTAGCAGAGGATATCGGAGAAATCCAAGAGGGTATGCAGACGATCCGGACGGATGTTACCAACATTCAGACTGGAATGGAAGGAATCAAGGCGGATATATCCAGTATGCAGACGGATATCACCGGAGTTACGGACGGCAATCTGTTATTCAACGTCCAGTACAACGACAATGGGAATAATACAGTGACGCTGACAGCCAAGGTCTATAAGGCAGGGCAAGATGTCACAAGCACATTTAACAGCAGATGGTTTACCTGGTGGGCGAAGTCAGAGACCGGTGAAAAGTATATCGGATACGGCTACGGAATCACAGTAAAAAAGAGTGATGTAGGTTTTGGATCTACTTATATCGGCAGATTTATAACTTACGAGACTCGGTACCTGACAACCAGATCAGGAGCATATTTGACAACAAGATCTGGAAACCGACTAACCACTTGGGTAGAAAACTGAAAGGAGAGATAAGAAGATATGGCAGATCAAAAAATTAATGCGTTGCCTACCAAGACGGCACCGGTAACAGGAGATAAGTGTTTGATGTCTGGGGCAGCGGAGGAATACCTGATTGATTACGACAAACTTGCAACAGCAATTTTAAATAAACTGACATCAAAAACATTCACATTAGATCAGGGGACAAAGACTTTAATTGCCGCCATTAATGAACTAAATAGTAAGACGCTCCTAACCGCCGAATCGATATCCAAACCATCAAATATAGATGGCGCTGAGATAGAATTATGGAGTGTGATAGCACGAAGGATAGGAAGAGTCGCATACATTCAGTTTAATATACAAGGAACAATCACAAAGTATAAAACCGTTATTCCGTTATGCACTATTCCGGAAGAAATGGCTCCGACATCAACCGTCATACATAACTACATCACTCAGAACGGAGAACCAATGCTATTAAATATATATACGAATGGTGATGTTCAGTTGTATGCAAATACAGAAAGCGGAATCGAAAAAATATTCTTTTTGAGACAAAGTATCGCTTTTGTTTGCGTAGGAGATTAAGACAATGGAGTAGTGGAAATTTGATCCCAGTCACTCCAAATGCTTCGGTTAAGCTGGCGAAATCTTATTCCATCCGCATAGTTGATGATAAACTGCGCTCCGTAATGTAGCGAATCAGCACCGTATTGATACTCTAATCCAAAGGATTTTCCTCTGCCTTGAAATAATTCGCCATGAATCAGGCGTGCGCCGTTCCTGTACTCGTCCATTTGCTGATAATTTAAGGTTAGAATGGACTTACTATTTAGTTCACTAGATTCTTGGGAAATATGGAGGATATGAAGAAAAAGTGCTATAATAAATCCATCGAGAAACAATAAAAAAGCGGAGCCAGACTCTCCACTACCACATTTCAAGTCTGACTCCAAAACACCCACAAAGGGATGGATATATTATACCACATTCCCTCCCTTTGTGTACGCAAAAGGAGGTTTTTTATGGAAAATTTTGCACGGGAATTTATGACGAAGCTGGATGGGAAGATACCAAATGAAATTATTAGGATTGTCCTGAATGAACTGGAAATGTTTTGCAGTAAGTTCGAGATTCACAGAAAAGAAACGGAGATTGTGGAATACGAAGAGCCTGATCTTCCGTACTGCTACAAGGTATACATGGTATCGAAGAAGATCGAAGGGCTGAGCGAAGAGACGCTGAAAACATACAATGGATATCTGACGGACTTTCTTCGGACCATCGGAAAACCGATCAGCGAGATCACGACAAGCGACATCCGAGTTTATCTGTACGAGTACAAGAAAAAGCACAAAGTCAAGAACCGGACGCTGGACGGGAAACGGCTTGTCATTAATACATTTTTGGACTGGTGTTGTGTTGAGGGCTACATTAACAGAAACCCATGCAAGCGGATCAAGCCGATTAAATTTGAAGCGAAAATGAGGGAGCCGCTGACAGGAGTGGAGATGGAGCTTGTCCGGGATGCCTGCCGGACGTACCGGGAGAAAGCTATCATAGAGACATTTTATAGTACCGGCTGCCGTGTATCAGAACTTGTGCGGTTGAAACGGTCCGACGTGGATTTCCAGACAGGAGAAATCCATCTATTCGGAAAAGGAAACAAGCATAGGGTATCCTACATCAATGCCAGAGCAGAGGTGGCATTAAAGAAATATCTGTTTACAAGGCAAGACGACGATCCTGCTTTGTTTGTGAGCGATAGAAAGCCGAATCACGGTCTTGGGAAAACAGGAGTAGAAAAGATTGTACGGGATATCGGTGAGCGGTCTGGCATCGGACGCAGGCTCTATCCTCATTTGATCCGTCATACAACGGCTACGGATGCGCTGGAGAGAGGAATGGATCTTGTGGACTTGCGGGATATCATGGGGCATGAAAAGATGGATACGACCTTGATTTATGCAAAGACGTGCAAAGAAAATGTCAAGTACAATCATAAGAGGTGTGTTGTGTAGCATTTTGACACAATTTGAGGTTGGTATGCAGATATGGCGGTGAGATAGAGGGTTAAATAGTAAGACGCTCGGATGTGAAAGTATAGGCGAAATAAGACAAGGCGATTCCGAGTACAATTCTTCAGCTGCGAATAAAGCTTTGCAGGATGCGTATGCCGCAATAGTCAGACCATCATACTTTAATGGGTTGCTCTATGCACGTAGAGAAGACTCAAACAATCCTACTTATTGGAGGATTGAAGGACTGAAATCTAGTAATAATTATGGATATATCAAAATAACAAGCTATTCCAATAATATGGAAGAGCATAAATATGTTTTGATGGACGGTAATTGGTCATGGATCTCTTAAACGATCTTTTCGGTATTAATTTTGTAGAGCAAAGGATCTTGATCCAAGTAAACACGGCCCGTTAGAATAACGTCTCCGGGACCGATCATTACCATAATATCCATTTGACTTTCTGAGCCAACATACACGATACCTTTGGCTGTAATAGTATATTCCCCGTTCGTTATTTCCTGAGTTGCGGCAGCTGATAAGTAAATCGGATAACTGAATCCGGCTCTAAGTTTTGTTCCAAGATCCAGAAAATTCTGCTTTGATTTAGCATATACGCTGGTCTTACTATTTAGGATGTCAAAAAAATTGTATTGAAAATTAAGAAAATTCATTCCAAAGAACATCTTCACTGGAAGGTGCTTTTTGTGATGCATTTTTTCCGAAAGGAGGCAAACTGTGCAGTTTGAGCGAGAAATAAATATTTACAGTGATGAAGCAATACTAAAGAGGTTTCAGGCAAACGAAACAAGTATCTCTGTTGTACAGGGAAAAATATCAGCTTTAATAAGCGAGTCAGAACTGATTGAGTTGGAAAACAGTAATGCCACCATGTACAGTAAACTGGCATCCGCAGTTTTAGATATTGATTCGCTTAATGTAAATTTTTCTGAACTGAATACCAAGTATAATACGGTGTCAGGGCAGTATTCGGCGCTGGATAGTAAAGTTGCAGAGTACAAAGCAGGTGTGGACGGTTTATCTGCAAATATATCTCAAATCAGTACTAACCTCAGTAAAAATTATAGCACGACCACACAAATGAATGCAGCGATAAAGGCGAGTGTGGATGGTTTGTCAAGTACTGTTTCAAAGACATACGCCACAACAACACAGCTCAATACCGCCAAGAGCGATGCGATATCCAGTGCCAAGAGTTATACAGATTCCGCAAAATCATCTGCATTGACCACAGCAAAAGGTTACGCAGATGATGCAGAGGCGGCAGCGAATGCAAATACTGCAAATCGGCTGAAAAGTTACTCAACAACCGCACAAATGAACAGCGCCATTAAGCAAAAAGCTGATGAGATATCCACTTCCGTATCAGCTACCTACGCCACCAAAACATCTGTTACAACGGCGCAAAATAACGCAGTTAGTACTGCAAAAGATTATACAGATTCAGCCAAGGCATCCGCGCTTACCACAGCAAAAGGATACGCAGATGCGGCAGAAGATGCCGCGAATACCAACACAAAAAATTTGCTGAAAAGCTATAGCACGACCACACAAATGAATTCAGCAATCACTCAGAAGGCGAATGAAATCAGCGCAAAGGTCAGTTCGGTCGAGACTACATTAAAAAATAACTACAGCACAACTACAAAAATGAATGCTGCAATTAAAGCTGCGGCAGACGGTGTAAGCAGTGAAGTGTCAGCTGTCAATACCAAACTGGAAAATAACTACAGCACGACTACAAAAGTCAGCACCATGATAAGCCAGTCTGCAAGAGATCTTCGTGTAGAGATCCAGAATGCAGAAAATAATGCCAAGAAAGTAGCAACCAATTTCCTTTCTTACGATGCAACAAACGGATTGCTGATTGGAAACAAGCAAAATGGATCATGGCAAGGATTTAGAAGTCAAATAACATCATCTGCGTTTAATATCTTAAATTCTTCTGGAACACAGATTGCCAGTTATGGGGCAAGTACAATAGAACTAGGGAAGAATAGCGAAAATTCCATTATAAAATTGTGTGGTGGAAAAGGGCGGTTAAAATACACGAAAAACATTCAATCGATCGAATATTCTGGTACAAAATACAATGCTTTGGAAATGATATCCGAAAACATTGTTCTTTCATCAAGCGATTTGGAAACGCACATAAGAAATAACGGAAGAAGAAACGGAACGAATGAAGATGGAAGATATGTAAACTCTTATGTTTTATGTGAAAAGCATAAAACAAAAATAGGATATCGTTCCGGAGCAAGTAGCTCTTCATATGATCAACAATCTAGTATTACAGTAAATGACAATATTATATCAATTGATTCAAACGGTAGAGCTGAGATCAATTGTAAAGATTTTGAAATTGTTTCTGATGGAGACATTTATCTAAGTACGACAGAAAACAAAGGCAATATTTATCTGAATTACAGAAGATTTGATGTGAATGTTCTTCTCTGGTCTGGTGGGTATTTTATGACTGCGGGACATACGGCGAATTTGAGCGAAAAAATATCTACACAAAAGACAGGAATTGTTTTGGTGTTCAATCAATACGATAACGGAACGACACGTAATAGCTGGCACGCATTTTTTATACCAAAGTACGTAATCATGGAAGTTGGAAGTGGAATGCCTTGGGATTTCTGGATGGGGCAAAGCAATTTCGGTAAGATTTGCGGAAAGGGATTGTATATATTTGACGATCATATTACCGGGGCTGATGCCAATTCACAAACAGGAACATCAAACGGCGTGACATACGACAATGATACATATGTTCTTCGCTATGTAGTTGGAGTTTAAAGGGAGGAAAATATGGCATTAAAAAAGAAGATCACAAAACCGAATGGGATTCAATTAGAGTATCACAGAATCGCAATGATGACTGTTGAAGTAAATCAACAGACCACTCTTCTGGTTCGATCCTATTTGAGTGAGGATGGAAGAGAATATGAAAAAATGTATGAAGCAGGAGAAATAAAAGGAAATAATGTGACACTGCCTTATAACGAGGGAGAGTATTATCATTTTGAATATTCCGATGATATTACTATACAGGGAGCATATACGTTGTTAAAAACTCTGGATGAATTTTCTGGAGCAGAAGATATTTAAAAAGAGGTGCAGAATATGGAGATCAGAGCGAGACCGTGATGAACGGTCTTATTTTTATGAAAAAACAGAAAGTAAAATAGGAGGAATAACCATGATCAGAAAAACAAATATTGCCGACAGAAGCAATTATGGAAACAAACGCAGTACATCCAATATCAAATATATCGTTTATCACTATACGGCAAACGATGGGGATACCGACGAAGCAAATGGGAGATACTTTGATGGGCCAAATCGAAACGCCTCTGCACACTACTTTGTGGATGATGACAGTATTACACAGTCTGTCCCTGATAATTATGTGGCATACAGCGTAGGCGGCAGCAAATACGCCAACACTAAAGGCGGAAAACTATATGGTAAAGCAACAAACGCCAATACGCTGAACATCGAGATGTGTGACACGATCAAAAACGGAAAGTACGAAGTATCAGCGAAGACTCAGGAGAATGCGCTGGCTCTTGGGCGTGAGAAAATGAAACAATATGGAATCCCGATCGACAGAGTTATCCGCCACTATGACGTGACAGGAAAACAGTGTCCGGCATATTTTGTAAACGAAACAGCTTGGGCGAATTTTAAAGCAAAACTTGTCAATGCAGATCCGGACGGAGAAGTAAAAAATAATTCAGGCGCATTCCAGGAGAAGAAAGACCGGAGCGGCGAAGTATCTTATCAGGGTCATCTTCGTGATATCGGCTGGGCAAACTGGCAGTGTGATGGAGCGATGATCGGAAGCATCGGCCAGAATCGCCGAATGGAAGCCCTACGGGTCGATCCCGTTAATCATATGGACGTCAAAGTACATATCAAAGATCAGGGCGATAAAGTTTACCGCAATATTACTAAAGATACGATCATCGGTACAACTGGCCAAAATCTCAGGTTGGAAGCTTTATACATCAACTCTGCCGATACGGTTTATCTGTACCGGGTACATCAGAAAGATATTGGATGGTCAAATTGGTGCGTCAACGGACAGTGGGCCGGACAGAAAGGAAAAGGCAAGCAGATCGAAGCAGTAGAGATCAAGGTTGCCGATATTGCTTATCTAGCACATGTTCAGGGAACCGGAGACACAAGCTGGGCGGCGGACGGCATGACTGCCGGAACAACCGGACAGGATAAACGCATGGAGGCTGTCAGAATCAAATCACAGCATTGTGGCGACGTGTACGCAAAAGCACATATTCAGAATGTCGGATGGAAAGACTTTGGAAAGGTCAATCAGAATACAGTGATCGGTTCTGAAGGAAAAGAGCAAAGACTTGAATGCCTCTGCCTGAAAGGAGATTTCGAGTGGCGCGCCCACGTCCAAGGAACCGGATGGACACAGTGGACGAAAGCTGACGGCGTGTCCACACTTGGAACGGTCGGTCAGTCTCTCAGAATGGAAGCAGTGGAAATGCGGAAAGCATAAATTCATTTTATCCCCATCGGAGCAAAATCCGATGGGGAATTCTGAATAGCAATTCTATTTCAAAAATCTTAAAATATTCCATTAGGGAGATTTGGCGGAAGAAGGAACGTATATTATCGGTGAAAACACAGATATGAAAAAGTCGTAAAAGCGGAGATTAATACCTCCGCTTTTATTTTCTTAATTTCAATTTTTCTAAACAATTCCCGATTTATACACCAAGTTATTTTGAACCGTATCTTGGATGAAGTACGGCATACGGTAGTCTGTAATATTTCCAGATTTCACCCCATAAGCTGTTTGAAAGAATTTATCTATCATAGCAGAGTACGCCATCTCATCTAAACGAAATCCCCTTTTATAAACCTCATCTGCCGGGTCAAGCAGTTTCATGATGATTTTTGCGTAAACCATGTCTGCAAGGATTGGATGGCGTTCCCCTATACATTCATAGTATCGTTTATAAAAATACGATATAATGGCAGATATGGGCTTTACAGAGGCATCTTTTTCTTCTGGCGATATCCCATGTAGGATATGATCTGTTTTCTTAGTTATGAAATCTTTAAATTCTTCTTCAGTATAATCATAAGGGATATCTGGAGAACGATATGTTTCCCTGGTAGGTGAAACCTTATTGTTATATATTGTTTTTTCGTTAGAAAAAACCTTATTGGAATCAGTAATCTCTGTTTTGTATTCTCTGTTAGTAGTCTCTGTTATAGAATTCCCCCAAAGGGATAATTCGGTTTTACCGTTTGGGTAAATCCCAATTTCACCTTTTGGTAAATTCAAATCAACATCTTGAGAAATTTCTTCGGCAACAGCACATTTCCATTTTTTAATTTCTTTGTTGATTGAATCGTAAATAGGTCTTATATGAGTTGTCGGGACGGACTCAAATTTATATAATTTTGTTTCGACAAATCCTTTTTGCTTCAATTTTTTGATCGCATTATCATATTGCTTAGGAGAAATGCGAATCTCGTTTACCCAGTCATTTCTGCCTTTCGCAAGCCAATAATATCCATCTTTGTATATTTTAACTTTTCGGTTTCCGCTTTTATCTTTTGAAAACCAATACATTATTTGAGATAACAACGTGCCTGCAATTAAATCCCCAGCAATATCTATATATGCGTGAAGCGTATGATTGAATCTGTGAGAAAATTCATAATCAACCTTCGCCTTAACTTCTTCATTAAAATCCATTTATACACTCCTTTCAAAATAAAAAAACACACGAAAAACAATGCCAACTTACGGTGATTATCTTTCGTGCGAAATAAATGGTATAAAATAGTCGAACAAATGTTCTGAATTATTATTGAATTTTAATTTTTGTTATGCTATAATTCATGTATAAATCATATCAGGGGGATTTGAACATGAATCAGAATGATAAAAATTGTAATATTGGTTTTCGAGAAGAGCTTGAAACTCAGATAGATGAAATGATTCAAACTCTCCCCGATAAGGAAGTTGAACGACTCTACTTTTATATAAAAGAACTTTATTTTTCTTGACAATCTAAAAGTTCTTTTATTAGAATCCGTACAGCTTTCTTATGCCCGCGTGTAAGTTGGCTGTACATTTTCACTAAATTGGATTCTTCTTCACCACGCTTTTTATTTTTATACTCTTCATACTCTGCTCTTGATTCCCATCCGGTTAATTTTTCCGGAGTTGTATGCAAAGCATCTGCAATTTTTTTTTAGCATTTCAACATCAATTTTTTTAATGTTTCCAGCTTCATACTTTTGGGCGGTCGCTTCGGTGACGCCTATTTTTTCACCGAGTTCTTTAAGGGTAATTCCAGCTTCTTTTCTATATTTCTTTATGTTGTTCCCTACTCTAACGCAAAACTGACTAGCCATATTGCACCTCCTTTCTTGTTATAATTCTATCATAACATGATAATAAGTCAATAAAATAATAAAAAAATCTTTCATAATGCGATTGACAAAAATATCGCGCGGTGATAGAATAACTATCATAAGGCGAAAGGAAGGAGGGCGGCAGATGAATCTTTCAAAACTGAAAGGTAAAATCAGGGAAAAAGGAAAGAACTACGAACAGTGCTCTAACGCCATCGGTAAGAGTGTTGCGACATTCAACTCCAAAATAAACGGGCGCGTTTCGTTTGGAATTGATGAACTTGACGAACTCGGAGAGTTTCTTGAAATGACAGACGATGAAAAGGCTGATATTTTTTTGCATTAAAACTATCATGGCATGAAAGATTTTAGAAAGGAGAGGATCATTGGACGAGTTACAGACTGTCTCTTATACACATCTGACGCTGCCGACGACTAGTCGAGTGTAG
>ERZ1090865.1178-NODE-1179-length-13298-cov-5.791664_pt1 | contig 13298 bp, 9 predicted proteins | sample MGYA00478478_ERZ1090865 | MGnify/ENA primary metagenome ERZ1090865 (study PRJEB33644, sample SAMEA5815715) | chicken gut metagenome | biome: Chicken; feature: Gastrointestinal Tract; material: Caecum | place: Ireland | collected 2019-01-01 | study: A study of the... | reverse complement strand
CATAGATGAGGCAGTCCAGCTAGACAGAAAAGAAATAGGAGGAAATGAAGATGAGGAAGAGGAAACCCAATCAAAAGATGCAGATATGAATTAAATATCCAAAAGAAAACCTGTTTAGTTTAGAAATAGAAATGGCGAGTCTGCTTTAGTTTTCTGGCAGACGCCAAAAAGAAAGGATGGGTGTTTTAATGAAAGAGAAAACACAAATATTTAGGTAATTGCGAAACAAGTTCGCAATCCTGATTAAAAAGCGGTAAGAATCCTGCAACGCAGGATTCTTAAGATAAAAAATAGGTGCTTCTAAATTTAGACATGACTAAAAGACTTCCCAGATAAACTGCGAAGAAAAGATTATATGCATATTAATAATCAGGCAATCAAAGGCTTCAAACTCCGAATGTATTGATACTGATGAATCTTATCAGCGACAAGCACAGTAACAAGCTGGGTGATTCCGGCAAGAAGTAAATCAGCATGAAGCGTTTTCTCATTCTGGGTCTTACGATCCCCAATGCAGAAACTATCTTTGAAATGGTTGATTGACTTTTCAACATTTACACGGATCTTGTAAGTATCCTCCCATTCCTGTGAGCCGCGTTCTACACCAGGATAGGCACGAAGGTTCCTTTCAGGATAAATGTAGATCATTCGTCCGCAGGAAGAAGATGTACATGGATTGTCACAATGACATACGCGACGTTTTGACTTGTCGGCAGGATTGTATTCCCATTTCATTTTTGGACATACAAACTTCATGGTAGGAAGTTTGCTCCGCAAATGGGATCTGCTTCCTTCACGCCGCATCGGAAGTGATGGATCGTGAGGACAGCAGGGAATACCGTTTTCATTGACAGTATAGTCGGTTCCTTCCACAGAAAGCTTTGTTTTTAAAGGGATAAATGCTTTTTGAAAGCCAATTTCTTCAAAGAGGGATTTGTAAATGTTAACGGCATCAAACGCAGCATCTCCAAGAAACGTCTTTGGATTTATTAAAGGATGTTTCTGGAAAAAGTCAATTAAAACTGGAAGAAGTGCTTTCGAATCGGCAAGGGATTTATCCTCATCCGGTGAATCTGATTTCTTCCCGACAACGATATCAGGATGTTTTTTTAGAAAGTCCTTGTTGTAGAAAGTGATATCACGAACAATACCAAGCCCGTTCGTAATAATGCCAAATTTATAGGCGTAACAGAAATGTCCATTGATGTACATCTGCTGGATTGCCTGATTGGAAGCCGCATGAGTTGGCATAGAGCCATAAGCAGCTTTATAAGGATCATAGGAATCATCAAGGTTATGGGATTTCTTGAAAGCCTTTAGCTGCTTGATAATACGGTTGGCATATTTGGGGTTATTTTCTGTAACCCATGCTTCAATGCCAGAGGTATCGAAGATTGTCATGGAAGCAAGGGCAGGATCAAGATTTTGGCAGATCGGTTCGGTCAGATCAACAAGATGATCGAACATAGATTGTAAGTCCGATAAAAAATCCTGTTTGAAACGTGTAAATTTGGAACCATCCGGAACAACATCAAAACCGCAGAAATCACGCAGTTCCTGGGAATATTTCAGAAATACGATCAGGAGTGTGTCCGTCGGGATTGAGAAAATACGCTGGATAAGAAGTGCCTTAAGCATTGGATAAAGCTGATGTTTGCGAGGTCTTCCGGTACTGGCGTAAAAATGAGAAATAAAAGAAACAGGAACAATTTCATCAAGGTTAATGGCTTCATCAAAAAGCGAAAGGAACTGGTATTTGTCGTTGTCGAATTTATTCTGGCAATCTTCAAAAATTTCTGCCAAAGTGAGTTGCTTATATGTTATCATGTAGGTATATCTCCTTTAGGTGGATTGGTTGATAGTTTCTCGACAACTCTATTTTACCATAAACCTTGAGGAGATATTTTATTTTTGACAAGAAAAAATGCCGTATTTATGCAATGTCATTAACTTTAGCAAAAAGCAGAAATCGTAAGTATTTATAAAACTATGATTCCTGCTTTTTGTTTTTTTATATGGGCATACTTATCCCCTTCTCTTTGTACTCGTATTTTCTAGATTAGTATGCTCTTTTATGAGTATTTGAATATTTCCCTGCTAACCGCCCTTTCGTTCTGGTATAATGTCGATCAGGACGAATAGGAACCAGATTCTTACTGATGTCTTCATATATTTGCTGAAATAATATATTTTTCTTTTGATCATCCGTTTCAAGAAGTATATAAATCAGATCGTTTTTTAAGATTCCAATACTAACTGTCTGATTGATCATCATTTTATGTTTTCTGTTTGTTTCCTTCTGATCCAGTTCACGCTCTGCGTCTAATATGATATCTTCGACTAAATTGCTCAGATATATGGTGCTGTATATATCTTGTAATAACAGAATAGGTTTTGTACCTGTAAAATTTTCTAACTGCAACCGATTCTTTAGTGTTTCATACGCAGTCTCTATTCCCCACCTCATATGATATAATTCTTTTATTTCTTCTGTATGAAATTCCGTTTGTGAAAGATTTGTAGCTAAAACTTCCAGATTTCCATTTTCTAATAGGATCTTTACCATACGCAATGAAATTTCACCCAGTTCTTTCATACGTTCTCCATCCGGCGTCCCCTCGTAATGTCTGATTCTTGATTTATCAAGTTTTATTTTAACCAGCTGATCATTTTCTGTTAAACTGCTTTGCTCTTTTTTGTAATCACTGCTTTTTAAACGTACGATAAACTTAAGATTCTTATCCATCATATGTATAAACGCTGGCGTAGAAGGATAGCCTCTGTCCATGATAATAATATAGGGAATGTTACCTATTGTTTCCGGTATTCGTTCCATCTGTTTTTCGGCCAGGCGCATTTCATCAAATTTCACCTTATTACAGTCACTTTCCAGTATCATACGATTCATTACATCATAAATACAGCCTAATCCTATTTGTGCTTGGGGTTTTGTGTTTTTTCGGCTTGCAGAACCATACAGTTTCAGTGTTTCAGTAGTGGTAGGAATATTAATATCTGAGCCGTCAGCAGCTAATATTAAATGATTTTTGTAAGTTGAAAAGGTGGAATCTGCATAAAAGTTACGGTTATGATATTTATACAATTCCAAAAAAGCATCTGGATTAAGTTTCATACGCTGTTTCAGATATCCTGGTTTTGAAATAGACACACCAGGATGAGCAAGTTTCATATAATTTCTCAGTTCCAATGCCAACGTCAGCCCCTTTCTGTTTATCATTGTGAAAAGAAGATCCTGAAGAGGCATTTTTCGGATTCTGGTAAAATGATTTTTATTACCTAATCGGCAAAATGCCTTAAATTCATCAGAACTCATTTTTTCTATATCCATGAATGTACGTTTCTGAGAATGTTTCATGTATAATCACATCCTTTTTTTGAGCAGGTTCATGGCTTCTTTTTACAATATAAGCATATCAAAAAAAGCAGAAGATATCTAATCCTTTTAGGAATAAATATCTTCTGCTTTTAAGTTAATGACATTGCGTATTTATGCGGCTTTTGGCGTTTCGCAAACGCCTATTGCAAGACAAAAACGAAAGAGGATTGGTTGGGGATTTTTTCTGCGGAGCAGGAGGTGCAAGTGTCGGGATTGAAGAATTTGGCGTAAAAGTGGATTTTGCCGTAAACCATGACCAGACAGCGATCAAACTTCATTCCAGGAACCATCCGGAAACCTACCATATGACGGAAGATATCTTTACCTCTGAGGTAGAGCGGTTTGTTGCCGGAAGAAAGGTGTCCCTGATCTGGGCATCCCCAGACTGTACGCATTTCAGTAAAGCGAAAGGAAAGACTCCCAGAAAACAGGGAATCCGAATGCTCCCCTATGCGGTATATTTCCATGCAGCTCAGATCCATCCGGAAGTGATCTGTATGGAGAATGTGGCAGAGATCCAGGGCTGGTGTCCGATCGAGGACAGGGAAGATGTTCCCGGTTTTGGACAGCCGGTAAAAAGTCTTACCGGTATCTGTTACAAATGTTTTGTGGCACACATGTCCCATGGGAATCTGGAGGCTGACGGACGGATTGCAGATACCCCTGCGGAATGCAGAAGGTTCTGTGATAAGTGCCAGGTAGTGAAAGACAGGTACACAAAGTGCTTAGGCTATGACTTCGACAGCCGGGAGCTTTGCGCCGCAGACTACGGTGCCCCGACCACAAGAAGACGCTGGTACGCAGTAATCCGAAGCGACCACCGTGCGATACGATGGCCAAAACCCACCAACAGCAAAGATGGAGTTGGTCTTCCTGCGTGGGTACCAGCATCCTCCATTCTTGATCTGGATGATTATGGGCAGTCGATTTTTGACCGTAAAAAACCATTGGCAGATAACACGCAGAGACGGATTGCCATGGGGATCAGGAAGTATGTCTTAAACGGAGAGGAGCCATTCATCGTTCATGTCAACCACTCCGGGGACGGATTCCGCGGACAGTCAGAGCCTCTCCCTACCATGACCAGGAAACTGGGAATAGGGCTGGTAAGTACAAAGACCATGCAGATAGAGCAGTTTCTGACCAAATTCTACAAGAGCGGGATCGGGCAGTCAATCGAGGAACCTCTCCACACCATTACTACAAGTCCGGGACACTTTGGGCTTGTTTCGGTAAAAACAACAGATAAAGGTTCCTTGAACCAGGCAGACAGGGCTGTTCTTGAGCGGGCGCATCAAGTCAGTCAGTTCCTTCTTCTGTATTATGGATCTGATACAGGGCAAGGCATTGACAGGCTGCTCAGGACCATAGTGACCAAGGATCGTTTTTCCCTCATCACAGTCCTTCATGGCGGAAGGGTACTTTTGGATATCCATCTGCGGATGCTCTCTGTGGAGGAATTAAAAAGAGGGAATGGGTTCCTTTTGTACAGGTATCCCAGTAGCAAAACGGACAGTTTTCTTTTGCATAAGGCAGCTTCGGCTGTCTTTTTTCGCATAAAAAGAAGATAATTTTTTTTAATATAATTTTTGAACTGGGATGCCTAATGAAATCGTTTCCGATATTCGGCAGGTGTAAATCCGGTTTCTTTTTTAAAAAGTTTCACAAAATAACTCGGAGATTCAAAACCGCAGTCCAGGCAGATCTCAAGAATACTTCGGCTGCCGGACTGTAGCATTTTGATCGACTGAGAAATTCGATAATGATTGATATATTCCACAGGTGTCATATGAAATATATTTTTGAAAAAACGGCAGAAGTACTGAGGATTTATATTGATCACCTGTGCCAGATCATTAAGATAGATTTTCTCAGTGTAATGAGAATGTATAAAACCGAGGATTTTTTTACATTGCTCAATTTTACGATTTTCTTCAGGATGTTCATCCGTATTTTGAATAAGAAGGTGATATCGAATCATGATTCCCAACAATTGATAGAGGCATCCTTTGAATTCCATGTACCATCCATCAGAACGTTCGTTATTTAATTTCAGCATTTTTTTAAAAACAGAAATCACATCATGATAACAAGAACTATTTGGTTGAATATGTCCTGGGAGAAGCAGCTGACCAGTAAGGAGCGGATGAATATACTGGTTTTGGGCTTCATCCCAATATTCAAAATTCAGAATATCAGGAGAAAATACGCAGGCATGATGAAGAGAACTTTGTGTTCCCTCACTGTAGATTTGATGCAGTTCTCCGCTGTTAATACAGAAAAAATCTCCGGCAAAAGCAGTAAAAGAGTTCATATTAACAGTCATTTCCATACTTCCACTTTCTACGTAAATAAGTTCTATTTCTTTGTGCCAGTGATATGGCACAGTCAGACCGCCGGATGGATAATTTTGATAATAAATCTGCATTGGAAGCTGATATGTTCCATGTATAGTAAAATCTTTTAACTTTTCTAAATGTTCCATAATTCCCCATAAATGTCAAAATTGTTATATTAATTCTTAAAATGCAATTAGAAATAAAATATTATTCCACATATAATCTCATTATAGACAATTCCGGAAAATAAGTCTACACAAGAAATGATGGATTGCTGAGAGCAGAGTAAAAGTAAGTAAACAGTAACAACCCAGGGAGGTAACTGAATGGAAGAAAAATGGTGGCATAATAAGGTGATTTATCAGATATATCCAAGAAGTTTCATGGACAGTAATGGGGATGGAATTGGAGATCTGGAGGGAATCCGAAGAAAACTGGATTATCTGGAAGAGCTTGGAGTGGGGATTATATGGCTGTGTCCGGTTTATACATCACCGAACAAAGACAATGGTTATGATATCAGTGATTATTATGGGATTATGAAAGAATTCGGAACTATGGGGGATATGTATGCATTAATACAAGACTGCAAAAGTCATAATATTTCTATTATGATGGATCTTGTTTTAAACCATAGTTCTGATCAGCACTGGTGGTTTTTGCAGTCAAAATCTTCAAGAGAAAATCCCTATCATGATTATTATATCTGGGCGGAACCGAAAGATGAAAAAGAACCAACAGATAAGCAGGCTTTTTTTGGAGGAAGTATCTGGGAGTGGAATGAACTAACAAAGGAATATTATCTGCACAGTTTCAGCCCGGAACAGCCTGACCTGAACTGGAAAAATCCTAAATTAAGAAAAGAACTTTATCAGATGATACGTTTCTGGATGGATCTTGGAATTGAAGGTTTTCGATTTGATGCGATTGATCACATCAGTAAAGATGAGAATTATCGTATGGATGAGAAAACAGAAAAGGTTCATCAATATATCAGAGAAATGAATCAGGAGAGTTTTGGAAAATCTGGTAATACAGTTACGGTTGGAGAAACAGGCAGTGCAAATATAGAATCCGCGAAATTGTATTCTAATCCGGCACGTCATGAACTGGATATGGTTTTTCAGTTTGAATTAATGGGAATTGATGGAATTCGTTCCGGAAACTGGGATCCAAAAGAATATTCACTGGCGGAGTTGAAGGCTCTTATGGAAAAATGGCAGACACAATTAGACAGTCAGTCATGGAACAGCCTTTTTCTTGGAAATCATGATTATCCAAGATGTCTTTCAAGATTTGGAAATACAACGCCGGAATATCGAAAGGTATCGGCAAAGATGCTGGGAACATTTCTTCATGGGATGAAAGGAATTCCATATATTTATCAGGGCGATGAACTGGGAATGATAAATATGCCATTTCATGATATCAGTGAATATAAGGATGTAGAATCACTGAATTTCTACAATATGAAGCTGAAAGAGGGATGGAAAAAAGAGAAAATCATGGAGTATCTTGCCAGAAACAGCAGAGATAATGCCCGGACGCCGATGCAGTGGGATGATACAGAGAACGCAGGATTTTCAGAAGAAACTCCATGGATTGCAGTAAACCCATCATATAAAGAGATTAATGCAAAAGAGTGTCTGAATGATCCGGATTCTGTTTTCTATTATTATAAAAAATTAATTCAGCTTCGAAAAGAGAAAAAAGTACTGGTCTATGGAAACTTTGAAATGCTTTACAGAGAACATCCGAAAGTTTTTGCATATAGCAGAAATTACGAGAGGGAGCAGATAGTTGTAATCTGTAATTTTACCGGTGAAAAAACAGAGGTTCTGCAGATGGAGGGATTTACAGAGAAAAATATTCTGTTGAGTAATTATCAAGATTTTGTAACAGACAGGGATGTATTATATCTGAGACCATATGAGGCAATTATATTTCAGACACAGGGGGTATGAATATGAAATATATACATAAAGCTGTAGCAGTAATCCTTTCGACAGTATTGTGTGTGGGATTGCTGGGAGGATGCAGTATCAGCAAAAACGATGGAAAAACATCCATAGAGGTATTTGTATTTAAACCGGAATCAGTAGAAACATTTCAGAAACTTGGAAAGAAATTTGAACAGGAAAATCCTGATGTAAAGGTATATATCAATTCTCCTGGAGATGCATATGCAATTCTGAAAGCACGTATGGTAAAGGGAAATGTGCCTGATATTGTGGGACTGGATGCAACACAGACATATGTAGACTATGCAAAAGCAGAAATTTTTGAAGACCTTACAGATTCTGAACTTACTAAGAAAGTAAAACCATCTTACGTGGAAATGTTGGCAAACATGGAAGACATGGATGGAGAGGTACATGCAATGCCGTTTGCTGGGAATGTTACAGGAATCATGTATAACAAGGATAAATTTAAAACTCTTGGTCTTGAAATTCCTACAACATGGCAGGAATTACTGAATGTATGTGAACAAATTAAAGCTGCCGGTGAAACTCCGTTTTATCTGGGATATAAAGAAGATTGGACGATTAACAGTGCGTGGAATCCACTGGCCGGAAACTTTACAGATGCAGATTTTTATCAGAATGTGACAGATGGCAAAATTACATTTGAGGAAGCGTATTCTGAACCGTTGGACAGAATTACGAAGCTAAATGATTACAGTCAGGGAGATGTTTTTTCCTATAACTATAATAATGCTACAGTTGGATTCGCAAATGGAGAATCTGTTATGTATATGCAGGGTAACTGGGCAATTCCAATGATCATGCAGACAAATCCGGATATGGATCTTGATATGTTTCCATTTCCGGCATTGGATAATGCTGAAGACAACAAGCTTTGTTCCAGTATTGACCTGATGTTTTCCATAACGAAGAAGAGTAAACATAAGGAAGAAGCAACCCGTTTCCTGAATTTCCTTACAGAGCAGGAAAATGTTTCAACTTATATGGATGATCAGTTTGGAATACCGGCTATAGACTGTGAGTATGAATTTCCGGAACAGTTAAATGGAATTCTGGATGATTTCCAAAATGGAAAAATTGTATCTTCACCTCAGGCATATTATCCATCAGAGATGAAACTGCCGATTGCGGTACAGACTTATATGATTGATGGGGACAGAGATAAATTTTTTAAACAGCTGGATGATACCTGGCGGGAAGCTCATGAAGAATAAAAGGGGGTATATATTGTGAAAAACAGAAACCGGACATTTATGGCAATGAGTTTGCCGGTGATTATCATATTCTTTTGTTTCCATACGATTCCTTTGTTTTGTGGATTTTTTTACAGTCTGACAAATTCAAAAGGTTTTGGTGTGTACGATATTATTGGGTTAAAAAACTATATTAAATTGTTCCAAAATACAAAAATACTGAATGCATATGCATTTACTTTCAAATTTGCCATTGTTACAACGATACTGGTGAATGTTATAAGTATCCTGCTTGCACTGGGATTAAATTCAAAAATACACTTTAAAAGTACATTAAGGGGACTTTACTTTATTCCCAATATTCTCGGAGGACTGATCGTAGGTTATATCTTTAATTTCCTTTTTACTTTTGTCATTCCGGCAGCAGGAGAAAAGCTGGGAATTGGATGGTTGTCAACAAGTATTCTTGGAAGTCCCAAAACAGCATGGATTGGAATTGTAATCTGCGTGGCATGGCAGTCAATCGCATTTAATACAATCATTTATATTTCAGGTTTGCAGACAATTCCACAGGATGTTTATGAGGCAAGTGAACTTGACGGGGCCAATGGATGGAATCGTTTCTGGAAAATAACATTTCCGTTGATCGCGCCATTCTTTACCATCAATATGGTTCTGTGTATGAGAAATTTCCTGATGGTATTTGATCAGATCATGTCTCTGACAAGTGGTGGACCGGCTCAGAGTACAACATCAATTGCAATGTTGATCTATCAGGACGGTCTGACCGGGAACCAGTTTGGACTGCAGAGTGCGAACTCAGTTGTATACTTTATTGTAATCGTAGCAATTTCCGCATTCCAGTTAAAAGTTTTGACAAAGAGGGAGGTTCAGCTGTAAATGAAAACAAAAGAAATAAAAGAAGTAGAAGCAAAACGCTGGCCTGTGACAATTCTGCTTATCATTATTGGAATTGTGATATTGATTCCTCTTTATATGGCGATTGTGATTGCTGTTAAACAGCCGTCTGAAATGACAAACGATGTAGCCGGAGCTCTGGCATTGCCTCATACATGGAGTTTATCTAATTTTGCAGAAGCAATTAAAATTACAGACTTCTGGCATACAGCATCAAATTCCCTGATTATTACAGTGGGAAGTGCGGTGGCATGTGTGCTGGTCAGTTCGATGGTTTCCTTTGCAATCGCAAGGAATATGGAGCATAAAAAAGTTTATAAGTTCTTTTACTATTATCTGGTAAGTGCGATGTTTGTTCCATTTTCAATGCTGATGCTGCCACTGGTAAAGCAGATGGCATTCTTCCATCTGGATAATAAACTGGGTGTTATTTTTCTGTATGTTGTATTTAATATGTCCATGAATACATTGCTTTATGTCGGATATATGAAAAATCTCCCAATAAGTCTGGAAGAAGCGGCTTATATTGATGGTGCAGACACCTGGCAGGTTTTTACAAAGATTATCTTTCCAATGTTAAAACCAATGCATGCGACTGTAGCCATACTTGCAGCACTTGCAGCATGGAATGATGTACTCCTTCCACTTGTTATGCTGAGCGGAGGAGATGGCAGTGATAACACACTGCCGCTGGCGCAGATGGTATTTCAGTCACAGTTCGGAACAAACTATAATCTTGCGTTTGCTTCCTACATATTGGCGTTACTTCCGATGCTGATTTTCTATCTTTTTGCACAGAAACAGATTATCAATGGAGTAACAAATGGTGCAGTAAAAGGTTAGTTAGTATTCAATCATCAATTAAATAACGTCTTCAGTGAGTGACAGAGCCGTGGGATACCACGAGGGAGCTGGAGATTCGATGAGTCGATCGTCTGGGCAGTATTTGAAGAAATTTCAGATACTGCTCTTATCTGTACCAGCATGACAGGGTTCCTTTTGTGCAGGTATCCCAACAGCAAAACGGACAGTTTTCTTTTACATAAGGCAGCTTCTGCTGTCTTTTTTTATCGTATAAGAATCAAAAATGTTTTTTTTATGCTAAAAAACAGACAGGAGTTTTTGCTTGCTTATCATAAAGATTAGGTAATTGCGAAACAAGTTCGCAATTCTGATTGAAAGGCGGTAAGAACCCTACAAAGCAGGATTCTTAAGATGAAAAGCAGGTGCTTCTAAAGTTGGACATGATGAAAAGACTTCCCAGATAGACTGCGAAGAAAAGATTGTATGAGTATGAAAGATCAGGCAATCAAAGGCTTCAAACTCCGAATGTATTGTTGCTGATGAATCTTATCAGCAACAAGTACAGTAACAAACTGGGTGATTCCTGCAAGAAGTAAATCAGCATGAAGTGTTTGCTCATTCTGGGTTTTGCGGTTTGTAATACAGAAACTATCCTTGAAATGGTTGATTGATTTTTCAACATTTACGCGGATTTTGTAGGTATCTTCCCATTCCTGTGAGCCACGTTCCACACCAGGGTAGGCACGAAGATTCTTTTCTGGATAAATATAAATCATCCGTCCACATGAAGAGGTGGTGCAAGGGTTCTCGCAATGACACTTACGGAAAGATTTTCGAGTGTCCTTGTCGTACATCCATTTCATTTTGGGACATACAAATTTCATGGTAGGAAGTTTGCTTCGCAAATGAGATTTGCTTCCTTCACGCTTCATCTGTAGTGATGGGTCGTGAGGACAGCAGGGAATACCGTTTTCATTGACCGTATAATCAATCCCTTCAACAGAAAGCTTTGTTTTCAAAGGAATAAAAGCTTTTTGAAACCCGATTTCTTCAAAGAGGGATTTGTAAATCTTGATCGTGTCAAAGGCGGCGTCACCAAGAAAAGTTTTTGGCTCAATAAGTGGATGTTTCTGGAAAAAATCAATCAAAACCGGAAGCAGTGCTTTTGAGTCCGCAAGAGATTTGTCTTCATCTGGAGAATCCGATTTCTTTTCAACAATGATATCCGGATGAGCCTGAAGGAAGTCTTTGTTATAAAAGGTAATGTCACGGACAATGCCAAGACCATTCGTAATGATGCCGAATTTATAGGCATAACAGAAATGTCCATTAATGTACATCTGTTGTATTGCCTGGTTAGAGGCAGCATGTGTGGGCATGGAACCATAGGCTACTTTGTAAGGATCATAGGAATCATCAAGGTTAATGGCTTCATCAAACAGAGTAAGGAACTGACATTTGTCATTGCTGAATTTATTTTGGCAATCTTCAAAAATTTCTGCCAAAGTGAGCTGCTTATATGTTATCATGTAGGTATATCTCCTTTAGGTGGATTGGTTGATAGTTTCTCGACAACTCTATTTTACCATAAACCTTGAGGAGATATTTTATTTTTGTAACAAAAAAATGCCGTATTTATGCGGCTTGCGGCGTTTCGCAAACGCCTAAACACAAATATTAAAAGAAAGGAGAACTTGGAGCCACCGCTTATCCGCCATGCTGGCTATTATCCTGGCTGTGGTCATGGTAGTGGGAATGATGCCTCAGAGTACATTGACTGTGTATGCTGCGGCAGAAAGTACCCAGGACGGCAAAGAAGAGGACGGCGGCTTCCTGGGTAACCTGATAGATTCTGTAAAGGGATTCTTCGGAAGGGGAGAGGAAGAACAAAGCACAGAGCTTACCCAGGCGAATCGTGTGCAGACCTTTTCCACAGAAGGCGCAGATAAAGCAGTTGACAAGGATACAATGAACAACTGGGAAAACTTTACTGCACCTGAAGGGGTAACTTCCACACAGAATGTAGGACGTATCTGGACAGATAAGAGCGTGTTCAGTGCAGATTACACACTTGAAGGAAGCAGCGGAGCCAGTGGAAAGACCATTGAAATTGGCGATTCTGATTTCCTGGTAGGACTGTCGGCATTGTCCTCTACATCGAACCTGAAAACAGTAACCACTACGACCACACCGCTGGATATTGTATTAGTAGTGGATACATCAGGATCCATGGATAACGGCAATGGAGATAGTATGGGATATGCCTACAGCGCAACATATAATGTTAGGAACAGTTCCAGGAATAGTTATTATGTTCAACTTGAAAATGGCAACTGGCAGGAACTGACCTACAGCCAAAATCGCGGCTGGTATTATAATGCTGGCAGTGGATGGAACCCTGATTACCGTATTTTTACTCCTAAAACTTCAGAGGATGATAATAATCCTGAGCATACGCAGTTTTATACAAGGGAACAGGTTAATAAGATGGAAGCTCTGCAGAGTGCAGCGAATACCTTTGCTGATACTGTTGCAGAAATGAACGACGGTATTTCTGACGCAAGCAAACAGCATAGGATCTCCCTTGTGAAGTTCGCCAGTGATGAGAATAACAGCTGTCTCTTATACACATCTCCGAGCCCACGAGACCCTAAGACATCTC
>ERZ1090865.1173-NODE-1174-length-13342-cov-60.233386_pt1 | contig 13342 bp, 9 predicted proteins | sample MGYA00478478_ERZ1090865 | MGnify/ENA primary metagenome ERZ1090865 (study PRJEB33644, sample SAMEA5815715) | chicken gut metagenome | biome: Chicken; feature: Gastrointestinal Tract; material: Caecum | place: Ireland | collected 2019-01-01 | study: A study of... | reverse complement strand
TTCATAGTCTGTTCACCTCAATTTCATACGTATGGCATAAGTACGGCATACGTTTATCATTCTCTACGTATTGCTTACTTATAGTGTAAGGATAAAGGTGACAGATGCCCATAGGATGAGCGCCGAAACTGGTCCCAGATCCGGACCAAATGGCACGTTTCACCATTTTTACGGCCAGTCAGAGTAAAAGATGGCCTTGATCAGCGGAAACAGGCCGCTGTCCGTGAAGCGCTCATAGTTGACCGGTGTGAAGATGAATCCGGCGCAGAAGATACGCACCAGAAACAGGATCACCAGAACCTTGCAGACCAGGTACAGCCGCATGGTGCGGGGCGTCCAGGGCTTTGTGGGGCGGAACTTCCGGTACAGGATATACAGCATGGGGAGAAAGATCAGGGTGGTAAATGCCCTGTCGATCCAGCAGATAATCAGAATCAGATAACTCATGTGATGCTCCTCCTTTCGTTTTCTTACTTATCCCATACGTAGAAGCCCCGCAAAACGCAACTTTACCAGTCATAGCAGGCTGCCTCCTGGAGACGCAGCAGTGCCTCCGGAAGACAGGGGGCTTCAAGCAGCCCTTCTTTTTCCAGATAGGGCCGGTACAGGGAGGTAAACTGCTCCATGGTCAATGCGCCGGCGCACTCGGTGGGCTCCGGAAGCCGGGCGAAAAGAAGCCTGGCATCCCTCATGGGGAGGACACAGGGCTTCCCCTCCGGATCCGGATGGTATAAAAAGTCCGGCTGTCTGCAATATCCCGGAGTTTTGCAGGAAACGCAGCGCACATATACGCACTGGTGCCAGTTCCCTTCGCAACAGTCCAGGAAATGGCGGATATGCCTGGCATCCGCCGTACAGTGGGTTCGTTCCATATCTGTCACCTTCCATAGAAACAGGCGGCCCAGTAATAGGAACCGCCTGTTAGAGTCAATGTGTGGGTTATTGGTTATCCTTCTGTTTCCGTCTGTGCAGATACAGGACGGTCAGTGCTCCGGCAAGGACAAGAGCGCCTGCCCCGATGCCAAGGTAAAGAAGGATGGGTGCATCATCCCCAGTCTTGACCGGATTAGAAACGGAAGGTGTTTCCGTCGGTTCTTCCGGTACTTCCGGAGGATTTTCGGAGAGATGTACGGTCTGTCCCGCATCGTCAATATCCTTGTGAGAGCAGATCTCCCGCTGTGTCCCGTCTGCATCTACATAGTAGAGGGTTTCAAAGACAACCAGGGATTTTCCTGCAAGGGAGCTGCCGTCTAAGGTAAATACAACCTCTACGGAGCCGCTGCGCTCTTCCGGTGTAAATGCGGTTTCTGCCGTGACCGGATTTCCGTCAAGAAGCAGTTCTTCCCCGGTCTCCTGATCCATCAGCACGCCCTTTAAGAGATAGGATGCCCCGGGAATCAGGTTTTCATAGGAAACCGTATCCTTGATGGTTACTTCGCTGTCGGCCAGGATCTCCTGATCCCCGTCCTCCCCGTCTGTGGCAGAGGTGCCGATCTGCGGGAAGTAGATACTTTGCGGATCGGAAGAAATGTCCCTGTGGGACGCAACCACCTGATCTTTATAAAGGATCTCCTCGAAGACCACCAGGGTTTTTCCGGCCAGTGCCTCTGCATTAAAGGTAAAGGTCAGCTCGGTGGTTCCGGAAGTCTCCTCCGGGGTAAATTCTGCTTCAGCCGTCACGGGCTTCTCATCGATCAGCAGCTCTTCGCCGGTTTCCTGATCCATCAGCGTGCCGCGGATCGTGAAGGTTTCCCCGGCAATAAGGTTCGTATATTCGGCTGTATCCGTAATGGATGCTTCCGCCTTTGCAAGCCCGGTCTGGTTTCCAAGCTCCGGATTTGCTGCAGTGGTGCTGACAGAAGGCAGAACCAGCGTCTGCTCCGGTGAATCGAGATCCTGGTGGGAAGCGATTTCTTCCTCCCCATAATACAGGGACTCAAAGACAACCAGTGTCTTACCTGCCGCTTCCGTGGCGTTGAAAGTGAACTCCACATCCACGGTCCCTTCCGTGCTTTCCGGTGTAAAGGTCAGCTCAGAAGTCACGGTTTCCCCGTCAATCTCCAATGCTTCCCCGGTTTCTTTATCCATCAGGATTCCCTGCAGGGTAAGCTCTTCTCCGGCGGGTACGTTGGAATAGGATACGGTATCAATGAGTGTTACCTCTTCATCTGCGTGAGCCATCTGAAGGCCGGTTTCGGAATCTTTCACCTGAGTACCGATCTCCGGGAAGAAGATGGACTGGTCCTGATCCTCGATATCGGCGTGAACCGCCATTTTCAGGTCATCCTGCCAGAGTTCCTCAAAGCAGATCAGTGTGGTTCCGCCAAGGCCCGTGGCGTCAAAGGTAAATTCCACTTCCACGCTGCCGGTAGACTTTTTAGCCGTAAAGGTCGTCTCTGCCGTGACCGGTTTTCCGTCGATCTCAAAAGGTTCCCCGGTTTCTTTGTTCATGAGCGTGCCGACCACCCGGTACTCCACGCCTTTTTTCAGCCCTTCATACTCAACCGTGTCAACAATCGTTACCTTGTCATCGGGCTTTGCCATATGGGAGCCGCTTTCTTTATCCAGTGCAGTGGTGGCAATCTCCACCTTGTCATTGGTCAGCGTTCCCAGGTCGATGGTAACAGAGTCCCGGTACACTTCCACATCAAAGGTAAGAAGGTTTCGGCCTTCATTGGCTTCACAGCGCTGTTCTTCGATGGTGTAAGTATCATAGATCAGGGCGCCTTTGGAGTCATCCGGCTCGGAGGTGCCAAACCAGATGCCGTCTTCCGCAGTCTCACCCCGGTTGGTATTGGAGGTATGTTTGTTCCACTCTGCGGATGTGCTGGCATAACCGTTTTTATCTGTTACGATGGTATGGCTCTCGCCGGTTGTTTTGGACGTAATGGTAAACGGTACGCCTGCGAGACGGGACAGATCCCCGTCACTGACTTTAACAAGCTCCAGATCCCCACGGATGACCTGGTTTTCAATGGATGAGCCGGTTTCGGTCAGTTCCACGATCTTGCCGTCTTCCGTGATGTCAAATTCCAGGGAGATACGGCCCTCGTTCAGATACCCTTCCGGCGCTTTTGTCTCATCCACCCGGTAATGGCCGTAAGGCAGGGCATCTTTCGCCGTGGAAGCCAGCCCCTTCTCATCCGTCACAAGCGTCAGGACGATTTCCCCGTTTTCGTAGGTTTCCCCGTCCACGATCACCGGATTGGCATTTAAGCTGGTGATGGTAAATTCTGCGCCTTCCAAGGTAGCACCGCCCTGAGCGGCAGCTTCCCCGGTTTCGATGTCACGTTTCTGCACTTTGACACCGCCCCGGATGATCTGGTTTGAGATGGAACTGTCTTCTCCAGTCAGGTCCACCATTTCCCCGTTCTTAGAGATGGTAAACTCAGCGGAGAGGGTGCCTTCCCCTAAATAACCGGTGGGAGGCGTCACTTCGTCTACACGGTAACTGCCGTAAGGCAGAGCGTCCGCAGCACTGGATGCCAGTCCGGAGGCATCGGTCTTGATGGTCAGGACGACTTCATCCTTCTGATAGGTCGTTCCATCGACGACTACCGGGTTCTCATTTAATGAGGTGATGGCAAACTCAGCGCCTTCCAGTGTGGCGCCGCCCTGGGGAGTGGTGCCGCCGGTTTCCAGATCCCGTTTCTGTACTTTGACACCGCCCCGGATGACAGCATCCGGTACATCCGGCGCCTGGTAAGCAGAGACAGTTTCTTCTGTGCCGCTGCTGGAAATCGGCAGAACGAACACCGTTTCATTGAGCTGGTAGCCTGCTGGCGCTTTGGTTTCCTGGATGGTCACGGTTCCAAGAGGCACGCACAGCGTTTTGCCGTCGCTTGCGTAGTAGAACGCATCCCCGCTGACCTTGTATTCCTCCGTAAAGGAAATCTTCCCGTCTTCTCCTGTACGGAATACCCAGGTGCGGGCAGGCTCACTGCCGCCTGCAGCCGGATCCGTATCGGAGATGGTGGTGTAGAACTTCACGGTAAACTCCGCATCCTTCAGGCTGGCAGCGCCCTGGGGAATGGCATCCTTTAAGTCTGCATCCAGCTTCTGAAGCACCAGGGAGAGGGGATTATTCTGGGGGATTTCCTTGACCTCTGCTTTTGCTGTTTCATTGGAAGAAACCGTCACATCATAGGCATTGGTATCCAGGGCGTATCCCGGAGACGGAGAAAGCTCTTTGATCGTGTAGCTGCCGACCTCAAGATCTCCGGATTTGGCATAGCCATTCTCATCGGTGGTCAGTGTCTCTACCAGGTTGCTGCCCTGATAAATGCCGTACTGGGCGCCTTTTAAGCTGTAATTGCCGTTCCCGTCAGAAACGGAGCTGTTTGCCGTGGATTTCTGGATCTCGATCCAGCCGTAGGGCTTTTCGTACCAGCATCCCGCTACGGTCTGATTGCTGTCAGATGGGATGATAAAGGCACGGAAGGAGTCCGGCGGCGCAGGCAGGCCCTGGATCGCATTGGCGATCTCCACCGCCTTATCAATGTAGCTTTGGGGCGCGCCATAAAAGGCTCCGCTTCCGGCGTCATAATTGCTGTACACATAGGAAGCCACCAGATGACCGATTACGTAGCGGTCATTTTCAGACCAGCCGCTTAAATAGGTGCCGGCGATGTTCTGCTCTTCATAGCCGTAACCGCCGGGCAGGTAGTAGAGCGCCTTGCGAAGCGCAGAGTCTTTTCCCAGCAGGTCGTACTGATAGCTGCCCGCCGCCGGCGTTTTCTTCATGGGCTGGACACAGTAGGCCGTGCCGTTGTTATCCACAGACATCTTTGTGGTGTAGTAATCGCCATAAGAGATTAATTCACCGGTCTGGAAATTAAGGGTTCCATCCGCCGCATGGGCTGTCATGGGGCTTGTGATGGCTGTCCCCGCAAGGACGATGGCTGCCATCAGGAAAGCGAAACAGCGGCGGAGGATGTGGGTTTTGATTCGTTTCATAAGTCTCCTCCTTTTCAAAAGGTACAGGGGAATGAAAAAAGGAAGTGCCTGCCCTGCATCAGACACTCCCCATGGGTTGCTTTGGCATCGTTACCCGGCTGCTTTTTGTCTGTGCCGTTCCAGGATCTCCAGAAGTTCCTGCCGGTCAGTAGTGATCAGCTCTTTTTCCAGGGCGGATGCCTTAAATTCCACAGTAATGTTATTGTTATTCGTGGATATCAGACCATTGCCCCGCTGGAAGTGTGTAATGTTCATCACCTCCGTTTCCGAGAGATGCAGGATCTGTTTCACCCGCTGCGCCTCTTCGTCTTCCAGGTTCAGGACAAGTTTAGTCTTGCAGTTGTTTATGATTCCCTTTCCGTACTTGCCGTCGTCCAGGGCAAAAAAGTCGTTTAAGTCCTGCGTTGCAAAGACGGCAGAACCGCCGTATCCCCGGATGATCTTGGCGATCTCCAGGACAAATTCCGCAGCCAGGCGGTTGCTGGACGCACCGATGAGCTGCCAGACCTCATCCACGAAGATGGCTTTTTCCTCCGTTCGGTTCTCCTTTGCGATATCCCAGACATAATCCAAGACGGTAAACATGCCCACTGTCAATAGATCCCCGGTCAGCTCGGAGATATCGAGAACCGTATACTTATTGGTCAGATCCACGTTGGTTTCCTGGTTAAAAGAGGAAGCAGAGCCGTGGACCAGCCGGTTTAAGATGTGGGCCATGCGTTTCGTGTCATCGCTTTCCATCAGGATATCGTAGACATCCTCCAGGATCGGCATGGGTTTATACCGGTCCGGATGAGCCGGATCGATCAGGGACTCGTTTTTGTGGGTGATCCCCTTTTTGGCATAGGTCTTGATCAGCGCCTCATCGAGAAGCTGCCGCTCCTCATGGGTCATGTCCGGGATGAGCAGGCTGAAGAAGATATGCAGCTTCTGGATCTTCCCGGCCAGTGCCGAGTTGTCCATGGAAGGACCGTCCAGCAGCTCATTGACGGAGTTATCCGTTTTCCGGATCTCCATGATGTTGATGCAGTTCCGGCTGGCGGGGGAAATCTGGATGAACTCCCCGCCGATATTCTTGCAGGCCCGGTAGAACTCATGCCCTTTCAGCGGCGCTATGATGAAGACTTTGATGTTCTTGCGCCGCATCCGGGTGGCAAAAAGCTGCATGGTAAAGGTTTTCCCTGCACCGGAGCAGCCCAGGATCGCCACGTTGGCATTTTTGTACTGCCTGGAATCAAAGATATCCGCAATGACAAGGCTGTTGTTGTGCTTGTTGACACCAAATAAAATCCCGTTGTCATCACAGATGGAGTAGCTGACAAAAGGATAGCAGCTTGCCGCCCCGCTGGTTAAAACGTTCCGCCTGGAAAGCTGATACAGCTTCTTATCCAGAGATGCCAGGGGCAGCGTGGATAAAAAGCCCTGCTCCTGCAGAAAGTAGCAGGTTCTCAGGTCCATGTCCTGGGAGATCAGGAGCTTTTTCATCTCCTGTACCCGCCACTGCAGTTCCTCTAAAGTAGAGGCTGTGACGGTAATGAGAAGGCTCATGTAATAGAAGTCCTCATTATTCGCCAGCCCCTGTTTTAAGAAATAACCGGAGCGGATGGCGGAATCCAGGTCGTCATAGTCGGTATTGGTATCCGAGGCGTCCTTGATCTTGGAACGGTTGATCCGGATCTGTTGTCCCAGCCGCTGCTGGATCTTATCCTTTGGCTGCCGGTGGAGGTAAAAATCCACGTCAATGCCTTCCCCGGCGTTTACCAAAAGAGACAGCCACCCCGGCACCACCCGGCTTTTGTAGCCAGCCGACGGTACGTACAGATAGGAGTGGTAGACCCCGTTGATCAGCACATAGCTGGAGTGCCGGAAATCCAGGGTTTCCGGGGAGAGAAATTCACTGATGCGGATATCCTCATCGGAACGGTTCTCCTTTGCGTACCGTGCCAGTACGGAAGCAATGCGCTCCTGCAAGGGATGGGTAGCACAAAGGGAGCGGTTTAAGAGCGTGTACAAAACATCCGTGGTAAATTCGTCCGGATTTTCATGCTCTGTGACTTCATTGCCGCACTGGTACAGAAAGGTCTTGGCTGTCTGCGCCGTCGTCTCCAGGGATTCTAAGATCTCCCGTTCCGTCACCTTCCGGTTGGCGTTAAAAGGTTCATATTCCATAACAAGGAAGAACCGCCGGGAAACGGCCTCCCTGGAACTTAGGTTCCGGACAAACTTCAGGTAATCCTCCTGCAGCTCCCGGCACCGGGGATCCGTTTCATTTTCCAGCTCCTGTCTGGATTTCTCCAGATGCTGGTTGATGTCCGCCCGTTTGGAGATCATCTTGATCTGCAGCTTCACCGGGCTGATCTTCAGGTAGCTGATAAAGCTGTAGATGATCCCCATCTGCTCCCTGGCACTTCGGAGCAGGAAGTTGATGGGCTCGACTTCCAGGATCTTTACATACCGTCCATCCGTTGTGTAAATGACACCGTGGGCAATCTTTTCAATCGGAAGGTAGTCCTCTATGGTCTGTAGCTTCCGTTTCTTTTTCCTGGCGGAAGACTGGGATGCTGTCTGACGGGATTTTGAAGCACTTTTTTGTACAGCCTTATCATCCTGCGTCTCCTTTGCCTTTCGGGCCTCTGCCTTGCGGGCCGCTTTCGTCTGCCGTGCAGCAAGGCGGGCGTCCTGCGCAGCCTGTTTCTTTTCCGCACGGAGCTTTTCCTTCTCCGCCCGCTCTTCCCGGCGCTTTGCTATCTTTGCGCATTTCTGCTCATAGGCTAACTGCCGGATATCTTCTCTGGCCTGCCTGCGGATGCCCCGCCGGGTGGAGGTATCGAAGGATTTATGCTCACGAACCTTTGGCTCCCGTTTCTTTTTCCGTTTCGTTTTCCCAGAAGGAGTGGGGGAAGGGGAGCCGGACAGATCCTGCTGGGGCGCCTCTTTCGTGGGAGGTGCATCGTCCTGCTGACCGGCCCCCTCAAAAGGGGGAGAATCCTCCAAAGAGCCCTTTTTCGCCTTTTTCTTCCGGCGTTCCCGTTTGGCGGGTTTTTTGGCTTCTTTCGTGCCAGGCAGCTTCTGCCGTTTCTTCTTTGGCTCCGGCATTGCGTCAGAGCGGTAAACCACCCGCCGGTTCTTCAAAAAACGCAGGGCGTTCATAAGGAAAGCGGTGATGCTTTCCCCGCCGATCCCGATGAGGGATACCATAGCTGCCGGCAGTGCGGTCATGCAAAGGATGATGATGCGGGTGGTCAGGGAAAACGGCAGGTGGACCACCGGCACCCCGATCAGCAGGGCGAAAATAATGGCTTCAATGGCATTGCGGATGTCAAAGGTGCCGTTTAAGATCTTGCCCTTTTCGATGAAGTTTGGCGGGATAAAGGAGGTCCGCTGCTCATCCGGATTGCTCATGGCAGCACCTCCTCTCCGTCCTGGGTGTTCTGTGCGGGATCCGCAGCATTTGCGGAAGCTCCGCTTTGCGTAGTTCCCGTTTCTTCTGTCCCGGTATCCGGTGCAGGTGATTCCGGTGCGGTCACATCCGCATAGCCGCCTTCCTGGCGCTGCTCCACTTCACTGCTGGAGACAGAAGGGAGGGTATCCACTACCGGTTTTTCATAGGTCTGTCCGGATGTCCCCAGCACCGTCCGCTCTTCTCCAAAAGAAAAAGCACCCGTCATGGTGTCATAGAACACTGGAAGGGTGCTGTCATCGGACAGGAGAAAATGCAGTTCAACTGTGGTAGTATCCGGATACCCGGTTTCATCCGGCAGATATTCTGCCGATGTAATGTCTGTCCGCCCGATAAGAGTAAGATATAGCGGAAACTGCTCCTTTAGGGATGCAGTCTGGGCGGAGGAGAAGAACTGGCTCAGTTCTTCAAAGGATAAAAAGTCCATCTCGGTCAGCTCCTCTGGCTGTGTTGTCTCTTCCTGGGTGGCGGCCTCTTCCTGTGCCTCATCCGGTGTTTCCTTTTGTTCCCGGAGCCTGGAAGGAAGAAAGATGGCGACCAATAGGAGAAAGAGCATCAGGAGGATGGACAAAATCAGTTTTATTCTGCTCATAAACGCTCCTTTATTTCTTCTCGAAAATCCAATACTGCGAGGAAGTCGCATGGATTTCCGTCATCATGTCAAATGCACGGCTCACGTAGTTCTTGGAGTCGCTATCATTGGGATCGTTTACCAGCACCTTCCCGTCCGCAGTCAGCCCCCTAAGGACGATAAAATGCCCCCCGGACGTGAATAATCCGGGACTCTGGGAGGAGATGACCGGACGGCCTTCTGATAACGCCTGCAGCACCGCATTGGCATCCGTGGTCTGGGTGACGCTTCCGCATCCGAAATGAGAAGCCGCCGCCTGGAAATAGGACCAGTAGGTGCCTTCCCCCGCCTTATAATAGGAATTGCCGCACCAGGCGACTGCATCCACCGGAGTAATGGTGCTGCCAGTCAGGTAGCTTGCTACCATGGCAAAGGCAGTAGGCCCGCAGCCGCAGTCCGCAATGGAGCCGGTGCCGTAAGGGATGTTTCCGTATTCCGTCTGGATGTAGAGGGGGATCTGCATCCCGTTCGCCGGGTAAGTGCCGCCGGTATTCAGTACCTGGTAATAGCGCAGGACATGATCCACGTACTCCTTGTCCCCGTAGATGGAATAGTTCCAGCCGGGCCGGGCGCACATCATGTCGGAGTAGGCAATGGCGTTTTCCTTTGTGTAGCCGCCGTCCCGTTCCATGGCCCAGTCGATGTAAGCGGAACCGTAATTATAGCCCTGGAGGGCCAGCTTGATCCGGTCCAGGTCCGTCGGCCCGGTGCATCCGGCTTTCTGCAGGACGTCCCGGAGCGCCTGGATGCCGCACTCAATGGAGTATTCCGGATCGGTGATCGTGCCGGGGCCTCTGGGAAACCGGGTATTGTATCCGCTTTCCGATGCCTGCATGGGATCGCTTCCCCGTCCGCCGGACTCCTGCATCATAACGGCAAGGATCAGCTCCACATAATCGCTCATCCCATACCGGGCGGCAATCTCGGATACCAGTGGCCGGTAGGCAAGCACCTCATCACTTAAGTTGATCGCCATAGCCGTGCCGGAGGCAGCGCCAAAGAAGAGGGTCAGGTTACTGGCGTAGTTTTCCGCCAGTTCCTTTTGTTCCTCGCTCAAGTAAAATACATGGTCAGCAAAATAGGCGTCACCGGCAAAGGAAACGGTATAGGTATAGCGGGTAAATGTAACGGTTTCCGTCTGAGGCGTTTCCCCTTCTGCGGCTTCCGTCTCCACTTCCACAGAAACGGTTTCTTCCGCTACATCATAAGAAAAAAGCCCGTCCTTGTTTTCCCGGATCAGGCTTTGGAGTTTGTCAATATTGATATTTTCATAATCATCCTGGCTGGCACAGAACTGGGAGATTAAAAGATGGGCATTGACCGCTATGGTCGTCTCATAGGGATCTACGATCTGTACGGTGGACCCCTCCGGAAGAGCGGCAATGGCAGTGTTGATCTCTTCTAAAAGATCCGCATGGCTTTCTTCCAGGACTTCCACAATCGCCTGCCTGGCGTTCTGGATATTTTCATTGATCAGGGCATTGCTGTTTAAAGCCCCGGTGTTTTCTGTCAGGGATCCGAAGATCAGCCCCGGCAGCATCAGGATGAATAGCACGGGAAGCAGTAAAAACCCCAGGATAACGGCTCCGGCTTTCAAAAGGGTATGCCGGTTTGCGATGGCAGCACTGATGGCTGCTGTAAAGGGACCGGCTGCCGCACCCGCCACGGTCTTGGACAGATGGGCGGCGGTCTTCATGGCATGTAAGTGGGAGGCTGCACTGGTGCCTACATCGACAGCTTCCCCAAGGCCGGAGCTTTGCTCCGCCATTTACATCCGGTCCTTTCGCTGCGGGGCAGGCGGCAGCTTCTGGACAATGGATTCGTTGTAGGCGACTTTTCCATTGCCAGCGTCATACGGCGTTTTCTCCACCGTATCCTGTGCGTACTGCTTATACCAGGCAGTGCCGTCCACGGATTGGACCGTCTCAAAGCTGCCATGGGTAGGCGCCGCATATTGGTCAGCACTGTAAAGGGCAAATTCCCGGCTGCCGGCATCCGTTTTTTCCACGCCGGTCATCCGTCCGCCGCCGATCTCCATGTTCGAGTAGGTGGCGGCATCCGGAGCAGAGGTGTCGATTCCCATGTAGGAGGCATAGGCTTTTGCCGCATCCTCCCCTTTGATGGAGCCGACCTGCCCGTAATTGCCCTGGGCGATATTGCTGATCACGTTATTGGCAAAGTCTCCGCCTTTCTTGAGCGAGGACTGATAGAGCATATTCCCGACGCTGGGGCCTTCCGAATAGTGGGTAGCAGCATTGACGGCTTCCCGCTGTACCTGGCGTCCCACCGCCCCGGCAAGGCCACCGGAGAGAAAGCTGCCGCCAACGGCTGCGCTTCCGGGAGAGGATGCCCTGCGGTATCCGCCGCCACCACCATGCCCATGGAAGGCTCCGGCAAGGCCCCGGCCTGCAATGAGCAGCTCCGCCATCATGTTCCCGCCGGTGTTTCCTACATTAATCCCCAGGGATGCCATAAAGCTGTCGATCTTCTGGGAAACCTTGAGGAAAGCAATGGCACAGAGGAACCAGATGAACACATTTCCGGTCACGGCTTCCTTTCCCTGTTCTGCTACGGCTTCCTCCACCTGGGCTTCTGTCAGCTCTGCCGCAAAGACCGGCATGGAGCAGAACAAAACCAGGCAGGAAACCAGTACCAGGGCAGTGAGGATTGGTTTTTTGTATTTCATGGACTCCTCCTTTCATCAGAGTGATAACGGGTTTGCGAGGAAAGTGCCGACCATGCTGGTAAACAGCCGCAGGCACCAGGCGTTCATCAGTAGCAGGAAGAACTGCCCGCCCAGCATCCGGCACCAGGAATGGAAGATGTTCCCGGTGGACTGGGAGGCACCTGTGGCAAAGGCAACCGGCGCCGTGTAGACCAGCACTCCCAAAAGGATGTAGCGTTCCGCTGCCTCAAAGAGCAGCTTGATGTAATTCCACGCCAAAATCAAAACTAAAATCAGGGCGATAATCGCCACGGCTCCATTGGCGCATACACCCAGGATGACGGTGATGACTGAATTGAAGCTGGCAAAATCCAGGGAGGGAAGCTCCTCCGTTAAGATCCAGTCATAAGGCGTCCCGGCGATGCCAAGGAGCAGGTTCACGATGTCTTCCGCATAAAAGGCCAGGAAGATAAAAATAAAAGAACGGATGGAAAGTTTCAGGGGATCCTCCGCTTCGATTCCGGCACCCATGAAGTAGTTCTTGAAAAGCTGCCACACCCAGTTTAAGAGGATGAGGCCAAGAGCCAGTGCCAGAAACACATCGTACATGGTTTCAGCTGCAGGAAAATAGCGCAGGAACGTGTCCATGGAGCAGCCGAGGGCGCCCAGGACTGAAGTGGTGATCAGATCCAGGATGTTCATGACCTGTTCTGCGATCCATTCCACGATTCCGTCCAGTATTCCCATGTGGTTTCCTCCTTTCCGGGCTTATCCGCTGTATGTGCCTCCGGCAAAGAACGGGGTAATGTATGCCATAATAAAACCAAGGCCGTTCAGAATCGCCCAGGTAATGATGATCCGCTTCAGCCAGGCACGGCTCTCATCCACGGTCTTGCCGGATTTCGAGAAATTCATCAAAAGCAGCGCCACGGATGCGGTCACTACGGCGGCAATGGTGGATATGAGGACGATCTGGTTGTAGACATCCTTCATGATCTCATTGGCCTTGTCCCACATATTGGAAGCAAGCACCGGCTGGACATTCGCTGCGATAAGCGTAAAGAGCAGGAAGGCTGCGTAGAGGTATTTCCCGTAGCAGACCGTCCGCTTTTTCTCCGGTGAAGAGTTTGCAGGTAACTGTTTCATGTATGACCTCCTTCATTGATCTTGAAAAAACGGACGGGATTGCTTTTCCCGCCCGTGCTTATAATTTCCTGCCTCAAAAAGCAAAAGCAGCCCGGTCAATGCGGACTGCTTCTGCAAAGCCATATGAAGTTGTTGAAGGGAAACCTCCTTTCCCTGCACGAAAAAACGCAGCCAATCCGGGCGGGAGGCTGCCGCCTTTGGATGCGCTGCGTTTTCGCTGCATATAATTTTGACAGTACCTATTGTAACACGGGGAAATTTACGGCACAATCGCAAAACCGTGCCAGTTTCGTGCGAAACCGGGAAGAATGTGTGCCACGGTCAGAACGAAGAGAAAGTGGGAAGATTTGGAGAGAAGAATTATTCTGAACCTGGGAGATGGACATCCCGAAAGAAGGTGTTATAGTCCACCTGAAAGATCTGGGACAGACCAGCAAGGACCGAGATGCGGATGCTGTAGGTACCGCCTTCGATCTGAGAGTAG
>ERZ1090865.1168-NODE-1169-length-13383-cov-10.484544_pt1 | contig 13383 bp, 13 predicted proteins | sample MGYA00478478_ERZ1090865 | MGnify/ENA primary metagenome ERZ1090865 (study PRJEB33644, sample SAMEA5815715) | chicken gut metagenome | biome: Chicken; feature: Gastrointestinal Tract; material: Caecum | place: Ireland | collected 2019-01-01 | study: A study of... | reverse complement strand
ATATTGCATGGGTCACAACCTTTCCCGGACGTGCCGGAGCACGGCCATTTTTCAGCGGTTACGCAAAGGGTGAATTTCAGGATTACAGACAGTATACAACCGCGCCGGAAATTCTTCCGTGATGTTATCACATGGCCGTATGATACCACAGCGGGCGGCGTTTCCGCAACCGGGCAGAGAAGAATTCAGCAGTGCGTTCCTTTAAATTGTATGCTATAATGAAGAAAAAACACAAGGGAGGGATTTCCCATGCTGGAAGTATTGTTCAGCGACAGCGCCGCCGGGAGTATGAAGGTGGGAATGTGCCGCGGTTCGGAGATCGGCGGCTGTGTCGGCGTCATCGCCACCGATGAAAAGGGGCGGCCCGTTTCCCCGGAAGAGACAGCCCGGCTGCAGCGGGAAGCGGAAGAGAAGGAGCGGCGCCGCTGGGCGGAAGCCCTGCCGCTGGAGGGAGATCCCCGGGACATTCTGCCCCTTTCCCTGGCGCTGAGCGTGGGGCCCATCGACGAGGAGAGCATCGGGCCGCTGCGGGAAGAGACCCTCACGCGGCTGCTCTCCATCTATCCCGAGGGACAGCAGACCGCCGCCGAGATCCTGGCCGCTGCCCGCCGTTGGCTGGACACGCTTCTGACCCGGGCGCCCCAGGAGCCGGTGCGCCTCTGGGTGGACCACACCCCCGACGCCGCCTGCGGGCTGCGCTGGGTACTGGCGCAGCTGCAGCCCCTGGGCCTTGAAAAGCTCGACCTGCGGGTGGTGGAGCTCCCTGCCCTGGCCCCCCACGGGGAGGGCGGCCTTGTGCTGCGCAACCTGGGGGAACTGCATCCCGGTGAATGGGGCCGTCTGGCCCGGGAGGCCCGCGTTTTGCCCGCCGGTCAGGCTGCTGCCCTGGTCACCCAATGGCGGATGCTGCAATCGGAAAACGCCCCCCTGCGGGCGGTGCTGAACGGTGTGCTGGTCAGCGCCGACGAAAGTCTGTATGACCCCTATCTGCGGCGGGTGCTGGACGAACTGCCCGAAACTTTCCGCGAAGCCATCCTCATCGGGCGGACGCTGGGGCGCTTTCAGCTGGGCTTCGGCGATGCCTGGCTGGCCCTGCGGGTGGAGCGCTGGATTGCCGACGGCAAGCTGCAGGTGGTGAGCACTCCGGAGCCTGACAGTCCTCGGTATCACAGGATGCTGCGCAAGGTCAGCATCTGATCCAAAAAGCCAAGATCCCGGAAATTTCCGCTGCTGGAAATTTCCGGGATTTTTTGGGAAATTGTTGCAAAAAAACAATTGCTTCGATCGTTAGTATAAGCAAAGAACCAATGATTCCTCTTCTCCAAGGAGGCTTTTCTCTATGAAAATCTTACTGACGACCGATACCTGGACCCCCACCGTCAACGGGGTGGTCACCTCCACGGTGGCGCTGCGCACCGAACTGCAGGCCCGGGGCCATGATGTGCGGGTGCTGACGCTGGCGGGCAGCGGCCGCACCTACACCGAGGACGGCGTGACCTATCTGGGTTCCCTGGATGCGGGGCTCATCTACCCCGGCGCCCGGCTGCGGACGCCCGCCCTCCACGGGGCACTGCGCGCCCTGGCCGCCTGGCAGCCCGATGTGGTGCACTCCCAGTGCGAGTTCAGCACCTTTGCCCCCGCCCGGCAGCTGGCCAAAGCCGCCGGAGCACCGCTGATCCACACCTACCACACCGTCTACGAGGACTATACCCACTACTTCTCCCCCAGCCGCCGGATGGGCCGCTGCCTGGCCCAGCTGTTCACCCGCAGCATCTGCGATGCCTGTGACGCCGTCATTGCGCCCACCCCCAAAATCCAGTGGCTGCTCACCGGCTACGGGGTGCACTGCCCGGTGACCGTCATTCCCACCGGCCTGGACCTGGACCGCTTTGCCGCGGCACCCGACCCGGCCCTGCGGGCGGCCCTGGACCTGCCGGCGGAGGAGCCGGTGCTGCTCTACCTGGGGCGGCTGGCCAAGGAGAAAAACATCACCGAACTGCTGGAAGCCCTGCCCGGCATGGCCCGGGGCGTGCTGCTCATTGTGGGGGACGGCCCCGAGCGCGCCGCCCTGGAAGCCCGGGCCGAAGCGCTGGGGGTGGCCCACCGGGTGCGGTTTGCCGGGATGGTGGCCCCCGCCGAGGTCCCCCGCTACTACGCCCTGGCCGACGCCTTTGTGAGTGCCTCCACCAGCGAGGCCCAGGGGCTGACCTACATCGAGGCGCTGGCCGCCGGGCTGCCGCTGCTCTGCCGGGACGACCCCTGTGTGCGAAGCCTCATCACGCCGGGGCAGGACGGCTGGATCTACCACACCCCCGGCGAGCTGGCCGCCCTGGTCAACGCCCTGCCGACGGGCGGTGCAGCAGAACCTTTGCGCCGGAAGGCCCGGCAGGCCGCTGCCCCCTACACCCGGCAGGCCTTCGGTGCCTCGGTGGAAGCCCTCTACCGGCGCGCCATCCTGGACAAACCCGCGGTGCCCCGCACCGCCCGCACAAGGAGTGTGATCCTATGGTAAAAACCATCAACCGCGCAGCCTCGGTGTTGGGGCTGGTGCTCTGCTGTGTGCTGGCCTATTCCTTCTGGCGGGCCGGACTCTTTGATTCCCGGGAGGCGTTGACCGCCTACATCGGCCAGTTCGGCTGGGCCGGGCCGGTGGTCTTCATGGCGTTCCAGGCCGTGCAGGTGGTCATTCCCATTCTGCCCGGCGGGTTGGGGTGCCTGGCGGGGGTCATCCTGTTCGGCGGCTGGCAGGGATTCTGGTACAACTACCTCGGCATCTGCGTGGGATCGCTGGCCGCCTTTGCCATCGCCCGGGCCTGCGGACGGCCGCTGCTGGAATCCCTCTTTCCGCCCAAACTCATTGAAAAATACGACCGCTGGATGGGCACCGGCAACCGGTTTGCCCGGTGGTTCGCCCTGCTGATCTTTCTGCCGGTGGCCCCCGACGATTACCTGTGCTTTCTGGCCGGGACCACCCGCATGGACTGGCGGCTCTACACCACCATCATCTTTCTGTGCAAACCGGCAGCCATCGCAATGTACAGCCTGGGGCTGACCGTGATCGCCCAGAACGTGCTGGGTCTTTGGAGGTGACAGAGATGTTTCGTGTTCATATCTATACGGGTTCGCTGGCCCTGGTGGGCAAAAGCGGCGTGGGCCAGGCGGCCCGCCACCAGCGGGCGGCACTGGAACGCACCGGGGTGTCGGTGGTGGAGGACTGGCAGCCCCGGGCCGACGTGATTCACATCAACACCGTGCTGCCCTGCTCCTTCCGGGCAGCCCGCCGCGCCCGGCGGGAGGGCATCCCGGTGATCTGGTACGGCCATTCCACCGAGGCGGATTTCCGCCATTCCTTCGTGGGGTCCGACCTGCTGGCGCCCCTCTTCAAACGGTGGCTTTGTCTGTGCTACAACCAGGCCGACCTGATCCTCACCCCCACCCCCTACGCCGCCTCCATCCTGCGGGGCTACGGCCTGCGCCCACCGGTGCAGCCCCTCTCCAACGGGGTGGACACCGACTTCTTCGCACCCGACCCTGCCCGGCGTCTGGCCTTCCGGCAGGCCTACGGCCTGAAGGATACCGACAGGGCAGTCATCAGCGTGGGGCATTTCATGGAGCGTAAGGGCATTCTGGACTTTATCCAGCTTGCCCGCCGCATGCCGGATGTGCGGTTCTTCTGGTTCGGCTACACCGACCCGGCCCTGGTGCCCCGGAAGATCCGCAAGGCCATGGCCGCCGCCCCGGACAATGTCTCCTTCCCGGGATTCCTCTCCCAGGAAGCGCTGCGGGACGCCTACTGCGGCGCCGACGCCTTCCTGTTCTGCAGCCACGAGGAGACCGAGGGCATTGTGGTGCTGGAGGCGCTGGCCTGCGGCACCCCCACCCTGCTGCGGGACATCCCGGTCTACCAAGACTGGCTCACCGACGGCGTCAACGTATGGAAGGGCCGCGACCTGGCCCGGCTGGAGGAAAAGCTGCGGGGCATCCTCACAAAGCAGCTGCCCGACCTGACCGGCGCCGGGCGCCGGGTGGCCGAAGCCCGCAGTCTGCCCCGCATCGGGCAGGCTTTGCAGCAGTTCTACGCCACGCTGCCCGCGCCCCAGCGGAATGCCCGTCCCGCCCCGCAGTGCCGCACCGCCTGAAACGACAAAAAGCGTCCCCGGACCCAAAAGGTCCAGGGACGCTTGCTTTGTTGTATCAGCCTCTGTGCGAGGTGGCGCGCAGACGGGCCGTGGCGCGGGCCAGGGCCGCCTTGCTGCGGAAATATTCCTGCTGGCTGCCGTGCTGACGCAGACGCTCCTCGGCGCGTTCCTTGGCGCGCTCGGCACGGGCCGCATCGATCTCCTCCGGCTTTTCCGCCGTGGAGACCAGCACCACGGCATACTCCGAGGTGATCTCGGCAAAGCCCTGGGTCACGATGACGTTGTGCCACACGCCGTCCGCCTTGAAGCGGGCCTCGCCGGGCTCCACGGCGGTGACCACCGGCTCATGGCCGGGCAGCACACCGTATTCGCCGTCCAGGGCGGGCAGCACCAGGCTTTCCACCGGGCCGGTGTAGAACTGGCGCTCCGGCGTGATGATTTCCAGCTGAAAGGTCTTTCCCATCAGACCGCCCCCTGTGCACGCGCTTTCTCCCGCACATCGTCGACGGTACCCACCGACGAGAAGGCGGATTCGGGGTATTTGTCCAGCTCGCCGCCCAGCAGGGCCTCAAAGCCCTTGAGGGTCTCTTCCAGCGGGACATACTTGCCCTGCAGACCGGTGAACTGTTCGGCCACGAAGAAGGGCTGGGAGAAGAACTGCTGCATACGGCGCGCGCGGGCGACGGTGCGGCGGTCATCCTCGGACAGTTCCTCCATGCCCAGAATGGCGATGATATCCTGCAGGTCGCGGTAGCGCTGCAGCAGCTCCTGGGCACCGCGGGCGATATCGTAATGACGGCGGCCCACGATGTCGGGCTCGAGGATCCGGCTGGTGGATTCCAGCGGGTCGACGGCCGGGTAGATGCCCTGTTCCACGATCTTACGGGACAGAACGGTGGTGGCGTCCAGATGGCTGAACGTGGTGGCGGGGGCCGGGTCGGTCAGGTCGTCGGCGGGCACGTAGACGGCCTGCACCGAGGTGATGGCGCCGTCCTTGGTGGAAGTGATACGCTCCTGCAGAGCGCCAACTTCGTCGGCCAGGGTGGGCTGATAACCCACGGCGGAAGGCATACGGCCCATCAGGGCGCTGACTTCCGAGCCGGCCTGGACGTAACGGAAGATGTTGTCGATGAAGAGCAGCACGTTCTGCTTCTGGCGGTCACGGAAGTACTCCGCCATGGTCAGACCGGTCAGGGCCACGCGCATACGGGCTCCCGGCGGTTCGTTCATCTGACCGAAGACCAGGGCGGTCTTGGACAGAACGCCGCTCTCGCCCATCTCGCGCCAGAGGTCGTTGCCCTCACGGGTACGCTCGCCGACGCCGGTGAAGATGGAGTAGCCGCCGTGTTCGGTGGCGATGTTGCGGATCAGTTCCTGGATCAGCACGGTCTTGCCCACGCCGGCACCGCCGAACAGGCCGATCTTGCCGCCCTTGGCGTAGGGAGCCAGCAGGTCGATGACCTTGATGCCGGTTTCCAGAATTTCCGTGGTGGGGCTCTGTTTATCAAAAGCCGGGGGATCCCGGTGGATGGACCACTTTTCGGGGGTTTCCACGGGGCCCTTCTCGTCGATGGGCTCGCCCAGGACGTTGAACATACGGCCCAGGGTGGCTTCGCCGACGGGCGTCTCGATGGTGTGGCCGGTGGCGATGACTTCGTCACCGCGGCCCAGGCCTTCGCCGGGCGAAAGCAGGATGCAGCGCACGGCGCCATGTCCGATCTCGCGGGCGACTTCCATCACACGGCGCTCGCCGTCCTTCTCGACGACCAGCTCCTCGTTGATCTGCGGCAGGCTGCCCTCGGCGAACTGTACGTCCACCACGGGGCCCAGCACCTGCGCGATCACACCTTTGTGTTGCATAGCAGTCTTTCCTTTCTCTATGGTTATCCGGCAGCAGACCGGAAGTTACAGGTCGGCTTCCTCGTCGGCCCAGTCGTCGTCCTCCCAGTCATCGCCGCCCGGCTGCGCGCCGCCCACGATCTCGGTGATCTCCTGGGTGATGGCGGACTGGCGGGCACGGTTGTAGTGCAGCGACAGTTCCTTCAGCAGGGACCGGGCGTTGTCGGTGGCGGTATCCATGGCGTTCATGCGGGCATTCTGCTCGGAGCAGAAGGACTCCACCAGCGTGCCGAACAGCAACCCTTTCAGGTAGGAGGGCACGATGTGGTTGAGCACATGCTCGGGGGACGGCACATAGGTCACCACGTGCCGCTCACTGCCGTCGGCGCTGCGGCGGGGCTTCCAGGGGAAGGCATCGCGGTCCAGGGGCAGCAGCTTGACGATCTTGGGCTCCATCTGCATGGGGGTGACCATCTCGGTGTAGACCACGTACACCTCATCCAGATGTCCCTTGCGGAACAGCTCGATGAAGGTATCGCCGATCTCCCGGGCACGGTAGACCGTGGGGTCCTGGGCGGTGTACATGAACTCGCCGTCGATGTTGACACCCTTGTGCTGGAAGTAGTTGCGGCCGGACTGGCCGATCAGAAACAGCGTGGGGTTCTCCACCTTGGCCATTTCCTCTTCCACCAGGCGCAGCACGTTGTGGTTGTAGGCGCCCGCCAGACCCTTGTCGCCGGTGATGACGATGTAGCCCACCTTGTGGGGATGGTCCGGACGGGTGTCGAAGTAGACATGGTCCACGCCGGCCGTGCGGTGCAGGATGTCGGAAATGGTACGGGTGATCTTCTCAAAGTAGGGCTGCACGTCGGTCAGCTGACGGCGGGCCTTGCGCAGCTTGGAGGAGGAGATCAGATACATGGCGTTGGTGATCTTGAGGGTCTGCTGCACGCTGTCGATGTGGGTGCGGATCTCCTTTATGCTTTCCATGTGGCGCTCACCTGCTCTTTGTAGCTCTGCAGCGTGGTGCGGATCTGCTCGGTGGCGGTACCGGACAAAGCACCGGTCTCGTTGATCTCCTTCATCAGGTCAGCCTGCTCGCGCTCCAGCAGGTCGGCAAAATCCTTGGCGAAGGCGGCGGACTTCTCCACCGGCACATCGTTCAGCAGGCCGTTGGTGGCGATGTACAGGATGACCGCCTGACGGGCCACCGTCATGGGCGTGCAGAGGGGCTGGCGCAGCAGCGCCATCATCCGCTTGCCGTGATCCAGGGCCTGGCGGGTCTCGGCGTCCAGGTCGGAGCTGAACTGGGTGAAGACTTCCAGTTCACGGTACCGGGCCAGGTCGATACGCAGGGTACCGGCGGTCTTCTTGATGGCCCGGGTCTGGGCGGCGCCGCCCACACGGGAAACCGACAAACCCACGTTGACGGCCGGGCGCTGGCCCGAGAAGAACAGGCCGCTTTCCAGGTAGATCTGGCCGTCGGTGATGGAAATGACGTTGGTGGGAATGTAGGCCGAAACGTCGCCGGCCTGGGTCTCGACGATGGGCAGGGCCGTCATGGAACCGCCGCCGTACTCCTTGGTCAGGCGGCAGGCGCGCTCCAGCAGACGGGAATGCAGATAGAAAACGTCGCCGGGATAGGCTTCACGGCCGGGGGAACGGCGCAGCAGCAAGGACAGCGTACGGTAGGCCACCGCGTGCTTGGAAAGGTCATCGTAGACGATGAGCACGTCCTTGCCCTTGGACATGAAATACTCGCCCATGGCAGCGCCCGCGTAGGGGGCGATGTACTGCATGGAGGCACCCTCGGCGGCGGGGGCCGACACGATGATGCTGTACTCCATGGCGCCGTGCTTCTTCAGGGTCTCCCGCAGGCGGGCGACGGTGGAAGCCTTCTGGCCGATGGCCACGTAGATGCAGATCATGTTCTGACCCTTCTGGTTCAGAATGGCATCGGTGGCGATGGAGGTCTTGCCGGTCTGGCGGTCGCCGATGATCAGTTCACGCTGGCCGCGGCCGATGGGCACCATGGCGTCGATGGCCAGGATGCCGGTCTGCATGGGCTGGGTGACCGGTTCACGGCTGACTACGCCGGACGCCTCATGCTCGATGGGGCGGGTCTCGGTGCAGTTGACAGGGCCCAGGCCGTCGATGGGCTGGCCCAGGGCGTTGACGGTACGGCCGATGAGGGCTTCGCCCACCGGCACGTCGGCGGGACGGCCGGTGCGGCGCACCAGGCTGCCCTCGGTCAGGCCCTCGGCGCTGCCCAGCAGCACCACGCCGGTGCGCTTACGGCGCAGGTCCAGGATCAGACCGGCGGTGCCATTCTCGAACTCCACGCGCTCGCCGTAGACGGCGTGGCGCAGGCCGCTGACGTTGGCGATGCCGTCGCCGATCTCCAGCACGCGGCCGGTCTCGGTGGCCATGGTATCGCCGGCAGAACCGGAGAGGGCTTCCTTCATCTGGGCAGCCAGCTGATCCAGCGTGTCGTCGCTGTTGGTGTTCTCGATGCCGCGGGCCAGACGGTCCAGGCGGCCCTTGACGCTGCGGTCATAGGTCACACCGTCGATGTCCAGCACAAAACCGCCCAGCAGGCTGGGATCGATCTTGATCTGCAGCACCACATTGTCGGCGCCGCGCAGCTTGCAGGCCGCCTTGCGCACGGCCTCCTGGGTGGCCTGGTCCGGCTGGCGGGCGCAGGTCATCACACATTCCATACCGCCCTGGGCGTTCAGCGCCAGGCGGGAAAATTCCGGCAGGATCTCCGGCAGGGCGTTCAGATGACCTTCCGCCAGCAGCAGCTGCAGGAAGGCTTTCAGGGCGTCCTGACCGTCCAGCTGCGGCGCACCGGCCAGCAGCTCTTTCTTCTCGGCGTCGGTGGTGGCGTCACTCAGCAGCACATTCCAGCGCTGGGTATCCGCCATCAGGGCATCGGCGGCAGCGCGCACGGCCCCCGCGTCGCCCTGGGCAGCCCCGAACAGGGCCGCAGCGTAACGCTCGGTCGCTTCGCTCATGCCTGCTCACCCACCTTTGCCAAGAATTCCTCCGCCAGCGCACGGTCGGAGTCGGTATCCAGCCGCTTGCCGGCCACCTCGGTGGCGGCCATCACGGCCAGATGGGCCACCTCACCGCGGGCCGTACGCAGCATCTCGCTGCGCTCGGCCGCAATGCGGGCCTCGGCTTCCGCCGCCGTCTGCTTGGCGTCGGCTTCGGCCTGCGCCAGACGATCGGCGTAGGCCACATCGGCACGGCGCTTGGCATCCGCCACCAGCTCGGCGGCTTCCTGCCGGGCACCGGCCAGTTTCGTCTCATATTCCTGTTTGCTCTTCTGGGCCTCGGCGTTGTTCTTCGCGGCCTCTTCCACCTGGCTGCGGATCAGCTGTTCACGCTGCTCCAGCACGGCATTGATGCGCCCAAACAGGAATTTGCGGAAAAAGAAATACAAAATCAACAGGTTGACGATGGTAAAAAAGATCGTCCACGGCTGGAAATCCAGCATTTGGGCACACCTCCTTTTAACCCACGAAGATGATGATCAGCGCGGTGATGAAACCGAAGATGGCAGTACCTTCTGCCATGGCGCAGCCCAGCAGCAGGGTGCTGTTGATCTTGCCGGAAGCTTCGGGCTGACGGGCGATGGCGTCGCTGGCGTGGCCGGTGGCGATGCCGATACCGATACCGGCACCAAAACCGGTGAGAACTGCGAGACCTGCGGCGATGATTCCGATAGACATAGTAGTTTCCTCCTGAAAGTTCTTTTCATGGGAGCGCGGCAAACGCCGCGCGGGTGGGGGCGGGGCTTACTCTTCTTCCTTGATGCCCTCGCCTGCGAACAGAGCGGTCAAAAAGACAAAGACAATGGTCTGGATGAGGCCGTCGAACAGATCAAAGTAGATGCAGAAGACGGCGGGTACCACAGCGGGTACCAGGTACTTGATGATCTCCATGATGATGAATGCGCCCAGGACGTTGCCGAACAGTCGCATGCAGAGCGCCAGCGGACGGATGGCGATTTCCATCAGGTTGATGGGGACCAGCACGGGCATGGGGTCGGCAAAACGCTTCAGGCCGCCGCGCAGACCGTTATAGCGGAACTGCGCACCGTAGATCAGCACCAGGCTCATGAACGCCAGGGCGGCGGTCACGCTGACATCCTTGGTGGGGGGCGTCAGACCGAAAATGCTGATGATGTTTGCCAGGCCGATGTAAAGCGCCACGCTGCCCAGATAGGGGGCAAAGGGCCGCCAGTGGGGGCCGATCGTATCCTTGACGAATCCGTTGAGGAACTCCACGGCGGATTCCAGCACGATCTGCAGCTTGCCGGGGTTGCTGACCTTCAGATTGCGGGTGGCCAGCAGCGTGAAGATGATCCAGAACGCCATAATGATCCAGGTCACCAGCACGGCCGAGCTGATGGGGATACCGCCGAGGACCGGGATCGTAAACGCGGTTTCGTTGGCAAGCGCATCAACCAGGGCTTCTTTAAAACCTTCCAAACTTGTTCACCTCTTTTTCGTCTTTATCTTACGCCGGGCGGTGCGCCGTGGTAAGGCTTACGAAAATAAAAAAAACAAAACCGTGCAAAGGGTCACATTTCCCGCCCGGCCGCGGAGAAACTTTGTGCAAGATTGACGATTCTGTGGGAAGGTGGTATCATTACCGCAGAATCTGTCCTATTCTATAAAGGAGGGCCGTATGGAAAAGAAGTCGACCGGCCATACCGTCTACCATCAGATCCGCCGCGTATCGGTGCTGGGCATCCTGGTGGCCATGGTGCTGGCCACCGGCGCCGGCCTGTCCCTCAACCTCATGCAGGAGCGGCGCTCCCGCAACGATACCCTCATCACCGCTGTGCAGGCGGTATCCCACACGCTGACCATCACCGACGGCGACGACCCGGGACGCCTTATGGAGTACGTCAACCGCACGGTGCAGGGCATCTCAGGCATCGACCTGTTCGCCGTCTACGACGCCGAGGGGCAGCCCGTCTACCTGCAGGATGTCACCGGCAGCACCGACGGCGTCGACGCGCTGGAACCGCTGGATGAGACCCTCATGGGCAAACTGTCCTCCTCGGAGAATGCCCTGCTGGACGACGCCCGCGCCCCCCAGGGGGCCGACCACTGTGCCTACGCCGCCGTCCACCGGACGGACGGCACCGTCAAGGGCTATGTGATGGCGGGGCTGTATCTCAGCTCCATCCGCTCCACCGGCCTGCGCACGCTGGGGGTGTATCTGCTCATCGGGGCGGCGGCCCTGGGCGTGGGCGCCTTTCTGAGCCTGCGGCTGGCCCAGCGCATCAAGAGCGACCTGCTGGGCTATGAGCCGGATGCCTTCCGGGATTTGTTCCTGCGCCGGATGGAGCTGCTGGACGCCCTGGACGAAGGTCTTCTGGCCATCGACCGGGAGGAGCGCATCATCTACATCAACCGCGCCGCCGCCGAGATGCTCTCCTTCGACAAGAGCGCCGTCATCGGCAAGGCGCTGTCCGAGGTCTATCCCCAGTCCACCATCCCCCGGGTCATCCACACCGAACAGCCGGAGTACAACATCAGCCTGGAATCGCTGCACCATATCCGGATCCTCTCCGACCGGATGCCGGTGCGCCGGGACGGCCAGATCGTGGGCGCCGTGGCCATCTTCCGCAACCGCACCGAGGTGGCTCACCTGGCCCGGGAGCTCACCGGCGTGCAGCACATGGTGGAGGCCATGCGCGCCTACACCCACGAATTCATGAACAAGCTCCACGTCATCCTGGGCCTTTTGCAGCTGGGCGAGGCCAAGCAGGCCGAGGACTACGTGCTCCAGCTGACCCAGACCAAGGCGCTGTCGGTGGGGCGGATCTCCCAGAGCATCGCCGAACCGTCGGTGGCCGCCCTGCTCATCGGCAAGAGCTGCCGGGCGGCGGAGCTGGGCGTACGGCTGACGCTGGACCCCGAGAGCCATCTCAGCGCCGACACCCACTACCTGCCCGCCTCGGGGATGATCACCATTCTGGGCAACCTGATCGAGAACGCCTTTGACGCCTTCGGCAACGCCCCCTCCGACACCCTCCACGAGATCGATGTCTCGGTGCGGGAGAGCGAGCGCGGCCTGATCCTGAGCGTGGACGACAACGCCTGCGGCATGCCGGAGGAGATCCGCGAGCACATCTTTGAGCGGGGCAGCACCTCCAAGGGAGAGGGCCACGGCACCGGACTGTTCCTGGTGAAGAGCGTGGTGGACGCCTACGGCGGTGAGATCCGGGTGGAGTCCACCCAGGGCGTGGGCAGCTCCTTCATCATCACCTTCCGTCCGCCCCAGCAGGCGGACACCTGAGAAAGAGGTCATTCATGTATACCGTTGTCATTGTGGAAGACGATCCCATGATCACCGAACTGAACCGCCGCTACGCCGAGAAGGACGGGCGGTTCACCGTGACCCAGACCTTCAGCCAGCCCCGCCGGGCGCTGGACTGGCTGCGGCACAACCCCGCCGACCTGGTGATCCTGGATTTCTACATGCCCCAGATGAACGGGCTGGAATTTCTGCGGGCGGTGCGGGCCGCCGGAGTGGAGTCCGACGTGATCATGATCACCGCCGCCAACGACGCCGCCACCGTGGAGGCGCTGACCCGGCTGGGGGTGGTGGACTATCTGGTAAAGCCCTTCGCCTACGAGCGGTTCTGCCGGGCGCTGGACGCCTTCTGCCGCCGGCGCAGCGCCATGCGGGGAAGTCTCGACCAGAACGCCCTGGATAATCTGCTCCACGCGGTTCCTCCTGCTCCGGCGGCTCTTCCCAAGGGGATGCAGCCCCAGACCCAGGAGCGGGTGCTGGCCTGTATGCGGGAAAATCCCACCCACGCCTTCACCTGCGAGGAGATCGCCGCCGCGTCGGGACTTTCGGTGGTGACGGTGCGCCGCTATATGAGTTTTCTGGCCCAGCAGGGGCAGGTGTCCGGGGATATGAACTACGGCACCGGCGGCCGCCCCTGCCTGGTCTACCGGCTGATGGGCTGAAGATACAGAAGAACCGCCGCGCCTTTTGCAGGGCGCGGCGGTTGACTTTTGGGTCAAAAAGTTTTATACTGACTGCTGTACGTTGTTTTTCTATCGTCGGGGCCGGGACCTCTCGCAGGACCTGCCCCGCGTTGTCTTGTGGAAAGGATGTTCCCTATGAGTTCCGGCAAAGCCGCGGCGGTGCGCTCCTTCGGAAAGTTTTCCGCCTCGTCCCTCTCCTCCAGCGTGGTGGACCTGGCCGCCTTCACGGTGCTGTGCGCCCTGCTGCGGCCCTATCTGCAGGAGGGACTGGCCATTGTGGCCGCCACCATCCTGGCGCGGGTGCTCTCCTCGCTGTGCAACTACCTGCTGAACTACTTCCTTGTCTTCCACAGCCACACCGCCCACGGAAAATCCGCCAGCCT
>ERZ1090865.1167-NODE-1168-length-13387-cov-5.495275_pt1 | contig 13387 bp, 12 predicted proteins | sample MGYA00478478_ERZ1090865 | MGnify/ENA primary metagenome ERZ1090865 (study PRJEB33644, sample SAMEA5815715) | chicken gut metagenome | biome: Chicken; feature: Gastrointestinal Tract; material: Caecum | place: Ireland | collected 2019-01-01 | study: A study of... | reverse complement strand
CCCCATTTCCTAAACAGTATACCATACTGTCTAACAAATGGGGTGCAGTTCAGAAGGCACAGGGGGATTTTTATTTCTTAATCGCGCTGCAGAATAAGACGGGTATTGCTCACCTGGGAAGTTTGACACTGAATTTGAAAGCCAAGTTTTTGATACAGTGCGAGGGCCCTTGTATTATTCTGAAAGACATACAAAAGAATCGGCTGGTTCGTTTCAGCATAACATTTCTGAATGACGGCAGTTCCAATGCCTCGGCTTCGGTAGGAGGGAAAAACATAAAGGTCATCCAGTTCCATTCGACGGCCGTCATGGGCGAAAAAATGGTAGTAGCCTGCTTTTTTGCCGTCAGAGAAAATGGAGGTATATTCCTGGATGTGTATTTCCAGCTTTCGATGAACCCACGCCATTATTTTAGCGGAATCAACTTGGTGCTGATCTTCATAAAGTTCGATCAACTCTTTGGTGAGAGTATAAAGAGCTTCAAGATCCTCCTGCTGGGCAGGCTGAAAGGTAAGATCCATGTTGAGCCTCAGAACGCAGTCTGATTTGAGGCCTGGTAGACCAGCTGCCCGCCCAGATAGGTAGCGCAAATGGGGATCGAATGCAGATCCTCTGAATCAACAGCAAAGGGGTTTTCTCCAAGCACAACAAAGTCTGCCAGGAATCCAGGGGCGATGCGGCCCTTGCGGGATTCCTCAAAACTGGCTCTGGCACCGGCAATGGTAAAACTATCCAGCGCCTCCTGAAGGGTAAAGCTTTGATTGGGAAGATAGGGGCCCAGATGGTCATGTAAGGTGGTGCGTGTAACAGCGCATTGAATGCCCGCCATCACATCAGGCCGTTCCACCGGACTGTCAGAGCCATTGCTCACCGTTACCCCGCTGTTTAACAAGGTCTTCCAGTTGTAGCTGCTGGATGCAAGTTGGGGCCCCACCCGGTCCTGTACAATATGGATGTCGTAGTCCAGGAAGATGCTCTGGGCGTAAACGTGCAGATTCAGGCGGCGAATGCGCTCCAGCTGATCCGGCCGTGTAATCTGGCAGTGGACAATCCCATGCCGGTGATCGGCCCTGGGATGAGCCGTAAGTGCTTTTTCCAAGGCGTCCAGCACCCAATCCAGGCAGGCGTCTCCGATGGCGTGGGTGGCCGTCTGAAGGCCATGGGCGTTGGCGTATCCGATCATGCTTTCCAGTGTATCGCGGTCGTAGACCGGCAGCCCGCGGGTAGACGGGTCATCCTGATAAGGCCGGCTTAAGAGGGCAGTACGTGCTCCCAAAGCGCCGTCACCGATGATTTTCACTGGTCCGGTGCGGAACATGGAATCACCATTGCCGGTGTGCCCGCCGGCTGCAACAAATTCCTGCAGATCCTGATAAGTTGCAAAGTTGCATTGTTCGTTGACACGGACGGTAAGTCGACCCTCCGACTTCAATTCCTGATAGGCCTGATCAACCACTGACCAGGGGATGGCGCGGAATACGCAGTAATCATCGGTCTGGCTGCTGGTAATGCCGTAAGAATTCAGCGTCTGGCATGCAGTCAGAATCATCTCTTTCAGGGAATCTTTGTCCGGGGCAGGAATAGCACCATAAACCAGATCCATGGCGTTGTCAAAGAACCGCCCGTCCAGTTCACCGTTTTGAATGCCGATCCGCCCACCTGCAGGCTGGGATACGTCAGCGGTGAGCCCAAGCTGTTCCAGCGCCAGGCTGTTGACCACTAGGCAGTGCCCGCAGGCACGGATGATGCAGATGGGAACCTGGGTTGATACCTGGTCCAGATCGTGCCGGTCCGGCATCCTGTGAAAGTCCGAAAAATGATCCTGGTTCCAGCCGCGGCCCATCAGCCAGCCTCCCATCCCTTTGGGATGCTTTGCGTGAAAGTCCCGCAGACATTCCAGCAGGTCGGCCAGGCTGCCTGTATGGTCGGCCAAAGGAGGCATCTGCAGGGTATATCCAAGTTCCAGCAAGTGCATGTGGCTGTCATTGAAGCCGCTGCACACAAATTTTCCCTGCAGGTCGACCAGTTGGTCGCCGTCCTGCTGCTGTTCCAGCGCATGACGACTGCTGCCGGCGTCCACAAACAGCCCGTCCTGGACGATAAATGCCTCGGCCAGGGGCAGAGAGCCGGTATAAACAATGCCATTGTAATAGATGGTTTTCATAATTTACTTCCTCTGTGGTTTGGATTCTCTTGGTGTGATTATAGTTTCCCCGGCCGGGAAAGTCAACCGCAGGGCTGAGCAGACCATCATCTGAAAAGGACATCCTTTCACACCCGGCAGGGCAGAAAGGATGTCCTTTTTCAGTCAAGTATTTGAAGCAGAGGCTGTTTCGCTGGATATGCTGGCTTTCAGTTTCTCCAGCGCAGCGGTAAAGGCGGGGCAGGCAAACAGGGGACGGTATTGTTTCTCGCTGGTGACAGCCTGCAGCAGCATTTGACGCAGAGGCTGTGGAGTGGCCTGCAGGTCCGAATGCTTTTGCGCGGGCAACCCGGGGGAGAAGAGTTCTTCGTCGGGATAGACCACCGGGCCGGTGGCAACGTCCACATACCGGGCAAAACAGGCAGCGGCCTGATCTATTTCGCCAACCCTGATGTAATATTCCATCAGGGGGGCAGAACTCATATCAGGGAGCCCAAAGGTTTGGGCCAGCGTTTGGTAGGCCTGGCAGAGCTTCAGCAGCTGCCGGGGTTGGGGAGAAAGCTCAGGATTCATCAGGGTGGTCAGGCAGGAGACCATTTGATTGGCCAGTTTGTACAGCTGCTTTTGGGTAAGTTTCAGGGCCTCTTCGGGCTGGCCCTTTTTGAGGTAATAGAGGGCCCAGATGGCACTGGGATCTCCGGGCCGCTCTGGAAGCTCCCGCAGCAGAGCTCCGCCCTGCTCCAAGTCGCCCTCAGCAATGGCCATGGTAGCCAGCTGGATGGTGGCAATCTGCCAGTAGGCGCCGCTGCCAGAGGCACGGACTTCTTCCAGCAGAGTCTGTTTCCGGCTTCTCCATTGATCCTGACCGGCGGGATCCAACATCAAAAAGGTATCATAAGCAACTGCCGCGTTGAACTGCAAGGTGGTACAGTTGGGATAGCGGTGGAGAAGGGTTTCCAGCTGCGCTTCGGCTGCTGCGCAGTTCTGGTGCATGGCCGTCTGAAGGATGGCATTGATCTGTTCATTCACTTGTTGATCGGACAGCGTTTCCTCAAATTGAAGCAGGGTGTCCACATGCGTTCCCAGGGCTCGTGCCAAAGGGCACAGCAGCGTAATGTCAGGGTAGGAATTGCCTGTCTCCCACTTGCTGACCGCTGGGGCGGAGACGCCGATCCGGGCGGCCAGCTGCTCCTGGGTGAGGCCTTTTGCTTTGCGCAGGGCGGCAATATGGACGCCGATATTCAGAGATTGGGATTCCATGGTCTATTTCCTCCTTTGGCTGGATGCGGCGCCGCATGGATTGATTCCGGTACTTATATTGTATCGGACTGCTCCACAGGCTGCAAGGGAGGCGTCGTTAATCACAGGGCAAGATTTCTTAACCGGCGGTTAATCCCAAACAAAAAGCCCCCGCTCCAACCGGAAAGGCCGGGGCAGGGGAAGAAACAGGAGGGCGAAAATCAATCGGCAAACCGTTCCCGGGCGATATGGGCCAGCAGCTTGGCTGCGCCCTCCACACCAAAGGAGCTGCTGTCCAGCATAATGTCGTGGTCGGTAAAGGGGTCCTTGACCTCAGGGCAGTAGCGGCGGTAATAGAGCTGGCGGGAGCGATCCACTTCCCGGATCATCTTGTGGGCGGTGTCCTCATCCATTCCCAGACGCTGGGTGCAGTTTTTGAACCGTTCGCTGTAGGGAGCGTAGATGTAGACGCCCAGGTGATTGGGATGATCGGCCAGGATGCTGCCGGCGCAGCGGCCCACGATGATGCAGGAACTCTTGCTGGCCAGGTCCTGGATGATGTTTTTCTGCACCAGGAAAATCTCATCCTTCAGGCTGGTCATGCCCATGCCCAGGGGATAGATCCGGCGGAAGTAGATGGACTTGGAATTTTCTTCCGAGTCGCTGATCACCGACACCGGCAGGCCCATCCGCTTGGCGGTCTGTTCCACGATGTCGCGGTCGTAGAAGTCCACCTCCAACTCCTTGGAGAGGGCCTGGGCAATAGAGCGGCCCAGGCTGCCAAACTGGCGGGAGATGGTGATAACATATTGCTTCATGGGAAAACTCCTTTCCGTCTCCGGTCATCAAAGGGTGGCAGGATGCATTTTCAGCTTCCGCTTCTGGATCGAGCGGACTACACAGGACAGAGCAAAATTGATGACAAAGTAGATGATGCAGGCAAAGCCGAACAGAACAAAGACGTCGGTCACGTTGGTGACGCCCAGGCCGTTGTACTGGCCGGCGGCACTCATGATCTGCTTGACACGGGCCATCAGCTCGATGACAGCCACGTTGGCCAGATAGGAGGAGTCCTTGATGGTGGTAATCACCTGGCTCAGCAGGGTGGGGATGATGTTGCGGTAGGCCTGGGGCAGGACGATGTAGATCATGATCTGCACCGTGCTGAAGCCCTGGGCGTGGCCGGCTTCAAACTGGCCGTGGGGCACTGCGTTCAGGCCGCCGCGGACAATTTCAGCGATGACAGAAGAAGTGAACAGGATCAGGGCCACAGCGGCCTTGTACATCAGCTTGACTTCCACCGAGGAAAGCCCCAGCATCTTGTGAGACATGAATTCGGGCAGGGGGAAAAAAACCATGCAGATGAAGATCCACAGCAGCAGCGGCGTGTTGCGGAACAGCTCAATGTAAGCGGTGGCCAGCCACTTCAGGATGCGGGCCAGGCCGTGGTTGCAGTAGTTGCGGGCCAGGGCCAGCACCGAGCCAAGCACCAGGCCCAGCAGAACAGCCACTACGGAGATGACCAGGGTAAAGGCCACGCCCTTGAACAGGTAAGTCAGCACAGCAGGGTTTTGAAGAATGGAAAAACTTGCACTCCATGTATTCATCGTTTATACCGCCTCTCTTTCAGATGTTCAGCGAGCCGCAGCCTTGGTGGACTGGGCCTCCCGCTTTTTCAGGGAAGTCTCCCACAGGCTGGCCAGGGTGGACAGGGGGAAGCAGATGACGAAGAACAACAGGCCGCTGACCAGGTAGGCCGGCGCATAGGCACCGCCGGTGGTGGAACCGGTGACGAAGTTGTAAGTCACCGAGATCAGGTCCGAGCCGCCCACAATGTAGAGGCAGGAGGTGTTTTTGATCAGGTTGACCACCTGGTTCACCATAGGGGGAAGAATGATCTTGATGCTCTGGGGCAGGATGATGTAGTACATCCGGCCCAGATAGCCGAAGCCCTGGGCCTGGGCGGCCTCGGACTGTCCTTTGGGGACAGCCTGGATGCCGGCCCGGATGACCTCAGACATATAGGCACCGTGATAGACGCCCAGAGCGATCATACCAGTGGGAAGAATGCCGATGCTGTTGCCCGAGAAGGCCAGCAGGTAATAAAGAAAGCACATCTGTAGCAGCAGAGGCGTGTTTTGAATCAGCTCCACATAAATGCGGGCGATGGCGGTCAGCGGCTTTTTGCCGCTGGTGGACAGCAGGCCGAACAGCATCCCAAGCACCAGAGAGAGCAGCAGGGCCACGATGGCCAGCTCCACTGTGTTGCCCAGCCCGTGCAGGAAGGTGGCTCTGTAGGTCCACACTGTCTGCCAGGCATCTGCCGAAAACAATCCGCTCATGATGAAAATCCCTCCGTGTTCCTGGGGTGTTGATAATCAAAAAGAAAGCCGGACAGTGCAGCCTCGCGGGGGACTGTCCGGCAGGTGATGTGAAATTACAGTCCGTACTCGGCGATCAGGCCATCGATGGTGCCGTCAGACAGCCACTGGGTGACCAGCTGCTCGCACACATCCGACAGGCCCGAGCCCTTAGTGGTGGCGATGCCGTACTCCTGGGGAGCGAACTCGTCCTCAATGTAGGAGCGGCCGTCGGTCTTGTAGATGGCCAGGATGGAACGGTCCACACAGAAGGCGTCCACCTCACCGGCGCTCAGAGCGGTGGAAATGGTGGGATAGTCGTCGTACTGATGGAAGGTGACACCCTCGGTCCAGGTGGTGGCATCAAAGGTATCGGGGTTGAAGTTGTCGCCGCTGATCAGGCCTTTGTCCACCATAGCGCGGACCAGCTCACGGGCGGAAGTGGAACCGGAAGAGACGCCCACGGTCTTGCCGACCAGATCGCTCAGGCTGGAGATGCCGGAGGAGTCTTCCACCAGAACGGTGACGGCGTCGGTGTAGTAAGGCGTGGTGAAGTCCCAGGTCTCCTTGCGCTCATCGGTGATGGTGAAGGTTGCCAGGACACAGTCGATGTCGCCGGAATCCAGCAGCTCACCGCGGGTAGCAGCGGTGACGGTGGTGAACTCCACATCCACGCCCAGGTACTCGGCGATCTTGTTGGCCAGGTCAATTTCCAGGCCGCTGTACTCGCCGGTCAGGGGGTCCTGATAGCCGAAACCGGGAACGGCGTTCTTGACGCCCACCCGCAGAACACCGCGGTCTACGATCTCCTGCACATCCTCAGGCCACTCGGTGGTGGAAGCGGCGGCGGTGCTGCCAGCTGCGGAGCTGGCAGCGGTGGAAGATGCTGCGGTAGAGCTGCTGGTGGACCCGCCACAGGCGGTCAGCATTGCCAGAGACATCACTCCGGCCAGCAGAGCTGCAAATTTCTTTCTCACGATAAATTTTCCTCCCCTAAATGAATTCTATCTTAAAACGCCGGAATGCACCGGTCAGTGGCCCGGCGTTCAAAGATCAGCGAATGATCTTGCCCAGGAACTGGCGTACCCGCTCGTTCTGGGGGTTGGTGAAGAAGTGCTCGGGTGCGCCTTCCTCGATGATCTGACCGTCAGCCATAAAGACCACCCGGTCGGCCACCTGGCGTGCAAAGCCCATCTCGTGGGTCACCACCACCATGGTGATGCTCTTTTCATTGGCCAGCCGGATCATGACGTCCAGGACTTCCTGAATGGTCTCAGGGTCCAGAGCGGAAGTCGGCTCGTCAAACAGGATAATCTTGGTCTGGGCGCACAGGGCGCGTGCAATGGCAATGCGCTGCTGCTGGCCGCCCGAAAGGGTGGTGGGGTAGGCGTTGGCTTTGTCCACCAGCCCAACCACCTCCAGATAGTGGTAAGCGGTCTTTTCTGCCTCGGCCTTGCTCTTGTGATGGAGCTTGATGGGGGCCAGGGTCAGGTTTTTCAGCACCGTCATATGGGGATACAAGTTGAATTGCTGGAACACCATCGAGGTGGTTTCCCGCACCAGCTTGGTCTTGTTTTTATGGGTCAGCTCTTTGCCGTCGATGTAGACATGGCCGCTGGTGGGCTCTTCCAGGAAGTTCATGCAGCGGACGGTGGTGGATTTGCCGGAACCGGAAGGTCCGATAATCACCAGCTTTTCGCCCTCTTTGACTTCCAGATTGACATCTTTGAGCACATGCAGGTCTCCGAAATATTTGTTGATGTGTTCGAGCTTGATCATTCAATCTCCTCCTAATCCCGTTTGCCCGCACAAGCCGACAAAATAGAAAAAGGCGCTCTGCTCCTGTGGAGCAAAACGCCTTTGTTTAAACTATCTACAGTATACTCACTTTTACCAAATTGTCAACCCTCTTTTTGGCTGATTTAACAAGGGATTGGCTGAAAAACCATATCAAAGCAAACTGACAGGTCCCAAATATAGCGTTTTTACTTTATTTTGTTTACCGCTTGAAGTTTACTTTGAAAGGGGACATGGCCCAGAGTCCTGGCTTTTCAGCTCCCGTCTTGGTTTTAGCGCTGTAAAAGGAAAGCAGAAATAGACAATTCGGATGAATTTGAAAAAATTTGTATCGACCCCGAAAATGGATCCCTGCCTCCGTATCCTGCATATGGAAGCCCGGAGAAAAGGGGACTTCCGAAAAAAACAAAAAATTTTTCCAAAAGACCCCGGTTTCAGAAAAAGCCTTCCGTATCCTACAGACAAAGAAAACAAACACCCAACAAAACATAAAGGAGACAACTACTATGAAGAAGATGAACCGCAAGTCGATCCTGACCCTCACCGCTGCTGTTGCCCTGGCCGCAATGACCGCCTTTGGCTCTCTGTCCGCATCGGCTGCCTCCCTGAGCTTTGAAGATGCCCTGAAGATTGCCGCCCAGCACCTGGGGCGGGATGTCAGCGAACTGCAGATCATCGAGCAGGAATACGACGACGGCAAGTATGAGTTTGATTTTATCCTGGACGACGTGAAGTACGAATTTGAGGTGGGCGCCTCTTCCGGCAAAATCCTGAAAGTGGAGCAGGAGCGCCCCGACTGGGAGGACTACTACGAAGCCGAACACCGCCGTTGATTGGAATACTGCTCTCCAGCTGATGGAAACAGACTGCCCCCGGATCGTCCGACTGTCCGGGGGCAGTGGTTTGTTTTGGCACAAAAAGATGTTTTCCAAGCAAATCGACAAATTTCCCTGCCCATACTGCGGAATTTGTAGTATAATAGAAAAAAGTGACGGCGGAGGAGAGCAAAATGGCGCAGTTGACATTCAGCGACCTGGAATACAGCAGGCGAAAGAAGCAGACCCGGCGGGAAAAATTTCTTGGAGAGATGAACCGCCTGGTTCCCTGGGAAAAATGGGTTGCGGCCATTGAGCCCTATTACCCCCAGGGACTGCGGGGCCGCCCGCCGGTGGGGCTGGAGAAGATGCTGCGGATGTATCTGCTGCAGGAGTGGTTCCATCTGTCTGCAGCGGCTGTGGAAGAGACCATCTATGACAGTTACGCCATGCGGACTTTTATGGGGGTGGATTTCCTGGAGAGCGGGGTGCCGGATGCATCCACGCTCCTGAAATTCCGGCGGATGCTGGAGAAGAAGGGACTGCACCAACAGTTCTGGGTGGAGCTGCGCCACCGTCTGGCCCAGAGCAACCAGATCCTCAGACCTGGCACCATGATTGACCCGGCCCTGGTCCATGTGGTCACGTCCACTGAGAATGGGGGGAAAAAGCTGCATCACGACCCCAATCAGCAACCAGAAGTGGTTCAGCTGGAAATGCAGTAAAGGAACAGAAAAAAGCCGCCCGTACCGGAATCCTTTGGGATGCTGGCGCGGACGGCTTTTTCTATGGGAAAGGCAGGAAGGGAAAACCGGGGCAGGCCGGCTTTCTCAGCTGCGATTGGGTAGCGTTTTTATTCGCGGACAGTCTTCTTCAGCAGGCTCAGCAGGACGGCGCCCACCACGCTGCCGACGACCAGAGCCACCACATACAGGGGAGCGTTGCCCACCACAGGGAAAACGAAGATGCCGCCGTGAGGTGCCCGCAGAGTGCAGCCGAACAGCATGGACAGGGCACCCGATACAGCCGAGCCGATGACGCAGCTGGGCAGGACGCGGAGGGGATCGGTGGCAGCGAAGGGAATAGCGCCTTCCGAGATGAAGCACAGGCCCATGATGTAGTTGACGAAGCCGTTCTTGCGCTCTTCACTGGTCCACTTCTTGGGGCAGAAGGTGGTGGACAGGGCGATGGCGATAGGAGGCACCATGCCGCCCACCATGACGGCGGCCATCACATCATAGGTGCCGGAGGACAGGGCAGCGGTGCCGAAGACGTAGGCAGCCTTGTTGAAGGGGCCGCCCATATCGATGCTCATCATGCCGCCGCAGACAGCGCCCAGCAGGATCTTGGAGGTGCCGCCCATGGTGTTCAGCCAGGCAGCGATGGTCTCGTTGATCAGGCCCATGATGGGGTTGATGGCGCACATCACAACGCCCATCACCAGCATGCCGCCCAGAGGATAGATCAGCATGGGACGAATGCCGTCCACGCTGCGGGGAAGATGCTCGGTGATATTTTCCAGGAACTTGACCAGGTAGCCGGCCACAAAGCCTGCCAGCAGGGCAGCCAGGAAGCCGCCCGAGATGCCGGTGGTGCTGCCTTCCAGCAGACCCGAGAAGCTGGTGCCGTTCATGGCCAGAACGCCGCCCACAAAGCCCACAGCCAGGCCCGGCCGGTCAGCAATGGACATGGCGATGTAAGCCGAAAGGATGGGCAGCATGTAGCTGAATGCTGCGTTGCCCACCGTCTTGAAGAAGGCGGCCAGAGGGGTGTTCATGCCAAAGTTGGAGGGGTCGATGGAGAAATCATCGAACAGGAACGCCAGGGCGATCAGGATGCCGCCGCCCACCACGAAGGGCAGCATGTGGGAAACGCCGTTCATCAGGTGTTTGTAGACGGTGTGGCCCACGGTGTCGTTGCCGCCGGCTTCGGCTGCAGGCTTGCCGCCCTTGGCATGGAAAACGGGCACTTCGCCGCTCTCAATCCGCTGGATCAGTTCCTCGGGCTTGTGGATGCCGTCATCCACACGGGTGAACAGAACCGGCTTGCCGTCGAAACGGGCGGACTCCACGTTCTTGTCGGCGGCCACAATGATGCCGTCGCAGGCAGCGATTTCCTCGGCGGTCAGGATGTTTTTGGCGCCGCCCGAGCCGTTGGTCTCCACCTTGCAGGGCAGGCCAAGCTTGTCGCCGGCCTTGACCAGAGCTTCGGCAGCCATGTAGGTATGGGCAATGCCGGTGGGGCAGGCGGTAACAGCCAGAATGCGGTAGCTCTGGGGAGCAATCTTTTCCTGGGTAAAGCTCTCGGAACCGAATTGCTTCTGCTCCTGGGCGTCAATCAGGTCCAGAAATTCCTGGGGCGTTTTGGCGGACCGCAGCTGTGCCACAAAGTCCTCGTGCATCAGCATCTGCATCATCCGGGCCAGCATATCCACATGGAGGCTGCCATTTTCGGGGGCTGCGATCATGAAGAACAGGTCGCTCTTCTCATCGTCCTCGGGGTTGTACTGGACAGGGGTGGTCAGCCGCAGCACAGCCAGGCTGGGCCGGGTGACACAGGCGGCCTTGGCGTGGGGAACGGTGATGCCGTTGTCCACGTAGGTGGATGCCTCCTTTTCACGGGCGTAGATAGCAGCTTTGTAGGCTGCCTTGTCGGTGATATTGCCGTGGGTGCACTGCAAATCCACCAGCTTGTCAATCACCGCGGCCTGATCGGCGGCTGTGCTGTCCAGCGCGATGGCCTGCACAGAAAACAGTTCGGTAATCCGCATAGAAATCTTCTCCTTTTTCAGTTACGTATATATCAGAACTCTGTCAGCAGGGAATCAATTTTTTCGCGGGTGGCCAGGCCCAAAGAGAAGGCGGTGGCGCTGCCTGCAGCAGTGCCCAGCCGGAGGGCCCAGTCATAATCGCCCTTCTGGAGGTAGCCTGCCAGAAAACCGGCCACCATGCTGTCGCCGGCGCCTACGCTGTTCAGGACCTTGCCCTTGGGCACGCCCATCCGGTGGGTCTTGCCGGTTTCATCCAGCAGCAGGGCACCGTCCCCGGCCATGCTCACCAGCACGTTCCGGGCGCCGCGGCTCTGAAGCAGGGCAGCACAGGCAGTGATTTCGGCGTCGGTGGTCAGCTCCCGGTCAAAGATCTCGCCCAGCTCGTGATTGTTGGGTTTGATGAGGAAGGGCTTGTATTTCAGAACGTTCACCAGCAGGTCGCGGGTTGCATCCACCACAATCCGGATGCCGCGGCCTTCCAGCCGGGCCATGATCTTTTCATAGGTGTCGCCGGGCAGGCAGGAAGGAATACTGCCGGCCAGCACCAGCGCGTCGCCCTCGCCCAGCTTATCCAGCTTGGCGTAGAGCTGTTCCATGTCCGCTTCCGCGATCTGGGGCCCCATGCCGTTGATCTCGGTCTCCTCAGTGGCCTTGATCTTGACATTGATCCGGGTGACACCCTGATTCAGATGGATGAAATCGGTCTTGACGCCCTGAGCCTGAAGCCCGGTTTCCAGCCAGTGGCCGGTGGGGCCGGCCACAAAGCCCAGTGCAGTGTTGTCGCAGTCCAGAGCCCGCAGCACGCTGGAAACGTTGATGCCCTTGCCGCCAAAGAGGTATTCCTCCTGGACGGTGCGGTTGACGGCATCCAGTTCCAGGCTGCCGGGAAGATGGACCACATAGTCGATGGCAGGGTTAAAGGTAACAGTGTAGATCATGATTGACTCTCCTTTTCCTGATGGTTGGATGAATCGGAAACGCCGCTTTCCTGGATGAGGACGTACTGGCGGTATTTTTCATTGGGCAAATGGTTGGTGACGATGGCCGCATCGGTGAGGGGGCAGATGACTGCCGAATAGATTTTGCCGAACTTGGAGTCATCCACCAGAAACCAGGTTTCCATGGACCGGCTGACGGCCAGAGATTTCAGGGCAGCCTCTTCCACATCGGGGGTGGTAAAGCCGGTGTCAAGGGAGACGCCGTTGGCGCCCATAAACGCCTTGGTAAAGTTGTAGCGGCTTACGCTGGACATGGCGGCCGTGCCCACCACAGCTTCGGTGCTGGGCCGGACCTGGCCCCCCAGGGTGTAGACCCGGCATCCCTTTTGGGCCAGCAGCCGGGTGTGGGCGATGCCGTTGGTGACAAAGGTGGCCTGCAGGGCCTGGCCCTGCAGGGCTCGGACCAGCTGCAGTGTGGTACTGCCCGCATCTATAAAGACGAAGTCGTCGGCATGGATGAAACTGGCGGCCAGCTGTCCAATGCTCTGCTTCTGGACCACGGCCTGGTGTTCCTTGGCGGACATGCTCTCCTCATTGGTGAGGAAAGCGTTGTCCGGCAGGGTGGCACCGCCATGGACCCGGTTCAGCCGGCCCTGCTGATGGAGCAGCACAAGATCCCGCCGGATGGTAGACTCGCTGGCGTCCAGTGCATCGCACAGCTCCTGCACCGTTACCGAACGCTTTTGTGCCAGCAGCTTGAGAATGTTGTCAAATCGCTCCTCTGCTAACATGGGGGTCTCCTTTCTGAACCACCATCCCTGCACCGAATTGAGAATGAAATTGAAGGGTTATGACTGAACGATGAAGGAATTTGATTCGATTTGTTCTTTCTGACCTGAGTATAGCAGCAAAATCGATCAAAGTCAATCATAAACATCCAAAATGATGCACAAAGATGAAGATCGGAAACCGCCATTATCACCAAAATGAGGAGAGAATTGAGCAAGTCCAATCAAAATCAGTCACTGTACAAAAGAAAAACCCGCAGGCCGGCGGGGCCCACGGGTTTTGATGAAGACAAAAATGGAGTAATCAGAGGAACAGTTGGTTCTCCTTGCGGTCGGAACAGACTTTTTTCAGCATGGCATGGGCAGCAGTCAGCGTCAGCGGATTTAGTTTCCGGGCATGCCGGGGGCATACTGAGATACACCACATGCAGGAAATGCAGAGATGCTGGTCCACTTTAAGAGGGTCGTTGGGGTCAATGGCCTGTACAGGGCCTGTCTCTTATACACATCTGACGCTGCCGACGACTAGTCGAGTGT
>ERZ1090865.1158-NODE-1159-length-13456-cov-7.905231_pt1 | contig 13456 bp, 10 predicted proteins | sample MGYA00478478_ERZ1090865 | MGnify/ENA primary metagenome ERZ1090865 (study PRJEB33644, sample SAMEA5815715) | chicken gut metagenome | biome: Chicken; feature: Gastrointestinal Tract; material: Caecum | place: Ireland | collected 2019-01-01 | study: A study of... | reverse complement strand
GAAAAAAACATTTGAAACCGGATATACCTGGTTTTACAGCCGTTCAAGGCAGGAGTTGTGGAACAAAGGGGCCACATCCGGTCATGTACAGAAAGTGGTTGACATAAAAGGAGACTGTGATGAAGATACCCTTCTGATCACAGTGATCCAGACTGGGGCTGCCTGCCATACAGGGGCTCACAGCTGCTTTTTCAGAGAATTATGGGAGGAAGAGAAGAAATGATGGATGTTATGGAAGGACTGTATCAGGTAGTCCAGGAGAGAAAAGGAGAGAAAAGAGAAGGATCCTATACCTGTTATCTTTTTGAACAGGGACTGGATAAGATCCTGAAAAAATGCGGGGAAGAGTGCAGCGAAGTGATCATTGCGGCAAAAAATGGAAAGAATGAGGATACGGCCAATGAGATCTGCGATCTGATCTATCACCTGTTGGTTATGATGGTGGAATCAGGAATCTCCATGGAAGAGGTGGAGGAGATTTTGGCCGAGAGACGGCAGAAGATCGGAAATCTGAAGAAGTTTCATGTAAGTGATCATAATACCTGAGATATTCTTCGGGCTGTGACAGTTAAAAAATTGTTAAAAATTTATCCTGTGAAAATCCAGCCGGATATGGTAAACTAAACCTGTAGAAAAAATGTAATATTTAGAAACGCAGGTATAAAAATGAGGAAAATTGACAGCAGATGTATACTTAAAATTTTACTGATCGTGCTGAAGGTGATTCTTGCCATTCCCCTGGCGGCAGCTTTTATCCTGATCCGCTGCATACAGTATTTTCTGAAGATTTCCGGAACCGTAGTTTCTTTTGTATGTATGTTATCCTCGGTAGTGGTCGCGCTGGCGGCTTTGATGGAGGTAGTCCTTCAGATCCAGGGGAACGGTCCCGGTGTCGCCGCCATAGTATTGACGATCTGTGTATCCGGAGCCCTTATTTACGTTCCTGTTGCCGGAGTAGGTCTGGTCATGGTAATCCTGGAAGCCGCCTGCAGCTGGATTTGGCGTTTTTATATGGGAAATTCCAAGAACTGGAAGGCCTTTTACAAAAGACCGGATTTCCAGTGGTCGGCTTTTGACAGCGGATACAGAGGAAAGGATACGGAGGAAACAGAGTCAGGGAGCCATTATTTTAAAGGTCTGAGAACCGTAGAAGAACTGGATAAACGGTATGGGGCTCTTCTGAGGATCTATCATCCGGATGATGAGCAGGAAGAAGATGAGATAACCAGAGGTATAGTAGAAGAGTATCAGTATTTAAAACAGAGATTCACAGAAAATGCAGATGAAAAAGAAACAGAAAGCGGTATGGACTGACACATCAGAGCAGCCTCGCTTTCTGTTTTTGTATCCTGAAAAATGCAAAAATCCCGGCAGGAAATCCTCGGATATGCGTTGACAAGCTTTTGGAAAGGACTATAATTAAAGGTAAGGATAATGATTTCATTATTATAAAAAGTGGAGGATTTCAAAATGAAAGTATTAGTAGAAACATCTGCAAGACACGTACATTTATCACAGGAACATCTGGAGATCCTGTTTGGCAAAGGCCATGAGCTGACCGTGAAAAAGATGTTAAGCCAGCCGGGACAGTTTGCCTGTGAAGAAAAGGTAGAAGTTGTAGGAACAAAAGGAAGCCAGAAAATGTCTGTTCTGGGTCCTGTAAGAAAAGATACACAGGTTGAGGTTTCTCTTACAGACGCAAGAAGCCTTGGTGTTACAGCTCCTATCCGTGAGTCCGGCGACATCGCAGGATCCGGCGCATGTAAGCTGATCGGCCCTGCAGGTGAAGTAGAGCTTAAAGAAGGTGTGATCGCTGCAAAACGTCATGTACATATGACACCGGAAGATGCCCAGGCAGCAGGAGTGGAAGACAAACAGATCGTAAGTCTTGCAATTGAGTCTCCTAACGGACGTTCTTTAACTTTCGGAGATGTAGTTGTTCGTGTAAGTGCTTCTTACGCTACAGCAGCTCATATTGATACAGACGAATCCAATGCTCTGGCTCCTGGAAAAGAATGCTACGGCGAAATGATCGTAAAATAAAAGATCCGGTCTCGGATCAGAGATGTGGAAACAAGAGGATTGCCCCATGAGGGCAGTCCTTTTTTCTTTAGAAAGAAAAATGTTTTGATAATCAAAAAATTTGATTGTAATTGGTACTTGAATCGGATATAATATAGCCATCAACATAACAGCGTATTGATATGTCTGAGAGGAGCGATGGCGTGAGTAATTATGAAGTACTGCATGACATTCTTGTGAAATTATTCCAGGAGATTCTGGATATAGAGAGGAAAGCTTTGATTACTTCAGAGTTTAAGGATATTTCTGTTAATGATATGCATATTATCGAGGCGATCGGGGAGAAGGAACCTAAGAATATGTCTTCTGTGGCAAAGATCATGTCTGTTACAGTAGGCACCCTTACTATTGCCGTTAACAGTCTGGTAAAAAAAGGCTATGTCCATAGAGAACGGAGCGAGGAAGACAGACGGGTAGTTCTGATCTCCCTGACGGAGAAAGGACGGAAAGCCAATGCCCACCATATGAAATTTCATGACGGTATGATACAGGCTGTACTGAAGGATCTGGATGAGGAACAGCAGAAGATCCTGGTGAAATCTCTGATGAATCTCCGGGCTTTTTTTGATTCCTACCGATGATATTACAAAGAAAAAGGCTTTTCCGGGAAAGGGCATGAAGATGCCCTTCTTCCGGAAAAGCCTTTTTTGTTACTCATATTTTCTGAAAAGATATTTTTCCACTACAGGGAAGGGGGCAGGACCGATATCCAATAGATTCCTGTGAAATTCTTTAGGCTGAAAACTGCTGCCGGCGGCTTCCTGAACTTCTTTGCGCAGGTCCATAAAATTCAGATAGCCCAGATAGTATTTCAGGTAATTGGCCGGATTTTCCACAATATACTGAAAGACCTCCTGGCAGGTTTCAGAGTCTGTAATGCCAAAGACAGCCAGAGTATCGGCTGTGGTCTGGAGATTCCATCCCTGTCCGTGGATGCCAAGGTCCAGGATCGCGTACAGGCACAGGCTTATGGAGCGGTTCAGACGGAGAAAATCCAGGATTTCCTGTTCTATTTGAAGAAAAGGAGAAGCATAATCATAGGATAATGCCTCCACATAGGTGGCCCAGCCCTCGATGTATCCGCTGCAGCTTAAAAGTTCCCGTATGGGATGATGGGCCTGTTTTCCAAAATATACCGTCTGGTATAAATGCCCGGGGAATCCCTCGTGGGCCAGTGTGGTGAAAAGCTCCGCCGGAGATACCTGGCTGGCCTGGTTGATATAAATTGTATTGGGCGTAAGGGTGTCAACAGGAGGGGTGAGATAAAAAGCCGGGCTGGAGAATTCTTCCATAGACTCTGGCACATACTTGACTTCGTAAGACTCCACTTCCAGAGAAGGAAAATCGTCAGTGATAACATGCTGCAGATAATCCAGGGCCTGTTCCGGTGAAAAGTCGGAAGAGGGCAGACTGTAAGCTTTGGAGAGCAGCTGGGGATCCCCGGTGAGAAGTTGCTGTACTTCCTGATAATCCGTCTGAAGCTGAAGGAAAAGATCCTGGAGGATTTCTTCAGAAGAGCGGTAATCCCCTACAGTACTCCTGATCAGGTATTCATAATAATCTTTCCCTCCCTCCAGATGGACCAGTCCTCCGGAGTTTTTTCCCTGTCCTTTCAGCTCCTCCAGACCCTGGGAAAGAGTGAGGTAAGCGGGAAAGACACATTGATCCATGAGTTTTTCCTGCATTTTTGTGAAATTTTCTGCCTGGTCCTGGGTGATACGCTTATCTTCTGAAAGCTCTTCAATCTGCTGCCGGAACATGGAATAGAGATAATTGTCTTCCCCTGTTTCCATGAAACTCCGGCACTGCCGGATGATCCGGTCTGCGCTGACGTCGCTCATGAACAGCCCTTCTTTTGCCTTTTCTTCTTCAAAGTCCAGGATGCTCTGGAAATATTCCGGCATCTGGGATAGGAGAGAAAAATAATCTTTGATATCGGCAGAGGTCCGGAAAGTATATTCTGCCAGCAGGATAGGAAGCTGGGCCTGGATCCCCAGGTTAGGGCCAAGGGGCTCCTGGAGCAGATAGGAACTGCCAAGAGAAAGCCGGGAAGAAAATTCAAGAGAGAGAATGTCATAAATGATCTGGTTTTCTTCGGAAAGCTGATCAGAGTCAAAATTCTTCAGCTTTTTATTCAGAGTCCGGGTTTCTTCCAGGCTGCCTTCCAGGGCTTCCGGTTCCATGGTCCCAAGGCTGACAGAATATCCTTTAATGCCATAATCTTCCGGATAGGCCAAAGTATAGTGAAGGTTCAGAGTGTTTCCCTCTAATTCTTCCCGGAAGATCTGATCTATGTATTTCTCAAATTGTGTGTTTTCTGAATCTGTCCCGTGGATTTTTGCAAAGAAAAGGACAGCGCCGGCTCCAAGGATCAGAACCAGGGCGGAGATAAGATATTTTCTTTTGGCAGACAAAAATTTTTTCAAAAAGATTTCCTCGCCAACCAGGTGCTTCTTTACAGTTTATGAAAAAAGAAAAAGGGTATGTATATTTTCTGGGAAAAGTATGATATGATAAATGTGGCAGTGCAGGACGGCAGCTTCGGACATGCCGTCTGCAGAAATGAACAGGAGGGAAAAAATGATGAAAGACTCCAAAGTATTAAAAGAGGAACTTTTACAGGGAAAATACGAAAGCTTGTTTCTGGATATCTACCAGGATGAGAATGAGGCAAAAAGACAGAATACCAGATATGCCCAGGCTGTAGAAAAGTTTGAAGAACTGTTTGGAGAAAAACAGGTAGAAGTATACAGCGCTCCCGGAAGGAGCGAGGTAGGGGGCAACCATACAGACCATCAGCACGGGATGGTGCTGGCTACATCCATCAATCTGGATGCCATAGCGATCGTCAGCCCTACAGATTCCCCGGTAGTCCAGGTGGTATCTGAAGGATACGATATGGTAGAAGTGGATACAGGAGATCTGGAAGAAAAATATGAAGAAGAAGGTACCACTGCAGCGCTTATAAGAGGAGCCGCCGCAGCTCTGACAGAGAAGGGATATAAGATCGGCGGATTCCAGGCATATATTACCAGTGATGTGCTGATCGGCGCAGGACTGTCTTCTTCAGCAGCTTTTGAGGTCATTATAGGTACGATCATTTCCGGACTTTTCAACAATATGGAGATCGATCCTGTAGAGATCGCCAAAGCAGGACAGTATGCGGAAAATGTGTATTTTGGAAAGCCATGCGGTCTTATGGACCAGATGGCAAGCGCAGTTGGCGGACTGATCCATATTGATTTTAAGGATCCTCAGGTACCTACTGTAAAAAAGGTGCCTTCAGATTTTCAGGCTTATCAGTACAGCCTCTGCATAGTAGATACCAAGGCGTCTCATGCGAATCTGACAGATGATTATGCCAAGATCCCGGAAGAGATGCAAAAAGTAGCGGCATTTTTCAAAAAGAAAGTACTCAGAGAGGTAGATGAGGAAGAATTTTTCCAGGAGATCCCGGGACTGAGAAGTATTCTGGGGGACCGTCCGGTACTTCGCGCTCTTCATTTCTTTGAGGAAGAAAAGAGAGTGGAGAAGCAGGTGGAAGCTCTGGAAAAGGGAGACTTCCCGGGATTTCTTGAACTGGTGAAGGAGTCCGGAAATTCTTCTTTCAAATATCTTCAGAATATTTACATAAACAGAGATGAGCAGAATCAGTCTATGTCCATCGCTTTAGGGGCCAGCGAAAGTATCCTTCAGAAACATGGAGTCAGCCGGGTCCATGGCGGCGGATTTGCCGGAACCATCCAGGTATTTGTAGAAAACAGCTATGTGGAAGAGTACAGAAAGAAGATCGATCATATCTTCGGTAAAGGCTCCTGCCATGTACTGAAAGTCCGTCAGCAGGGCGGCATTAAAGTGATCGGCTAGAAAAGTTCTTCTGAGGTCTGAATAAGAAAAAATAAATGCAGTGAGGAAACCATATTCATGGATCCTCGCTGCATTTTCTTATATGATACCAGGGTTAAAAGGTCTACACACACATATGAGCTTGCTCATATGTGTGTGTAGACCTTGGGTCCCGCCCCGGTATGAGCATGAAAGTGGGATGAATATCCCACGATATGCGAATATTGGGGAGGATTGCGTGAGTGCGCAGCACGTAGCAATCCGTAGGTATCATAGTTGGGGGCTTTTGCCCCCAACATCCTTATATAAGAGAAAGGTTACATAAAAAAACTGCAACAGTTTAGCGTATTGTCAGGATAAAAATATACGGAATTTAGTAGGAATTTTCCTAGAAATTTTCAGAATATTCACGATTGTAAAATTTGTACAAAGGATTTTGAAGGAGGGTGAATTTCCCACATTTTATCCTCAAAGTTATACACATTAAAAATGGTGGAAAACCTTGGAAAAGTGGAGTTATACACCAAGTTATCCACATTGTCCACAAAAATCCATGTGGATTTCTTTGATTTACATAATGTGAGAAAGAACATAGGTTTTGTGAAGTTGTTATAAAATGCGATTTTTTGGAGAAAAAAACAGAAAAATGGTTGACATTTTTAAAATCAAATAGTGGATTGAAATTATGAGAATTTGTTAAAACAAGACAAAAATTAGATGAATTATCAGAAAATATAGGTTTACAATAATTATACAGGAGAATTCAACAAATTAACAATTTTTAAAAACAAATAAGAAAGACAGAGAAAAAGCAGGGGGATATAATTAGAGCCATTAAAAGAAAACGGATCAAAGAACCGGGAGGATAAAGGAGGACGCCATGCCTGTTATTTTTCATGAAGAAACAAAACAGTTTCATTTATTCAACAGAGAAGTAAGTTATATCATCCGTATTATGGAGAATGGCCAGATGGAGAACCTGTATTATGGGAAAGCTCTCCGTGACAGAGAAGATTTTTCTCGTTTTCATGAGGAACTGGAGAGATCTCAGATGTCGGTCTGTGTTCCGGAACCGGGACTTCTGTCCATGCATTACACCAGACAGGAATATCCGGTTTACGGTACAGGAGATTATAAAACGCCTGCCCTGTGTATCCGTCAGGAAGACGGAAGCAGGATCACGGATTTTGTTTACAAAAGTTATGAGATCCGGAAGGGCAAACCTTCTCTTGCTCCTCTGCCGGCTACCTATACAGAGGATGAAGAGGAAGCGGATACTCTGGAGATCACCCTTCATGATGAAAGGATAGATACAGATCTGGTATTGTCTTACACAATTTACAGAGATTATCCGGTGATCACCAGAAATACCAGATTCCTGCAGAAAGGTCCTCAGACCATTGTTCTGGAGAAGGCTATGAGCGCCTGTGTGGAGTTCCTGGATATGAAATTTGAGATGGTCCAGCTTTCCGGAGCCTGGGCCAGGGAACGGTATGTGAAAACCCGTCCTCTGGAAATGGGGATCCAGTCTGTCTACGGACTGGACGGCACCTGCAGCGGAGCGGAACATAATCCCTTTATGGCCTTAAAGAGACCTGAAGCAGGGGAAGACAATGGTGAAGTTTATGGATTTAGTTTTGTCTACAGCGGCAATTTCCTGATCCAGACAGAAGTGTCCACTTTTGATATGACCAGAGTTATGGTAGGGATCCATCCGGAAAGCTTTTCCTGGACCCTGAGAGAGGGAGAAAGCTTCCAGACTCCGGAGACAGTTATGGTATACAGTGACCAGGGACTGAATAAAATGAGCCAGGTATATCACCGGCTGTACAGAAAGCGGCTTATGAGAGGAGTCTGGAGAGATCAGGCCCGCCCCATCCTGCTGAATAACTGGGAAGCTACCTATTTTGATTTTAATGAAGAAAAGATCCTGAAGATTGCCAGAAAGGCAAAGGAAGCCGGCGTAGAGCTTTTTGTCCTGGATGACGGCTGGTTTGGCGCGAGAAATGACGACTACAGAGGTCTTGGAGACTGGTACGCAAACCTGGAAAAACTGCCGGAAGGGATTTCCGGACTGTCCAGAAAGATCGAAGATATGGGTCTGAAGTTCGGTCTGTGGGTAGAACTGGAAATGGTAAATAAGGATAGCGACCTTTACCGCCAGCATCCGGACTGGCTCATCGGGGCGCCGGGCAGATTTGAAAGTCATGCCAGACATCAGCATGTTCTGGACTTCTCCAGAAAGGAAGTAGTGGATCATATATATGAAATGATCGCTAAGATCATCCGGGAGTCATCCATTTCCTATATTAAGTGGGATATGAACCGGTATATGACAGAACCCTGCAGCCTGACTGCCGAGCCGGCACGTCAGGGAGAGACTATGCACCGGTATATGCTGGGCGTCTATGACCTGTATACCCGTCTGACCACAGAGTTTCCGGAGATCCTTTTTGAATCCTGCGCCAGCGGCGGAGCCAGATTTGATCCGGGTATGCTTTACTTTGCCCCTCAGACCTGGACCAGCGACGATACAGACGCCAATGAGCGGACAAAGATCCAGTACGGTACTTCCTATATTTATCCCATTGTTTCTATGGGCTCTCATGTATCCGCGGTGCCAAACCATCAGGTATTCAGGAAGACGCCCATTGAGACCAGGGCTAATATTGCTTATTTTGGAACCTTCGGTTATGAATTAGATCTGAATCTTCTTTCTGATCAGGAGATGGAAGAGGTAAAGCGCCAGGTAGCCTTTATGAAAAAATACCGGGAGCTGATCCAGATCGATGGAGATTTTTACCGGATTCAGAGTCCCTTTGAAGGAAACGAGACGGCATGGCAGGTAGTATCCCAGGATAAGAAAGAATCTATAGCTATGTTCTATCAGAAGATGAATAAAGTCAATGCATCCTGGCTGCGGCTGAAACTGAAAGGACTAAAAGAAGACGCTCTTTATCAGGTGTCCCTGGAGGGCGCGCCTCAGAAAGATTACAAAGCATACGGAGATGAGCTGATGTACGCCGGCATTCCCGTAGACAGAACGGAACTGAACAGGCGGGGAGGGGATTTCGCTTCTCTGTTGTATGTGCTGAAAGAAATTGAAAAATAATATGATCATTTAAAAGGCAGATGGAGCTGCGGCATGTAACAAAATCGGGGATATGTTCATGCCGCAGCTCCATTTCTGCTTTCTGCCGGAGGACAGAAGAATATTGGCACGGGTAACCAGATGAAAAAGACGGAATATACTGTTAGAGAGTATTTCTGTTCCTGGAGACTGGATGCTATGGAAGAGGAGAAAAAGAAATGTTATTACAGATCCATGGGAAATAAAAGAGGATTTGAAAGGGCGGCAGGGCTGGAAGCCGACAGAAGACTGATGGAGTCTTATTATCCCCGGAGAGCAGGGCTTTTAAAAGCATTGGTCACCGATGAATGTGACAGGCTGGAATATGAGGGCAGCTTTATCTATGATGAATATCCTGACCGGAGAAATATAGAGAGGATCTGCCGGGAAATCTCCAGCCAGGCCCGGGAGTACCCGGAACTGCAGGCTATGGAAAAAAAGGAAGAAGGAGAGGCAGAACTTCTGGATGAGTTTATAGGAGCTTTGTTCTGCCAGGAAATCCATCAGAGAAGATGTATGCGAAAGCTTTTACGATAAAAACCCTGGTTTTGGGGTTGCGGATTTTTTCCAAAGCTTTTACAATAGAAAGGGACTGCAGGGAGAAAAACCGGCAGTTTCAGGGGAAACATAAGATACAGGGGTAGATTATGACAGATATCAGAGAATTTTTAGATAAATATGTGAATGAAGATCTGGAACGCATACTGGTAAGCAACGCCAGGAGGGGCAGTTCTGTGTCAAAACTCCAGGTACGGCCGGTGCCGGTAAAAGGAGAAGTCCGTTATCAGGTTACCAGGATCCAGGGAACAAAAGCTATTCACGAAAACTATGAAAAAGAAGAATTGATCTCTTATCTCACAGAACAGATGAAAGAGAATTTTCGCCAGCTTCAGCTGGAAGGCAGATATGTCCAGGGCAGGGCGCTGGTGAGCAAAAAGGGGAAAGCAGATATAAAGGCCAGGGAAACAAAAGCCAGGGCCAGAGAAGACTTTACGCCAATGCTTTCTCATAACAGAAAAAAGAAATACCTTCTTCAGGAAGGGATCCCCGTGCCGTGGCTTGTGGATCTGGGGGTGATGACTCCGGAGGGAAAAGTCAGGAATTCCAGATATGACAAATTTAAACAGCTGAACCGTTATCTGGAATTTATACAGGATATCCTTCCGAAACTTCCGAAAGACCGGGAGATCCGGATCATTGATTTCGGATGTGGAAAGTCCTATCTGACTTTTGCCATGTACTATTATCTGAAAGAACTGAATCATTATGATATACAGGTGACGGGACTGGATCTGAAGGCAGATGTTATTGAAAAATGCCGGAGTCTGGCAGATAAATATGGATACGACCGGCTGGATTTTCAGCAGGGAGATATCGCTTCCTATGAAGGGGCAGACCAGGTGGATATGGTGGTAACTCTTCATGCCTGTGATACAGCTACAGATTTTGCTCTTGCAAAAGCGGTAAAATGGGGAGCCAGGGTGATCCTGTCTGTGCCCTGCTGCCAGCATGAACTGAACCGGCAGGTACAGAATCAGGATCTGGCACCTGTCCTGGAGTATGGGATATTGAAAGAAAGGTTTGCGGCTCTTCTCACCGACGGACTCAGGGCCCAGATGTTAAAGAGCGCAGGTTATGATACCCAGATCCTGGAATTTATATCCATGGAGCATACGCCTAAGAATCTGCTGATCCGCGCTGTAAAAAATGAAAACAAAAAAGATGATCCGGGGCAGCGGCAGGAATGGGAAAACTGCATAAAGGCCTTCCATGTGGAACCTACACTGAAGAAGCTGATGTTTGACGGCGGCAGTTCAGATAGCGAAGGAACGGCTGCTTTTGATAAAGAATACAGAGAGGATAGTAAATGAAGAAAAAATTGATAAGAGCCGGCATTTTGCTGGCTGTCTTCCTGTGTGGGGTGGCAGCGTTCTCCAGTCTGATGAATCACCAGTCTACGGATAATAAAACGGATATGGAGACTGCTTCCAGCCCCAGCATGGCTATGATCATTGATGATACAGAAGTAAACCGGATGTACGCTTATGCCGATGAGATGGATGTAAACTTTGTAAGAGACAGCCTTACGCCTCTGGATACAGACAGGACTCTGGAAGTCAGTATCACGCCCAACGGACGGGAGATCGACAGTCTTGTCTATGAGGTCACGTCTCTGGACGGAGAATCTGTGATCGAGAATGATAAGATCCGGAATTTTACTGAAGAAGAGGACGGCAGGCTTACTGTCCAGTTTACCTTATCTCAGCCAATCCTGATGAACCAGGAGTATTCCCTTTGTTTTACTCTGAACACAGAGGATGGAAGCTGGAATTATTATACCAGGCTTCTTCAGAGGGCGGGCCTGAGCACAGATCAGTATATAGACTTTGTAAACAGTTTTTATACCAAGACCTTTTCCCAGGAGGATTCCGATGATCTGACCACCTATCTGGAGGATGATCCCTCGGTGACCAATAACAGTTTCCGGAATCTGGATATTACCTCTGACGAGAGTATGATCCTGTGGGGAGATCTGGCGCCCCAGATCAGCAGACCCGGGATACCTACTATAGAGGATATTAATGAAAACTCAGGGAGCGTCTCTCTGACCTATTATATTTCCGCTGAGAATGAAGCGGGAGAGGTAGAAAAATATCAGGTGGACGAGTTTTACCGTATGAGCTACAACCAGACCAGAGTGGTCCTTCTGGATTTCCGGCGGCAGGTAAAAGAAGTCCTGACTACGGAGCAGAATCTGGTCAGCGGCGGTAAGGTAAATCTGGGGATCACTGCTGCAGATGTCCAATATATGTCGGACAGTACAGGAACCATCCTGGCTTTTGTACAGCAGGGGGACCTGTGGGCTTATAATGTAGAAACTAACAAGATGACCAGAGTTTTCAGCTTCCGGGATACAGGCAGCAATGATGAGAGAAATGATATCAGCCAGCATGATATCCGTATCGTCAGAGTAGATGAAAACGGGGATATCGACTTTGTCCTTTACGGATATATGAACCGGGGCCAGCACGAAGGACAGACAGGAACCGCCGTGTACCATTATTCTGCGGAGCAGAACGCTATAGAGGAACAGTTTTTCCTCCGGAGCCTGAAGTCCTGGGAATTTCTGAAGGAGGATATGGAAAAACTGGCCTATGTCAGCAAAAACGGAAATCTGTATCTTCTTTTGGAAGGCACTCTGTACTGCTTCCAGATGGAAGAAAAAAGTTATGTGACCGTACAGGATCAGATAGAAGATGACTGCTTTTTTGTATCAGAAAGCGGACGCTACGGGGCATGGATGGAGGGAATGGATCCCTATAATACCACGTCTATTGTATTTATGGACTTTGACACAGGTGAGAGAACCACTATTCAGGCAGAACAGGGAACCAGGATCCGGCTTTTCGGATTTATCAATAATGACCTGATCTATGGTGTGGCAAATGAAGGAGATATTGTTGCCAATGCTTCCGGAGGCAGGGATTTTGCCATGACGGAGATACGGATCCAGAATTTCCAGGGAGAACTGGTGAAAAGCTACCACCAGGACGGCTACTATGTCCTGGATGTGACCATCCAGGAAAATCTGCTGGAGCTTTCCAGAGCTACCAAAGTGGGAGACAGCTTTGTAGGTACTACCCAGGATCAGATCATGAATAATGTCCGCAGCAAGCAGGATGAGATTTTTTCCGTAGTGACCTCCACCACTGTCCGGCAGGGAAACGTGACGGCAATACAATTTGCAGCCGACAGTTCAGGACAGCCTCCACTGGTAGTGGATACCAAGATCATAGAGGATCCGGACCGGACTTTGAATATGGAACTGAAAGGGGAAGAAGGAACCCGATACTATGTGTACGCCCTGGGCGGTCTGGCGGGAATTTATGAAGACGCTACTTCAGCAGTGGCACAGGCGCAGGAAGAGAACGGGATCGTTCTGGATACTGCCCAGAGGTATATCTGGGAAAGCAGCAATACCCCTGACCGGGCAAGCATTTCCGCCCAGGATCTGCCGGAGGCTGTTGCCCAGGCTTCTCTTGATCTGGCGGCTTTAAACGAAGCCTTAAAGGGCCAGGGAAGCGTTATCGATATGACCGGCTGTACCCTGGAGCAGATCCTGTATGAGGCAGGGGCCCAGCGGCCGGTGATCACCAAGGGAGAAAACGGACAGGTCAAAGTGATCTTAGGATTCGACGCCTATAATACGATCCTGTATGATCCTGCCACCAAAGAGACAGATTACTACGGAATGCAGGACAGCACAGCGGCCTTCCAGGCCAATGGAAATGTATTCCTCTGCTACCTTGAGGATAATGGCTGAGATTAGCCTTGAACTGTTTCGGACAATGCGCTATACTAATGAAATACCTGTAAGAGAAGGAGATAGAAGAATGC
>ERZ1090865.1151-NODE-1152-length-13499-cov-27.029456_pt1 | contig 13499 bp, 18 predicted proteins | sample MGYA00478478_ERZ1090865 | MGnify/ENA primary metagenome ERZ1090865 (study PRJEB33644, sample SAMEA5815715) | chicken gut metagenome | biome: Chicken; feature: Gastrointestinal Tract; material: Caecum | place: Ireland | collected 2019-01-01 | study: A study of... | reverse complement strand
ACCACACAGCTATTTTAGACATAATGTTAACAAAAAATTCACAAATTATACTATACTTGTTAACATATTAGGCGTATAATGATAATGTGATAAAATATAGAAAAGGAGATGGAACAAATGTTCTACGTAGCACAAGTCGCGAAAATAGGCTATGTTGTATCAAACGATGACCAGAGCAAATATATCCTCTATCAGAACATAAACCAATACGAGGATATACAACCCGCCATTTCAATGGCTAACTACTACAACGCAGTTTACAACATGCCAGTTACACCCCAAGCAACTATACCACATCCAGTTAAACTATCCGAAGCGTCTACACGTAAAGACTATTGGGTCGGGTATGTTGTATGGAATAGCAACTCTACCTTGTATCAGGTAAAAGGACTACTTAACGCAGGTAACGTTGGCACAAATCCCAAACCAGTCTACGACCCTACGGTATATTACAACAATGTACCATTCCAAGTAGCCCGCATGGCAGTTGACTATTACAACGAGAATAACCCATACCAAGACACACCAGAGTCAACAATTTTCAAGTATATTTACATACCGAATAATATGTGAGGTGTAATATGGAAGATATAGTTAATATCGTAAGCTCTGTCGGTTTTCCGATTGCCATGTGTCTACTTCTTTTCTGGAAGTCTTCACAACAAGACAACAATTACAAAACTATGATTGAAGGTCTTACCAATGTAATAAACGATAACACTAAAATAAACACTAAGATAAACGACACATTAGAGAAGATAGTCTCTAACTTAAAGGGGTGAAAACATGGGAGGCTCACCATACAGAACACCATACTATTATGATTTTAAGGACAAAAATAAATGTGTTAAAAATTACGTAGAACAAATGCTAAATAGAACATATAATATGTTCAAATACACTAATTTGCCCGATACAATACCAGAACTATTCTTAGAAATGCAACTACAACGTAATGGATGTTGTGGAGTAATTAAGCATAACAATGAACTATACGCCGTATACGGCGCACTGGGTGGCGTTCTTAATGAGTATTATTTTCCGCGTAACTTCATAGTAGCTAACCCTTATCTAAACATATCAGAAACATATACAATTAACGAGGACTGCATACTTTTTAGAAACGACAGCGAGATACAAGGAATTATGCCTATGTGTTGTAAATACGCTTCATTGCTCGTAGAAAACGACATAACCATGCGACAAGTAATTATAAATAGAAGAATACCTATCATAATTAAAACTCATAGCGATAAAGAAAAAGACTCAGCAAACCTATTCATGAATAGAATAGAACAGGGTGAGAATGTTATCGCTATAACAGAACAGTTAGCAAATACCATAGACTGTATTGACATGGACAGGTCATACTCAACACATCTAACAGAATATATAGAAGCTCAACAGTACGTAAAAGCGCAATGGTATAACGAACTCGGCATAAGAATGTTACACAATATGAAAAGAGAGGCACTATCAGAGAGCGAAATATCCGCTAACGATGACGCTGTGCGTAGTCTCCCGATAGACATGTTACACTGCAGAAAAAAAGCTGTCGAGGAGATAAATAACATGTTCGGAACTAATATTTCAGTAGAGTATAATGAAATATGGGCAAAACAAACTGAACTATCAACACTATCAATAGATAAGCAAAAGGCAGAAATCGAGTCAATTGAAAAGTCTATTCGTATAGACAATGAGGAGGTGAACGTAAGTGACGGAGACAACGATAAGTCAGATGAAACCGAAGATATTCCAGACACTGACAAAACTGTATCCGAATGATTTTCCGTGGATTGAGGACTTAGAAATAACACCAGAGCTTATGGATACCTTTTATATTTTTCATTCAGGTGACAAGTTCTTAGCATGTAAATTTGTTCCTATATTAGAAAACAATGACGAACAACTATACGAATATATAAGAGCGTTATTTTATCGAAAATGGAACAGATATTGGGAGACGTTAGTCATAGACTACATCCCTAATGAAGATATTAAAACAGAGTACAAGAACGAAAGAAACCTCAGAGACTATACACTTGAAAATAATTCCGCTGACAGTGTAACGGAGCAAAAAGATAAGTTGTTGAACGATACATTTAATAAATCAAAAGACAATGAAATGTCTCAAGAAACAACAAAAAATAGAACAGATAATTTAAAAACATCTGTTAATAAACAATCCGACTCTGTTGATAACATGGACGGATATTTTGGTTTCAATTCAACTATGCCTGTACCTCAACAAACTCAATCAAATAACAATTTAAGTGTAACTAACAATGATGACTACTCCAAAGAAACAGAAAATAATAACATTATAAGAGATAACAATGCAAATCAAAACTCTCAGATAACAAGTACTCAAAACAGTGAAAATATTACAACTAACGGAAACAATGAAAAAAGATATAGAGACTATACAAAATGGAACAAGGACGTGTCTCTAAGAACTGGGCTAAGCGGTAAGAACACTAATCAAGAACTTATCATTCAAGAACTGGAATTAAGAAAAACTTTATTTTTAGATATAGTTATGGACGATATAGACTCAGCCATAGCATTATCTTGTTATTAAGGAGGATTATATGCTCGGAGGTTATATACTTATTAATCTTGATGATAGTACTAATCTATATGAAAGATTGACTACATCAAAGTCTAAAACGGTATTTATTCAGTATAACAATGAAGTATTTGCGGCTAAGGTTGAAAAGGTGAGCAATATGGTTTATATCTCTTATCTTTCCTATGACAGCACAAATTGTTACTTTAATTGTTTAACAGTAAACGAGTCTAGTCATGTAGACACAGTAAAAAAGAAAATTATGACGGAGGAATAATCAATGCAAGTTAATCAGATTTATGAAATTGTAAACGATACTGTAAGAGAGACATTGGGCGACACAGCAGTCTTGAATGAGGACTTGTCTAATGTTGTCGATATAGGTGACGCTGTATTCGATGCTAATGCCTTTGACAAATATGTGCGCTCTCTTGTAAATCATATCGGACGAGTAATATTTGTAAATAGAACATACTCAGGCGGAGCTCCCTCTGTCCTTATGGACGGTTGGCAGTACGGAAGCATTCTTCAGAAGATATCTTCAGAAATGCCTGAAGCTACAGAAAATGAAAGCTGGGAGCTTATAGACGGTACATCATACGACCCTAACATATTCAGAAAACCTGTAGCTATACAGAAATTCTTTAATAAGAAAACTACTTTTGAAATTGACCGTTCCATAACAGAAAAGCAGGTTAAACAGTCATTCTCTTCCGCCGAACAGCTGAACGGTTTCCTCTCAATGCTTTTCAATGAAGTTGAAAAAGCATTAACTGTGATGACAGATAATCTCATTATGAGAACAATTAACAGTTTCACGGGAGAAACAATGTATGACGCTTTTAATACAGCTGATTACTCCGATACATCAATAAGAGCAGTTAACCTACTCAAGCAGTACAATGAGATATATGGGGAAACACTTACAGCAGATAAGGCAATAACTTCACCAGAGTTTATCAGATATGCCGCATATGTTATGGGAATATATAAAGACCGTATGTCCAGAATGTCTAAACTCTTTAACATAGGAGGAATGCAGAGGTTCACGCCCGAAAGCATGCTTCATTTTGTAACTCTCAGTGACTTCACCAGAGCTGCCGATGTATTCTTGCAGTCAGGAACATTCCACAACGACTTTGTAAGATTGCCTAAATCAGAAACTGTTCCTTATTGGCAGGGAAGTGGTACTGACTACTCATTTGACTCTATATCATCTATAAATGTTACTACACCCAATGGACATACTGTAAATATATCAGGTATTCTCGGTGTTATGTTTGACCGTGACGCCCTTGGAGTAGCTAACTTCGAGCGTAGAATAACCACAAATTACAACCCCAAGGCTGAATTTACTAACTATTTCTATAAGCAGGACGCTCAGTACTTTAATGATTTGAATGAAAACTTTGTTACATTCTTCATTCATGATTAGTCTACACGTATAGACAGGAGGTGATATTATGTCAATGCGTGGAGGATATCAAATTATAAATCTGGATAATGTGCCGTTTAATTCAGAGGATATGAACCCATTTACCTATAGGCAAATGTATTATAATCTTCTTAATAGTAACTCTAAACTTATCATATTAAGCGGCTTGAACATGGACGGAGTTAAATACGCCGATAATGATGTTGTTTTCTATGAGGTTGAGGGTGAAAGTGATTACCCAATATTTCAGGCGGTTTTGAGATTGACTTGGAATCAGGCAAAACATACTTGTACTACAAGATATATCAACATTCAATCAGCAGAAGAAGAACCTTATTCATGGAAAGACGCTAAAGTATGGTTATCAGCAGACACAATCATATATGAAGATGTTGACCAAGCTTTGGATATAGACTCTGAAAAAGCTATCGCTAATAAAGTTGTTACTGCTAATATTAACAGACTTGACGCTGAGGATAAAACCTTTTTAAAGCTTGACGGCTCAAGGGAAATGACAGGTAGCCTTGTTCTTCCTCAAGTATCAAGCGGAGAAAAAAGTATTACTCAATCAGGTAGTGTTTTCAGAGTTAACAATAAGTCAGGTAGTCCTGTTATATTTGATGGAGTAGCTACACCGGCTTCTAATGAACATGCTGCTAATAAAAAATATGTAGACGACAAAATAAAGTCCGTTATTCCGCCCATATACGATGAGACAGATATAGCTACGAATGACCCAAATAATAAAGCTGAATTTCATTCCAATGGCATAATGTTTACTATTAGAATAAATGTAGCTTCATCTTTTAGTACATGTACCTTTTCCATAAATAGTCAGAGTATGTTAAATTACTATAATAAGATTAAAGGCACTAATGTAAATAGCGTTACTATTTCCTCAATGGCAATTAGCGGTGCTTATGATGAGAGTAATTCATTTAGAAACTTGACAGCTGAATGTAATATTAAATTTGAGAAAATACTAACAAATACTACCATAACTATTACCGAGACTAATTACGGAACAACGACATCTATTAGAAATTACTATATAACAGGTTTTCTGTATTAGTCTATTCGTGCAGACAACGAGCCGTGAGAAATCACGGCTCAGAAAGGAGTTTTATGACAGTAATACTATATTCAAGTAATGAAGAAGTTAAGTCCTTTCCTAAGACATTAACTAACGGCTCAGAACTTGTAGGTAATCTCAGAGATGAATGTGATATAATCAATCCTGTTATAAGTATAGTTGGTATGAAACCTAACGATACCTTTAACTATTGTTATATACCTGAGTTTTCTCGTTACTATTTTATAACTGGTAAGAAAGTTATAACTACAAGTGTTGTTGAGATATCACTACATGAGGATGTTCTTCAAACATGGAGTCGATATATATTCGAACAAGAAGCAGTTATAGCAAGAAACGAGTACGAATTTAATAATTATTTAATTGATGATAAAATACCGGTTTCAAATACATATAACGAACGAGTTGTAACATTTAATGGTGAGCCCTTTGTACCTACTACTTCATATGTTTTAGTTACTGCTAGTGCACCGGGTATTGTAAATGAGGGGACGGAAACACAATGAATTTAGGTTATTTATCTTCAAATATATATAAGTTGGATGAATCCGCTATGTTATTGTTTAGATATAAATTATGGGATAGCAATTTTCTAAGAACATTATTTTCTAACTATACAAATAAAGCGGCTCTTGTTATAAGTATAAACGCTTTACCGTTTGACATAACAAATGGCGAAGATACAATTGACATAATTTTAGCAGATGAAAAAGCAGGGTTACCAGATTTATCTAAACAAATTGGAATAGATTATACACTAAGTCAATATGTAACTTCAAATGTTGACCCAGTAGGAAGAACATTTACTCTTGATAATTTTGATTTTTTGTATAATGATTTTAGAGACTATTCTAATTTTACTCAATACTTGTTATATTTGCCTTATATTGGATTCTGCGAAATTGACGGTTATTATATATATAATAAATGTAATTTGCGAATAACATATACGTTTGATGTATCTACTTGTGTTATGCTTGTGAGTGTTGAAGCAAGAATTGAAAAAATAACAGAGGATGGTATTACGTCAATATGGAAAAAAATCATAGAAGAAAATGTTAACGTCGGTACTTCTTTACCAGTCGCAGGTGGAGATACTGCTCCAATGCGTGATAAAATAATTAACGCAGCTATTACAACAGCGGGTGCACTTGCTATGGGGGTTTATCCCCCAGTTACGGTTTCGTCAACTGCTTCAAATGTTCTTGAAAGAACAAGAAACCCTAACACCAATCGTTTAATTAAAAACTACGAAAGAACAGAAACACAAACAAGCAGAACGCTACATAGGAATATAACAGGAAATACGTTATCTTCTGTAAATTCTATAATTGATATAATGAATTGTAGTACACCGTCAACTGTTAGAGGGTCATACGGTGGTATAAGCTGTTTTAACTCGTTAACATATCCGTTTTTATATGTGCGAACGCCTGTTTTTAATTATTATGATAATTATTCACGTTTAGTCGGAAAACCGCTCTATTCTTCGAAAAAACTAAAAAATGTTAAAGGCTTTACTATAATTGATAATATACATTTAGAAATACCGTGTCTAAATGATGAGCGTGAAGAAATTGAAAGTCTATTGAAGTCGGGTGTTATAATAAATAACGGTACTTCATCACCTGAACCACCTGTAGACCCTGAACCTCCAATAGAACCTGAACCGCCTGAACCTGAGCCAGACCCTAAGCCAGACCCCGAACCAGACCCCGAACCGCCTGAAGAGTATAGACCTTATGAGGAGGGAAAAGAAATGATTTGTTGTTTTAATGGAAGATTTAGAGTGACGAGTCCCCGTGGTTGGAGAACATTGAACGGTGTACGTGATTATCATAAAGGTACAGACCTTGTTGGGGAAGATAGTCATGTTGTTTATGCTATTTGTGACGGATATTGTACAACTAGAACTCAATATAATGATGAGGGAAAAATGGATGGTTTTGGACATTACGTAACACAAACAATAGCTGACGGTAGACGTATATTTTACGCTCACTTAGCATCATTTTCCATAACGGATAATCAATATGTAACAGCAGGAACTCCTATCGGAATTATGGGTGCTACAGGTAATGTTACTGGAGCACATACACACCTTGAACTTAGACCTGCTGGAACTACGAGTGAAAGTCTTGATATAAATGCTTTTACTGGTATACCCAATGTAGTCGGAAATTATACAGGTGTTCCTACTTATGCAGTCGCTGAAAGTGCTGAGTTACAAGCTAAAGTAGGACTTGAAAACCAAACAATGGAATACTTAAATAACTATGAGTATGCTCCTGACCTAATCAGAAAATTAAACGATAAAATAGAATGATATGAAACGGGTGTCTATACGTATAGACACCCGTCGGAGGTTAATATGAAATTTTATAACTTAAAAAAGATACTGGAATATGATGCTCAATATTATATGGTTATAGGCGAACGCTCAAATGGTAAGAGCTTTTCTGTTTGGGATTATGCGTTATCTACATATTTAAAAACAGGGAAGCAGCTTGCTGTTATTCGTAGGTGGCAGGAAGATTTTAAAGGTAAGAGAGGACATGAAATGTGTTCTGGAATAGTGAGCGAGGGTCTTGTTAAAAAGTATAGTAATGGTAAATGGAATAGAATTGTATATAAGAGTAGCAGGTGGTATTTAGCAGCTTTTGATGAGAATGAAGACCTTACTGTTGACGATAAGCCTTTTGCTTATGCTTTCGCTCTATCTTCTATGGAACATGATAAGTCCACATCTTATCCTGAAATCGGTACAATATTATTTGATGAGTTTATATCTCGTGGTGATTATTTGCCTAATGAATTTGTTCTATTTATGAATGTTCTGAGTACTATTATACGTCATAGAAAAAACATAAAAGTATTTATGCTTGGTAATACTGTTAATAAATATTGTCCTTATTTTGACGAAATGGGCATTAAACATATTAAGGATATGAGAATGGGCAGTATTGATGTTTACACTTATGGGGATAGTGAGCTAAAAGTAGCTGTTGAATATTGTGCTCCGAATAAAAGTGGTAAAGACTCTGATGTATACTTTGCTTTTGATAATCCTAAGTTACAGATGATTACGGGCGGTCAATGGGAAATAGATATATACCCGCATTGTCCTCTTAAGTATAAGACAACGGATATTGTATTTAGATATTTTATATTATTCTCTGATGAGATGTTACAATGTGATATTATAAGTGTAGAACATGGAACATTCACATTTATACATAGAAAAACAGGGGATATAAAGAATATCTATTCAGATATAGTTTATACCCCTGAGTATCATTATGAGACTAATTATAGGCGAGATATAACGAACATATATGACAATATAGGTAAAATAATATATAGTTATTTTGTGAAAGATAAGGTTTTTTATCAATCTAATGACGTTGGAGAAATAGTACGTAATTATCTTTTGTGGTGTAAAGGTTGTAATACTATATCCTAATCTTTAAAGAATAGGTTTATAAACGCTGCTCCTAATATTGTGACTACAGTTAGTACAAGCACCATAGTTTCCATTATTACCACCCCTTTGTATGTTCATTTGAAACTACTCTCCTTTACATTTAATAACAATCTGACGTATTCCTCGGCTAATGATAATTCGTAATCTGCTTCTTCCATGTGAATACAACTTCTTTCATAATAACTATACTCTATACCGTAATAGTCTTTTACTGTACCCTTTATCTCATCGTCTATATATGTATGTGTATTCTTACCTGTATGTCCTGCTGGTATATATAATCCTAAGTCAAACATATTTAATATTTTTTCATAGTCTATTCGTGTAGACAATTTATAGTGCATATTTTCTTTTGTATATGATATATCTAAACTATTTAGCATATATGGTATAGCATATAGTTTGTTAATGCCTGATACTGTTATTGAAAAGTCTCCTTTTTCTGTTATATATGCGTATCTCTTTGCGCCTAATGTCTTAAAGTAACTATATGTGGCGTCATGTTCCCATAATCCCATTATTTTTTCTTCATTTTTTGAATTTTTAGGTCTAATCATATCTATGCTTAGGTTGTGATATTTCATTGCTTTTTCAAGTTTTGATATAACCTCTTTATTATACTCGTCTAATATGTATTTGTATTTATAACTATTTGTTATCTTTATGCTGTCCGTGTCTGCATATATGAAATCATCTCTTACTCTATAAATTGTCTTAAATAAGTTTCTTCTTGCGTATGCCGTTACCCAAACGCCCCATGGATAGTATAGAAATCTTGACTTAGATTTATTATACTTGTCAATCGCTTCTTCTATCGAAGGTGTTGAGCTTTCCCAATCATCTTCGTATATAATCTCATCTCTCATTATATCTGTTACCATCATTCCATATTCACTGTTTAGCATTTCTTTTGCTGTCATATACTCATTCTCCCTTTCTTCTATTCCTTTTAGTTTGGTCTTATCTTCATACAATTTTAATACTGACTCTATGAATTCTTTTGGCAGGTATTGTTTATAAAAGTATGTTATTTTGTCTATTCGTGCAGACTCATAATTGTAAAAGTCCTCTACTGTATTATAGTCTTGCTCTGTTATCACTGTTCTACATTTATCTGCATACAGTATTCTACCATTATTTATGTGTTTCTCTCCCTCTATATCACATTTAGATTGAGATAGCGGAGTTTCCATAAATGGTTTAGCTTCAAGTTTAGTATATTCTATTGTTATTAGACAACAATAATAGCGTATACATTCTTGTACTTGTTCTTCCGAGGGGTTATTGATAGTTGTTCCTTTAGACATCGGAAATTTTTCACTTACTATAACATATGGATATGAAGATATAAAGTCGAAAGAGTCTACGTTTTTTATTATTTTTCTACTGTTGTACATGTTAGCGTGTGTAAATCCACCTGAAAAGGCTTTTTTTAAATCTTCATATATTTCTGGGGTTAGTGTTAATTTTTCTATTAGTTTTCTATATGATATACTTTTGCATTTTCTCTTTGTATATCTTCTTACATATGCAGTTTTAGTTATCGGAATATATCCTATGTTTATTTCTTGCTCTAATAACTTTTCTATGTAATATATTATAATTTCAACGTCATTACATAAGTAGTTATATTCATCTGTTAATTGAGTTATTGGTGTTCTTACCTTGTAATAGTCGAATTCCTCGTCAAGTTTTTCTACGGGTAGTTTATTTATTATGGCTAATGATTTTAAAGAGTATCCTGTTAATATATAACTACATCTAAACTCTATTCCTGCCATTATTGCATATACTACTTTACGTTCCTCGAGCGCAAATATTTTATCCCATACAAACCATTTACGCATGAATTGAAACTCATATGATAAGTTATGTATGTATATAATTATTCGTTTATTGTCATATAATTCTAAATATTCTGTTAATTTTTCTAATATTATAATCAACTCTTGCCATGTTCTAAAGTATAGTATATTATGTTTAATATCCAGTGCTCCTAAATATAGTATCGCTTGTTTTTCGTCATTTACTCTAAATGACGATGTCTCTATGTCCAGACTTGCTGCGCATTGTAAATATCGTATACATTTATTTGTCTGTTTAACTTTTATATACCCTAACCATTTAAGCCATGTTTCAACATCATTAGTTTTCCGAGCGATATTTTCTTTCAAACCTGTCTCGTAGTTCATTGTGCGCTTCTTCTTCATTATTGTTATCGCGCACAAAACCTTTCCAGACTTTATATGCTTCGGATAGCTTAAATGCTCCAACGGTATCGTTTGTTGTAATTGCTCCAGCCGGGTCTGCTATGTCTTGCTTTTTTGACTCTCTATTGTACCAATCCATAAAATCATTTAACTGTTTATGTGTAGACTTTTCTCCTATATACTTTTCTAACCGTTCTTTAGCATTTTTTCTGAATTTATCATAACCATATTGAGAGGATGTTTCTAATTGTAAAAAGTTATATGCTTTTGTGAATGCTGAGTATAATTCATTACGTGTGGGAGTTTTTCCTTTTTTTATAATTCTAAAAATACCTGATTTTTCTGCTTTGTCGTAAGACGGGTTAGAATATTGATTTTTATTTAATATACTCCATCTTCTTCTATTCGCTTCTTCTATTATTATATTAACACTTTCTTGTAGTTCTTTTTTGTTCATTTTTAGTATCTTTTTTATGTCGTAATTTTTATATTTTTGAAATTTTGGGTTATATTTATAAGGATTTTTCGCCATAGTTTAACTCACCCCTCAATAGTTCATTTATGTCTATATCGAGTATTAGTATATAATAAAGTATAAGTCTTGCATTATTTATGTGTCCTCTTTCAAACTTTCCTATGTTACTGACACAGTAGCCCGTCATTTTTGAAATCATCAACTGTGTGAATTTTTGCTCTTTTCTTTTTTCTCTGAGTACTCTGACTATGCTATTATATCCAGTTGTATCATCTAAGTACGCACGTCTTGACATCTTTTTCATAGTAAAAAAATAAGCCGCTTTTTCAGCGGCTTTCTCCTTTCTAATCTATTATTGTTTCGATATAAGTTCTGCCGTTGCTTATATCTATTTTATTGAATTTAACTCGTAGACCTTCTTCGGGGAGTTTAATCTCTGTTATGTCACATCCTTCTTCTTCTGCAACTTTACTGCAAACCTGCTCTAATGAAGTTGGAACGAAAAACCATATTTTATCTCTGTCACATATCGCTATAAGTTGTTCTCCGTTTTCAGAAGTATCGAGTCTTGCAAATCTTGAAATTTCAACAAATTGTTTTATGTCTCTTGTTTTGACTGACTCGTATTTGTCAATTGCTAATTTAACGGCTTTTATTTCCTCATGTACTTTTTTAAACTGGTTCATAATTTAACACTCCTTATTTGTCTTTACGTGTAGACTCGTATTCATTAAAATTTTTGCTTATATTCTGTATAAATTTAACTGCCTGCTCAACCTCTTTGGCGTTGGATAGCATTGATATGAGTAAAATTGTATCTTCTAAATCAAGGGATTTAATGTCTTTTGCTAATTTAATTATTTTCATGATGTTTTTTCTCCTCACTTTATTATTTTTAATCTGTCATTTAGTTTTACTATTGCTTGTGTCATTTCTTGATATATGTTTGTATCCACATCTTTAGCTATGTTGAGTGTTTCAGATAATGACATGTGTAGTAATAGTCTCGTTCTGTCAAATTCAGATAATAGTTGTAAAAGCTCATACGTTTTCATTTTTACTACTCCGTTCATTTTTTGGTTTTTGTCTATACGTGTAGACTTTTGAATTCGGCGCACTGCATGTTTTATTTACTCAATTTCGCACTCAATGAATTGAGTTTTTCCGGTTTTTCTGTCAAGGATGATTATTCCACCGAACTTCTCTGTTCTCTTGAAATAGATGTTTTCAAAGGCGGGCTCTATGGTGTAATTTTCTTCGTAAGACTTAGCAGCGAGTATTGTCTTTTTGGGGGCTATTTCCTCGCCGAATATGTTTTTTGGCTTAAATTTCGCTCTTGCTTTCGGCTGTTCCTCTGTCGGTTCTTTTACTTCTTCAGCGGTATCTTTGTCCGTTGCTGTTGCTTCGACTGTCTTTTTCTTGCCATACTTTTCTTTAATTTCCCTAACTGTCATAGTGAAGGGTATTTCAGCAATAACACTATCTGAGAGGTTGAGGTCAATAAAAGTAGTCAGCTGAGAGATTGAATAGTCGCCGTTCTCGTTTGCAAATTTTGAGACTGTCGGGGCATTCAAAAAGCGCTCAGCTACAGCGATGTATTTGTAGGCTTGCGCTTTGCCTATGCCATATACATCAGCTGCATATTCGGGAACGTTTTTATATTTAGTTCCGCTTGTAAGCTTTTTTATTTTGGCTTCATTTAAAAAGTACGCTTTGACTTTTCCGCTGTCGCTCTCAAGTTTTGACAGAGTGTTTATGATGTTTGTTAAATCTTCAAGTGTTTCACATGGTGTAGATACTTGATACGTTTTTTTCAGTTCAATTGCATTATACATTTTTCATTTCCTTTCTTGTCTGTTCGTGTAGACTATGAACAAATTGTGAACAAACTGTGAATAAAGTATGAATAATGCAATGCGCCGTGTTCAATTGTCAAGGTACATGTAGTAGGTGTCCTTCTTTACTACACTATCAGTATAATGTCAAATTGTAACGTATTCTTTGTTATATTGTTAAAAAGCTGTAAACTATAGAGGTGGTCTCTCTGTGTAAAAGTGCTAAAATATCGCCCGTTCTATGCTTATTATTTGTACAGGATGCCAAAATTGTAAACTCTTCTGTACTAATTTGTAACAAATTGTGAATTCGTATTTGTGCAAGAATTACAAAATGTAACGATACCATTATGAAATTGTAAATAAACTGTTAATTTAAATAGGTGATTTTTGGG